>Ga0247741_1002237_pt1 | contig 10794 bp, 6 predicted proteins | sample UWRJL213509R2_FD_180945 | JGI IMG/M metagenome (GOLD analysis project Ga0247741, IMG submission 180945) | Plant litter microbial communities from Arlington Agricultural Research Station in Wisconsin, United States - UWRJ-L213-509R-2 | ecosystem: Environmental > Terrestrial > Plant litter >...
CTTTGGTGGAAACCTCGAAGCTGTTGGAAGTTCTAGTCGAATACGAAATGCCTCGAGGTGATCGCACTGCCCCTAGCAGTGCTAAGTTATTCCGGGCCGAGAAAGATAACAGACCATGATGCATGTCCTTACATGACCTTCGGAAAGCCTGAAAACTGGCTCCGAGCCTCCGACTGCATGCCCCGGGCCCCCGCAACCCACATGAAGACAACCAATTGACGACAGGGAGACTTTGAAGCCTAGAGGCTCAGCTGTCAAAAGAGAGAGAGAGAGACAGTGGCCTTCGCGCTGGATGTGGGCACTCATTGAAACCATTGGCAGCACTTCTTCATCCTCACTGCCGACCAGCACTCATACGAAACAACTAGCTCCATCGTCTTACAACTGCAAAGACGCTTCAAAATGCTCTTGACGTCAGATGTAGCTAGGAACAGTGACATACGGCATATGGTTGCCTTTGCGGCTGCGCCAGCCGGGGTCATCACCGAGGCATCACTAGCGGTCATAACTTCGTTGACCAGTCACCCACGGTTGTTGACCAGTCAATGACCGGCACAACGCTGTCAATGAGGTATACAAAGTGAGCTCCTGTGGTAGTCCTTAGTTCAACGTCCAAAATTTCACTCGAAACCTTGGCTGCTGTGTATATAGGTCACATTTACAATCTATTTCTCATATTCGAGAAAATACGTAGTACGACATACTGCATGATTTCGAGGAGAAAGAAGAAGTGAAATCGAGTCAAGTAGAAGTGTAACTTGGTTCCTGCCAGAATAACATTCAATCTGCCCTCAGAATTCAAGGTAAAGGTACATACAACTGCTATCGCATCATGACTAGTTGCGATGGGCTTTGCGGACGACGAATTGATCACTTAGACCCCGTCGGTTTTCCCTTTATTTGCTTTATGTCCGGTGTCACCTTTCCACGGTCGATGGGACATAAGTTCTCTTCATTGTCACAGCTCCTGGATTTATCGCTTAAGTTAGGAAATAAATAGTCGGTATTATACACCAGGAATGACAACATATCACTTCTTGTCAACTTTTGCAGGGCTCGTTAGCGCTGAGTGCTCGCACAGTGTAGGCAAGGCTCTCACCTGAAGCAATTGTGAATTTGTTCAGATTGTAGCGAAGTAGGTGGGGAGATCGATATCAAGACTCTTGAAAGTTCTTAGTCAAGTACGGATTGATTCATTGATTGTTTCATCGCCAACCCGGGCCGAGAAGGATTCGGCCCGAATAAGTACTGTACGGTCATTTCCAGAAATTAGATTCCCGTGGCTCGCGCTGGCTCGCGGCTCATGCACATGGCTCGCGGCTCTCCCAGCCCATCGGGTATTCTCCCATTTTTGAGAATCACATCTCGAGGCTGGCCAAATGGACTGTGACCTGTGACCAGGACCGGATCAAACCACCCAAGCCTGTGACGCGTGACGTTCGAACTGAACCAACCCTCTCCCCAAGTCCTCTCATGACTTGATGAAGACCTGTCGATTACCCTTAAAGCTTAAACAACAGGCCTTTCTGGTCGTTTGAATACTTAAAAATGAGTCATAGGGGTCGTGAACTGTCGGATTCGCATGACTTCTAGAATTCTAGATGAACGCCTCGAGGCTCCTCGAGGCTCAGTCGAACTTTCCTCACGAACTCTTCATCTCTGCTCATCACAAACTCCTGTCTAGCATGGAACCAGAAGCTGGCTGCTTCTCCTGGTGCCCTCTCGGAAAGCCTCGACATGCAAAAAAAGTTAGAGATGTATGTATTTGATGCCTCCACCAAATACAAATTTCCGGACCTTTATCGAGATCTCTTAGATTCCAGATGTACACACGCCATGCGCTGTTCCCTCTACTCGAGAATATGTATCTGCTGGAGGAAAGGAGGTCGTGAATTTACTGCAGACGGCGGCAGAGTTGGTACCTGTGCCGCTTTTAAGGGAAGCACTCGGTCTTGCTATCAAAGTCATTGAGGTCTGCGAAGTGAGTACATCATCCTAAATTCCGAATATCAGACACACAATCTTTACCAAAACATGATACAATCAGGAGGCAACAGCTGTAGGAGAGAAAGTTCAAGAGTTGCAAGCACGTGTTGAAGCACTCATGATTGTAATCGTGGGCCATGTTACCGCCGGTTCTGAAGAGGCGAAGATCGTTGCTGCGGGCAAGGCAATTGAGAAGGACCTGAAGGATCTCCTTGAGTGAGTCATGAAACTCGACCCTTGACAAAGTGCAATTGATACGATAGCTGGACGCTTCAGCACTCTGCATACAATCATATCTGACCTGAACGAAATTCGTAGTCAGAGTCGGATCCTCGTGGCCATCTTCTCAAACATCAATAAGGCCAAAGTAGATGGATGCGTAGATCGCCTTACCGCTGCTCTCGAGAAATTCCATGTATGTCCAAAGTTCTATATTTGGGACACCTCTTACCTCCGTATAGGTAGGAAATGATTTGCGCAACAGTAGGGCACTTGAGAACCTGCGAGAGAGGTTACAAAGCATCCAGTCGCTCACTCAGTTTGTGGCCGATCAAGTCGTCCTTACTCGCAAGGACATCAAGACTTTCGGCGAAATAGTAACTAGCCTCAAGCAAGATGCGAAGTCAAGCAAACTGCAACGTCAGGAAATGCCGTCGAAACCAGCTATTTTCTATGGACGCGATGAGCTCGTCAAGAAGTTCTCCAAGCTAGTGTCGTCAGAGGCGTTGTCGCACATCTGCCTTCTTGGTCCTGGCGGGATGGGGAAGACTTCGCTTGCGCTGGCTATCGTCGAGTCGCCTCTCGTTCAAGCAAAGTTCCCGGAGGAGCGCTGTGTATGGGTACCTTGTGTAGAAGCAACCACTGGTGCCCTTTTCCTACAGGTGCTCTACAGCAGCCTTCGCGTCAAGCGCCAAACCGATAGTACCCTGAGCGACATTCTTTTCGAACTCAAGTTATCTCAAGAACCTATCCTTCTATTCCTCGACAATTTTGAAACACCATGGAATACAACCGACGGCCAAGACCAAGTCGAAAACGCGCTCCGCAAGTTAAACCGGCTTTCTCATGTATCAATCCTGATCACCATGCGCGGATCGGACTCACCCAGCTTCGATGTGGTATGGCATTCCGAGATCATTCATGCAACTGATATGGACTCCTGCCGCCGCATCTGCGAACAAATCAACCCAAGCTGGAATACCGATTGCGACGTCGATGACCTGCTGGTTGCCGTCGGGTGCATGCCATTCGCAGTCACCTTGATGGCGACTCGTGGACGCCAATCGAAATCCTCAGCGAAGCAGCTACTGGATGAGTGGGCGAAGCTCGGCACAGACATGCTCTCCCCTGACGGCTCGCTCGAAACTGGTATGAATAAAAGTATCTGCCTGTCAGTCGATAGCCATTTTGTCAAGAGTGACCCCGACGCACTTTATCTCCTGGCTACCCTTTCGTTACTGCCTGCTGGAACAACTCGTGACCGACTTGAATATTGGGCACCAAATTTAAAGTCCACATCTGGTGCGATTGCCACCCTATTACAAGCCGCACTTCTTCAAACTCCCACCCACAACAAGGCCCCTGGGGCCCAGACACTCTTTATCCTCCCGGTTATCCAATCATTTATGCGCCACCACGACCGTATACACAGAGATATACAGCAGCACGTGGGTTTGGCCTGTTGCAAGTATGTCTTGGACCACGCATCCCGTTACTATGATCCAAATTTCAAGGCCAACTCGGAGGCGCTTGCTCGCGAGGAAACAAACATTCAGTCTATCCTCATTGGCACCGTCGAGCTCCCAGACTCCGATGATCAATTAGTCCGGGCTCTACTAGCATTCGCTTGGTACGGAGTCGACACAAAACCTGTCGTTGCCATTGCAGTCCACACCTTGAATCAGGCAAAGGCAACCAACAACGACCGATATGTTGCTGAAGCCTTGATGTGCTTGGCGAATGTGTATTCAAAGGTTGACAGGGACGATGAGGCGAAACCACTTCTTGAAGAAAGTTCCCAGCTTTTTCACAATCTTGCTCATGACCATTCTGCTCGGCAGTTGGGCATTCAATGTGATTTGCTACGCGTCTATGTCTATGGTTTTGTGCCTGGTCCTACCTATGATGATCAGCTGACTATCATCATGGATGTGCTAGCTAGGACCAAAGACTCGGACGAGTACTGGCACGCCCGTGCACTTTCTAGTCTTGGCCAGTTATACTGGTGCTACCAAGAATATGAAGGCGCATTGGAAGCTCTCGACACAGCAAAAGACATATTTCTGCGGCTAGGGTGTGTCAAGGATGCAAGTATAGCCCTGCGTAGAAAAGCGGATACACTCAACGTTATGCCGTCCACTAGTGATGAACTGGTACTGGAGGCGGTTCAGAACGCATGGGAGGAGGTCAAATTTCTTGATCCTTCAGATATCCATGGCAGTATTCATTTGCGCCTTGGTGAGGTTCTTCTTCGGATGAACAAGCTATCGGATGCTGTCCACTACTTCGAGAAGTCTCTTGGCTCATACCAACGTATTGGCTCGATTTTAGGTGCTGCTGACGCCTTCGCTTCTATTGGACACGCATATCTTCATACAGGCGCATATTCAGACGCATATCACGCATACGAGGCCGCTGTAGAGAAATATGCCACCTTGGGGGAGAGCGTATACGCTGGGCGGGAGTTTGTGCAGAGATTCAACTCAAACATGGAGAGAATTAGGTTGATGCAGGAGAATCCAAATGAGAAATTAGGATTTTACAGGCCGAGGACCGATCGAGAGGAGGGGCTCTTCTTTCCGTCTGCATACCAGGTGGATTTAGGTATCGAGCCCGTCTCTTTGTAACACCCTATGACGATCTCAAATACTTGACTAGTACATTATTGCGCTTTTCAAAAATAATGGCACTTTGAAATGAAATGTTTATAATCTACACGTCGGGCATGACGATGAGCAGAAGCATCCATACGGTGAGCTAAGCATGTCGTCATTTGTTCACGACGTCGGGGAATCAGAATTGTCCAAGAATGGCAGGCCGTCTGCCAAGTTGACCATCGCCGACAAGTCCGAAAGGCTTCTTGAACGTCGGGTACGATGATTAGAGGCATGCCGTCATTGCTGGATACTATGACCACAGTGTTGGTCCTCGCCTGGACTTTAAAACATTTTCTTTTCCCGAGTGCCATTATTTTAAAAAGTTGCAATAACACACTGTATTGTTCGCAAATACGATATGCTACATAATCCCGCATTGGTTACTGCCACTCCCCAGTGCGTAACGCTATACCTGTGAGATCATCCACGACATTCAAGTTGTCGACTCAGTTAAGGTCATTGTTGACGCAATGTACTCGAGATGAGGAAGGTGTACGGCGCGTCCTTGTTTTCATTCATGATGCCGATACCATGTTCGTAGTAGCCGTTGCCGTCGTTTTTTTGGGATGTAGATACTGCATGATGGATGAAAGAATGACGGTGTGGTGTGGTGTACCGATCAGTCTTGGGGCTGTTGCCTATTTACGGCGCGACAAGGTCCGTGCGAAAATGAATGATCACGCCGCTTTGGTATAGGGGTTAACTGCCCTCGTCTTATCCCATTTTGTGACAGTTCCCACTGGCGAATTGAACTCATCATTACACACAGCCAGGCAAATTGGTTACTTACGGCAAACTAGAACTACAGATTGCACAGTCGCAAGGTGTCTTGCATCCTATTAAGCCTTTGCTCGAGCTTTTTCAACCTCTCAAACCCATCTGCTTGCATGCGAGCCAACTGGTTTATGTCAGCTCTGAAATGCTGCGCTTCCTGGTCGGAAAGCTCCGTGGGCTCAGATGCTCTATTCTCCTGGGCATTGATGGGACTAGTGTTGACTTTGGGAACGCTTGCTGGAGAATTCTCCGATACAAGCCTACGAAGCTCTGGTACGAGCTGCATATCCATTCTAATAGGCGATCTAGGCACTCCGTCGCTGCGAGCTTGCCCTCGCGGGTTTATTGGAATGTCCAAATGATTCTGAAGGTGGAAGACCGTGGTCAAAATGTCGAAATTGATCAGGTGGAGTGCAAATGCGGAAACGGAGTAGTTACTCACCAAATCCTTCCTTGAGGCGGAATGGCAGTTTATGCTGTGATTTTGGTATTCAGCGACCCACCAAGGCGACGCAGATACATCTGGTTTGACTGACCTAGTGTCGGTGTGCATGTTCGACGAGAAAACATCTGCGTTCTGTGATTTACTCGGCCCTTTTAGTTGGGCACTCTCTTTTCGGTGCGCTACGAAAGGCACCAGCATCGTACACCAGAATACTCGAGTTTTTGACTGCCAATTCCTGATGGCACGGCTCGTCTCTGAAAATGGTGATCGCTGTGGCACGTCCGAGAAGTCAACGTATTCTGTCGTGAGGAAGAGCTTAATGAAGCCCACTTCCGACTTTCGGGGCCCTCGGACATCGACAACGAAGGCACTATCAGGACTCCCGTGGCCTACCAGGAGTTCATGACCTGCTTTGAGTGGCGGGTCAACTCGTCCTTGGCCAGCAGTTGGAGGTTGGTATAGAGATGCTGGAAGTGAATGATAAGTTCGCATCCAAGATTGAAACTGCATGCAACGTACTGATACTCATGTCACAGCTATCGAAGAAAAACAGGGACGGGTAGAGGTCGACTTTCGAGTCGTTCCGAAGTTTGAAAAGGTATCCCGACTGGTCTTGGATTAGGGAGATACCTTCGCTTGCGTCGTTGAGGTTATCTCCCTCCAATTCCACCGCGTCGCCACTTTCGAACTTCTCGACCCGATAGAATTCTAGAGCCACGTCTGATGCCAATCCGCATATCTGTGACTGGCCGCTTGAACGGCGGAGATGATATTCATAGTGCGCAAATCCGTGAACAATCTTGTGGAAGTGAACCGAGTCCGAGTCGGGGTTTGCTTTATACGGAAGTCGCTTTAAACCACGCCGATTTACCTCTGGGTCGTTCACTTCGAAGGCTATCTTGGTTGGATCTTCTGGATCCGTGACGGCGTTGATGTACGCCATTTCAGGTGTCGACAGCTGGATGGACATGCGGTGGAGAGCCGGGCTCAACATCTCCCGAACCAATCCCTCGAATAACCTATTCATCTGCTTTTGTCGCGGAACGTGAAGTATCAGATCAGCCTTCTGGCCACATTGGATATGCTCGGCAATGAACGATTTGGTGATGTTCTGTGGCGAATCCGATAGCGGTTTCACCCCAGACTCAAAAGGACCCAATTCGACCACCTGGACGACCGCCATCGGTTTCTCGTTCCTCCAGTTTCTATAACTGTCGAGACTTCCCCATAGGTTGAATACGGAACCTTTTGTTACACCATGGGCAAGGCCAGCACATATAATGAAGTTCTTGGATCTGGGTTCACAATGCCCGTGGTGGATAATTCGAGTGGGGTGTGGAACTTTGGCGTCGAACACGATACGATTTTGGTGTACGCCTTCACATTGAGGGCTTTGCCTGTCAGTTTTTTCAGTGCTTGGAACGTCTCATAAAATGGAGGTCATAGACTTACGTGGACAATCTGCCGATTCGAAAAATCAACTCCTTGTAGGTCACTTGGTCGATCGGGATTCCATGGAGTGTATCCAACAACGCTTTCGTGAAGAGTCCTCGACCTTTAGACTCCCATGCTCGCTCCCCAGCCCCGCATGCTGACAGTAAAATATGCGATTTCAAGCCGGCGTTGTTAAATTCTGGCTGCGCTTGAAAGCATCGAGTTTTCCCAGACGCTGGGCATAGTATCTCGTCGTCTAAATTGTCTGGTAGCACGCGCTGATACTGGATCGACCGAGTTCTGAGAGACGGGGCCACTCCTGGACTCGACCTTGTGCACGATCCCGAGAAACAACTGTCAAGTATCACGGTCTTTTATGAAACGAAAGTCAGTAAATGATTATCTGAAACTTTATGGGCTACTGACGATGTTGTTCCCTTTTTTATCGGCCAGCTGTTTTAGAAGCCCTCCCAATGTCCTATCCGGAATTCCATGTATCCCGCCCTTAGAGTCCATTTCGCAGTCAAAAGGAATCAACATCTGCGTCCTTGTCTCGCTTGAGCGCCACTTAGGGGGCGTAGGAGCGTCTGCTCCATGCCCTGCGTAGTAGATGAGTATGGGATCGCCAAATTGGATATCGTTATTTGTTGAAAGCGCTTTGATGGAACGAATGATGGCCTCTCTCGTCGCAGCATTATCTCGCAGCTTCATTATCTGCGATGCAGGGACGCAGAGCTTTGACTGCAAATAATCGTCGACAGCGTCTGCATCTGCAACGCATCCTTTTAACGGGCGATATCTGTACTTGTCGATGCCAATTGTCAGAGCATGTAGACGGGGGATGTTGACATCGTGAGGTAAACTACCATGGGGGTCAGTGAAATTGTAATTCAATCTGCAGAAAATGTGGTGCAAAAACCCTGACCTCTCAGATAATATTGGAATGGATTCGGAGACTTCGCTATCCTGAGGTTGAGTAAGTTTCCTATTTCAATAGATTAAATGGAACCATCGTGAGTGTGAACATATATGACACGAACTTGCGAAGCTCGGGACTTTGGCGAATTACGCAAGCGAGGTATTTGAGGTATTCGATCTGGATGAGCTGAGACATTCTTGCTGGTGTACAGACCACAGAAGACGCTTTTATATTTGAGTAGAAGTCTAGTTGATTTGATCATGGGAACCTCAGAAAAACCCATTGTTTTCAGGAGGCAGTTCAAACGCGTCCGAAGTAAAGCGTCATTCTGACCCTGACAATGCTCGTGGAGTCAACGGTGGCCTTGAATGAGGCACGTGGGCGCCTAATTTGTGCAAGCCGTTCCTGAGGGTTTTGAAGACGTGAATAGCCCCTGCTAGATAAGCAAATGTTGCGTTGGATCTAGGCCAATTATCTGGGTCCTCGCTAACAAAGGCTTAATGGGGATTATATGGCTTTCGAGACGGACAACAATTCTCCGAAACCTTGTGCTGACGAAATGGTGTATAAAGTTGCTCCGAATTTTGCCATCCATAAGTTTGCACCAACTCCCCTCTATTGACAGTAAATCTTGATCCCCTTGGTCTTCCAATTCACGGCGCTTAGTATTGGTGACCTGTGTGTCAGTTTTCGCACCATCATGTGGGAACCATTTCATGCTGACTTCGACTTCTTGAATCTTCTCTAATACCGCATTTCCCTTCGATCATTGACCTCGAACTTTGGTCCAAAGCGTGTCCCCTCGCCATTTCAAGAGACTATTCCATTATACGATATGGTTCACGAGATCACAGTTTCGGTCCCTAAATTTGGCGCCCAATCTGAGGCGACGAGCATTGGCCAGCAGGTACATCGCGATCCTTCCGAACTAAAACGAAACACGGTCGCCGAACTCAAAGGTCAAATTGATTCCTTGCATGAGCTTCTGGAAAAGGAGACAGAGCTGAGAGAGAAGCTGGAAGCCATATGTGATGGCATGATGGCCGACTTAGGACGGGTAGAGAGGAACCAAAAGACGCTGGAGAATGAACTCAGAGAGTCCGAGAGGCTCCGAGTTTCACTACAATATAACCTTGGCGAGGAGAGGGAACGAGTTCTCTGGCTAGAGAACAAGCTTTGGCCGGTTCAAGAGGTTCAGTACATCGAAGGATTCGTTGGTGGTTTTGGATTCGCGGCTGGCGTGAAATGGCGCCATTAGACAGGCCCCCCTTTGAGTGTGATGACAACCTACCAAAATATCTTTTTAATTGATTGTGTCCAAGACTCTTTGCTGTGATCCGAGTTATTTGGGGCTTAACCTGCAGCATTTGTTTTGACTTGGTGCAGGAGTTGATGCGGGCGCCAATCATTTGCGGATATGGAGTGGAGTGTTCATGATCACAGTAGACGCTGTGTGAATAACTCATCACGCCTAAACCCCACGATGAACGGCGCTTCCTGAACATTACTGTCAGAGACGCGTATACATCAAAACTTTGGTGCGAAGGGAATCAACTCGGACCTCGGATAAGGTTCTGAAATAGGTTCCTGCACTCCCATCCTCGAGGCCACCGGAAGATCAAGTGACTATTGTGAACGTGAAGGAGAGGAACCCAAACTCCACCGCAGAAGACAATCTGGTAGAGATCCGGCTCTAGATATGAAAAACGCAAGGTACACACGTTTTGCTCTAGCAGAATGCGTGTTCCAGCACATGTAATTGAAACTTACGGCTCGGTTCCTCCTCCTTGCTCAAAATTTTGTGGCCAATTTTTTCACTTCATTCGCAAGGGTCTACAGTATTATCATATTTCTGAAGGAACAGCTGATAAAAGCGAGAGTCCCTGACTGTTAAGGGGGATATGTGGGAGTCGGCCATCAAAATGCAGTCCTGCTGAGTGGACACTCGCTCTTCGATCTGGTCAATTTGCATGGATGCATGCACATCTCGCTGGAAGATATCTATACCTATCTGCATGAAAGAAAATAAGGGGCTTGGTAGTTTCGACATGACGCCTTTCCACTAGGCCTTAGTAGACTTGGTTATCTATGGCGCTACACTTGACCTGCCTCTGGACTAAAATTGGCGTCAAAGCTCTGTCGCATTCTTCAGTTTCTCGAGCGGAATGAGCGTGATTTCTTGAGAGTCCGAAGCTCTCGACGCGAATCCACATCGTTCATCACAACTGATGTCCTGGATCCCTCGTTTATACCCAGTGCCGCAATCGATGGGCTTTGCTGAAGAGACCCCACCGACGAAGGTATCAAAATCTATCAATGATACTACCTCTTTAGACCTTTGAAGTAACTGTTGGTAAGGA
>Ga0247741_1002238_pt1 | contig 10793 bp, 10 predicted proteins | sample UWRJL213509R2_FD_180945 | JGI IMG/M metagenome (GOLD analysis project Ga0247741, IMG submission 180945) | Plant litter microbial communities from Arlington Agricultural Research Station in Wisconsin, United States - UWRJ-L213-509R-2 | ecosystem: Environmental > Terrestrial > Plant litter >...
ATTCTCTTTTAGGAAAATTCAATTTTTTTATAGATGATTACAGATCTAATTATGAATACAACCGAATTATATTAAACTCGGACGGATCGATCATTCCGGATAATTTATTTCTTCAGATTAATAATGTTGGAGGACAATATGAATATCAAAAAAACAAATGGAACGGTCGCTTTTTGTATACGAGATCCATTACAAATCAGTCACTTTCTGATTTAGATGCAAAACTGCGATATACTTTAAATGATGAAATTCAATTTGATTTTAGATACAGAAATATCAATAAATTACCCAATAATAATTATAATTTGTACCAAAGCAGTTACGTAAAATACAATTGGTCGAACAGTTTTAAAAATGAAAAGATCAATTTGCTAAGTGCAAATATTTATACGCCATGGTTAAATGCCGAAGTTCAGTATACGGTTTTAAAAGATCATTTGTATTTTGAAGATATTTCTTCAGAGGATGAAATTGCAGATCAGGTTCAGATTGTAAAACCGGCACAATATGGAAACGCGATAAATTATTTGTCTATAAAAGCAAACAAAGAGTTTAAATTTGGACCTTTTGGTTTTGATAATACATTTTTATATCAAAAAGTAGATCAGTCTGATTTAGTTTTAAATGTTCCTGATTTTGTAACCAGAAATACACTTTATTATTCAAGTTACTTTTTCAAAAAAGCATTATTTATGCAGACAGGATTAACGTTTAATTATTTTACGGAATATTACGGTAATGATTACAATCCGGTTGTTGGAGAATTTTTTGTTCAAAATGATAAAAAAATTGGAGGTTTTGCTAACTTTGATTATTACATAAATTTCAGAATTCGTCAAACAAGATTTTACTTTAAGGCAGAACATTTTAATGCTTCTTTTTCTGGAAACAATTATTATTCATCGCCTAATAATCCGTACCGTGATTTTACAATCCGTTTTGGTTTAGTTTGGAATTTCTTCCAATAAACCAGGCTCTTTACTATCTTAAACCAAATAAATTAAATTCATATAAAAAAATGGACTTTTCAAATAATATTTTAGAAACAATTGGTAATACACCATTGGTAAAACTCAACAAAATTGTTGCTGAAATTGATGCGTTAGTGTTAGCAAAAGTCGAAACTTTTAATCCTGGAAATTCTGTAAAAGACAGAATGGCCGTTAAAATGGTTGAAGATGCTGAGGCAGATGGCCGTTTAAAACCAGCCGGAACTATTATCGAGGGAACATCGGGAAATACAGGAATGGGATTGGCGCTTGTAGCGATCATCAAAGGATATAAATTGATTTGTGTAATATCGGACAAACAATCTAAAGAAAAAATGGATATTTTGCGTGCCGTTGGTGCCAAAGTTGTCGTTTGTCCTACGGATGTTGAGCCAACAGATCCACGTTCTTATTATTCGGTTTCAAAAAGACTGGCAGAAGAAACTCCTAATTCCTGGTATGTAAATCAATACGATAATATGTCGAATTCATTGGCACATTACGAGCAAACAGGACCGGAAATCTGGAAACAAACCGACGGAAAAATTACTCATTTTGTTGTGGGAGTAGGAACTGGCGGAACTATCTCCGGAGTTGGAAAATATTTAAAAGAGAAAAACCCGAACATTAAAATTTGGGGAATTGATACGTATGGCTCTGTTTTTAAAAAATACCACGAAACGGGAATTTTTGATGAAAACGAAATTTATTCATACATCACAGAAGGAATTGGAGAAGATATTTTACCTAAAAATGTTGACTTTTCTTTAATTGACGGATTTACAAAAGTAACTGATAAAGATGCTGCGGTTTACACCAGAAAAATTGCGCTTGAAGAAGCTATTTTTGTTGGAAATTCTGCCGGAGCTTGTATTAAAGGATTATTACAGTTGAAAGAGCATTTTAAGCCTGAAGATGTTGTTGTGGTGCTTTTTCACGATTCTGGAAGCCGTTATGTGGGTAAAATGTTTAATGATGACTGGATGCGTGAGCGCGGATTTTTAGAAGAAAACATAACGAAAGCAGAAGATGTTATTAAAGATCATATCGACAAGGAATTGATTGTTGTTCGTACAGAAGAATTGGTTTCGCACGCGATCGAGCGTATGCGTAAATATAAAATTTCTCAGATTCCGGTAGTAGATATTAACGGATTTGTAGGTTCTGTTGATGAAACAGATTTATTTAGAAGTTATGTTGCCGATAAAAATGTTGCCGAAAAACCTATTAAAGAAGTAATGGGCAAACCTTTTCCAATTGTAAAATTAGGTACTACGATCGAAGAAGTATCCAAGTTATTTACGAAAGAAAATGATGCTGTTTTAGTAGAACTTGGCAATGGAAAACATCATATTATTACGAAATATGATATCATCGGATCGATAAAATAAGACGATTTTAAAAATTATTATAAATCCATAAATCTAATTTAAACCATTAGGTTTATGGATTTTTTATCTCAATTATAATGAATTTTACCGCTATAGATTTTGAAACTGCAACGGCACACCATCCTTGCTCTGTTGGTATTGTTACTGTTCAAAATGGAATAATTGTCGACGAGTTTGTCACATTAATTAAACCGCCCAATAACGAATATAATCCGTATACAATTCGTGTTCATGGTATTTATCCTCGTGATACTGTAAATGCTAAATCATTCGTACAGGTATTTCCTGAAATTGAAAAACGTTTACAGAATAGAGTTGTGGTAGCACATAACGAAAGTTTTGACCGAAATGTTTTGATGAAATCAATGGCGCTTTATGGTTTGCAATATGAAGATTTAAATATTGCCTCAAAATGGGAGTGTACCGTTAAAATCTATAAAGCAAAAGGATTAAAACCAACAAAGCTAAGTGATTGCTGTCGCGAAATGAAGATTCAGCTGAGTCATCACGAAGCGCTTTCAGATGCAAGAGCTTGCGCAAAACTATATATGCTGCGATAAGAAAATATTTATTTGTAAGATTAGTATTATTTTATTTAATTTTAGGCTTTTGTAAATCTAATATAAAAGTCAATAAATGAAAGAAGATTTTCTTCATTACCTCTGGAAATTCAAGAAGTTTGAAACATTGAATTTGAGAACTACCCAAAAAGAATTAATCACTATTATAAAGACAGGTGATTATTTAGAACTTTCGGGACCGGATTTTTTTAATGCCCAAATTATAATTGGAGAACAAAAATGGGCAGGAAATATTGAAATTCATATAAAATCGTCAGATTGGTACGTTCATGGACATGAAAAAGATGTTGCTTATGAAAATGTTATTCTTCATATAGTTTGGGAACATGATACAGAAATCTTCGGAAAAAATAATACCGAGATTCCTGTTTTGATTTTGAAAGATTATGTTTCACAGGAAACTGTAAATAATTATCGTGCCTTAATAAGTCCCAAATCATGGATATCCTGCGAAAAACAAATTGCTCAAATAGATAATTTTGTTTTTAAAAATTGGCAGGAACGTTTGTTTTTTGAGCGATTAGAACGCAAATCAAAATTTATTTACGATTTACTCGAAGAAACAAATCAGGACTGGGAAGCTGTCTTATTTTGTTTATTAGCCAAGAATTTTGGACTCAACACAAACGGAAATTCATTTTTGCAAATTGCCAAATCTATTCCATTTTCAATCATTCGAAAAGAAAGTTTTGAAGTCGAAAATCTCGAAGCGTTACTTTTGGGAACTTCCGGTTTATTAAGTTTTGAAAAAGAAGATGTGTATTTTAAAGATTTGAAAATTCGATATTTTTATCTTCTGCATAAATATCAATTAGAGCCTGCTTATACAGATCCTGTAGCGTTTTTTAAGCATCGCCCCGATAATTTTCCAACGATTAGACTTTCGCAATTAGCGAGTTTATATAACAAACATCAAAATTTATTTTCTAAAATTATAGCTTTAAAATCAGTTAAGGAAATATATGAAGTATTGAATGTTGCTGCGAGTTTGTATTGGCAAAACCATTATCAGTTTGATAAAGAAAGTCCGAAGAAATCAAAACCATTATCAAAGTCATTTATTGATTTGTTAATCATCAATACAATAATTCCGATTCAGTTTGCTTATGCAAATATTATGGGAGAATCATTTTCAGAAGATTTAATTGAATTGCTCAATCAGGTTTCTCCAGAAAAAAATTCGATTATTGAGAAATTTGATTCATTTGGAATTGTATCAAAAAGTGCTTTCGATACACAAACTCTGCTTCAGCTTAAAAATGAATACTGCAATCAAAATGGCTGTTTAAAATGTGCCATAGGAATGGAGTTACTGAGAAACAATTAGAGAATTAGAAAATGTGCCAATTAGATAATTTTGTACTTTTGCATTTATTATTCTGAGCAAGTTGAATATTTGCCATCCTGAGCGAAGTCGAAGGATAAAATCTAAAATCTAAAATCACAAATGTCAGCAATTTTAAGACTTAAATTTTTCTTTGAGAAATACGGATTTCATGTTTCATCGCGATTAGCAGATAAACTCGGAATGCGTGTTACAAGCGTACGATTGTTTTTTATTTATATCTCATTTGTAACGGCAGGATTAGGTTTTGGTATTTACCTGACTTTGGCCTTTTGGATTCGTCTAAAAGATTTAATTCGCGCCAAACGAACTTCTGTTTTTGATTTATAATTAAAAATTTGATATAAAAAAAGCCCCTTATTTATTAATAAGGGGCTTTTTCATTTCTATGTTTTTTTATTCTTCTATTTCTTCTGGTCTGTTTAGTTTTGCACGTTTTTTACTGTAAGCAAAGTAAACAATGATACCTATAGCCAACCATCCTAATGAAAGTAATTGAGCATCTAAACTTAAATTAATCATTAAATAAGTATTGATAGAAATACCACAAACTGCAATTATTGGCAGAGCAGGAACTTTAAATGTTCTTGTTAATTGAGGTTGTTTTACTCTTAAAATCCAAACAGCAATACAAACCATCGTAAAAGCAAATAAAGTACCAAAACTAGTCATATCTGCTAATCTGTTAATTGGTGTAAAAGCTGCAACTACAGCAATAATACCTCCTAAGATCATTAAATTGGTTTTTGGTGTTCCTGAAATTGGATTTACTTTAGAAAATACAGCAGGTATAAGACCATCTTTAGACATACCAAGGAAAATTCTTGATTGTCCCATAATCATTACCATTAATACAGAAATCAATCCAATAGTGGCAGCAACAGTAATAATAAAGCCAGCCCAAGGTTGACCTGCAATATCAAATGCATAGGCTACTGGTGCTTTTATAGCTTCCGGATATTTCCCTAGTGGATTAAAGTCTTGATAATTCATCATTCCTGTTAAAACTAAAGAAACAAGAATATATAATGTAGTACAAATTAGTAAAGAAGCGATAATTGCAAACGGAACATCTTTTTTAGGATTAATAGCTTCACCAGCTTGAGTTGAAACTGCATCAAAACCTACGTAAGCAAAGAATATTGCAGCAGCTCCTGAAACGACTCCTGCTATTCCATATGCATTATGAGTTGTTTCTTTTTCAATAATTTGAGTTGCTGCCGGAATAAATGGATGCCAGTTAGCAGTATTAATAAAGAAAAGACCTGCAACGATTACAAATATTACAGCAGAAACTTTAAGAATAACAATCATATTGTTTGCTTTTGCTGCGCTTTTTGTACCTTTAATAAGCAATGAAATAACTAAAATAACGATTAAAAAAGCTGGTAGATTCATTGAAAAGCCTTCACCAGTATAACTTGCCGGGTCTGTTGTGAGCCAATCAGGAAGTTTAATGTGAAACATTTTGAGTAATTTGTTAAAATACCCTGACCACGAGACGGCTACTGTCATTGATCCCATAGCATACTCAAGTATTAGCCCCCAGCCAATGATCCAGGCAAAAATTTCTCCAATTGTACCATAGGCATACGCATACGCTGAACCTTCAACTGGTAAAATTGACGCAAACTCAGAATAACAAAGAGCTGCAAAAACGCAGGCAATTCCTGCAATGATGAAAGAAAGTGCCAAAGCAGGACCAGCATGATAATATGCACCGGTACCAGTTAGAACAAAAATTCCTCCACCAATAATAGCTCCAACTCCAATGGCTGTAAGACTCCATTTTCCCAGAACTCTTTTTAAATCACTTTTTTTCATATCCGCTTCAAAAGCCGATATCGGTTTAACTCTCCAAATTGACATACTATAATAGTGGTTTATTGTTATTAAGCTCCAAATGTATCGTTTTTTATAAAAAATAAAAACAATTATATAAGTTTAAGTTATAAAATGTTTAAAATTAATATAGGATCATTCGAAATTCAGTTGCAACAACTCTATTTTGTCAACTTACTATGATAAAAAATGCATTATACATTTTTTTATAAACTATAAATATTTAGTATTTTTCTTATAATTATGTCCTTTTTTGAATTAATTTTGACTTTTTAAAAATTGAAAAGTTATCAAATGATTAATTTAAAAGTTCTGCAGCATCATTTTAAGTTTACAAATCAACAACGTTTAGGGATTTTTTTGCTTCTGGGTATTATTGTAATACTCCAAATGATTTACTTTTTTGTCAATTTTTCCATTCCGGAGAAATCTTTTTCTCCCGAAGAGGAGCAGTGGCTTTCTTTGCAATCAGAAATAGATTCACTAAAAGTAGAAAAATATAAAGCTGTTGGAAAAGTGTATACTTTTAATCCAAATTTTATTTCAGATTATAAAGGATATAAACTCGGAATGTCGGTTCAGGAAATAGATCGATTACTGGCTTTTCGAAAAGAAAACAAATATGTGAATTCGGCCAAAGAATTTCAGGAAGTCACTAAAATTTCAGATTCATTATTAAATGTTATTTCTCCACTCTTTAAATTTCCTGATTGGATTCAGAATAAAAAATCATTTCAAACAAACAGAGTAGAATATATTCACAAAGAATATCCTAAAAAAGAAAAGATAGTTTTATTAGATATTAATAAAGCAAGCCAGGAAGATTTAATGAAGATATTTGGTGTCGGAGAAGCTTTATCACTTAGGATATTAAAGCAAAAAGAAGTTTTAGGCGGTTTTATTTCTATGGAACAAATGAAAGATGTTTGGGGACTTTCGCCAGAAGTTCTTTTTGAATTGAATACACATTTTAAGATTGATGCTGTTCCAAATTTTAAAAAAATAGCCATAAATGATGCTTCTTTAAAAGAGCTGGCACAGTTTCCTTATTTCAGATATGCCTTGGCAAAACAGATAATCACCTATCGCAGTATGAACGGAAATTTTAAAAATATTGAGGATTTAGCAAAAATTAAAGATTTTCCTGTTGAAAAAGCAAAAATAATTAGTTTATATTTGGAGTTCTAAAAATAACATAGAAATGAATTTTGAATATAATGAAACGCAATCGATGATTGCTCAGTCAATAAAAGAGTTTGCAGAAAAAAACATTAGACCTAATATAATGGAATGGGATGAAGCACAAATTTTCCCTGTCGACTTGTTTAAGAAATTAGGAGAAATGGGTTTTATGGGTGTTTTAGTGCCGGAAGAATACGGAGGTTCCGGATTAGGATATCACGAATATATTACTGTAGTTGAAGAAATTTCGAAAGTAGATCCTTCAATCGGGCTTTCTGTTGCTGCACATAATTCGTTATGTACCAATCATATTTTGACTTTTGGAAATGAAGAACAAAAGAAAAAATGGCTACCAAAACTAGCAACTGCTGAGTATATTGGTGCCTGGGGTTTAACAGAACACAATACAGGATCTGATGCAGGAGGAATGAATACAACCGCGGTTAGAGATGGTGATTCGTGGATTGTAAACGGTGCAAAGAATTTTATTACACATGCAATTTCAGGAGATATTGCTGTTGTAATAGTTCGTACAGGTGAAAAAGGAGATTCTAAAGGAATGACCGCTTTTGTTTTTGAAAAAGGAATGCCTGGATTTTCATCAGGAAAGAAAGAAAATAAATTAGGAATGCGTGCCAGCGAAACCGCTGAATTGGTTTTTGATGGCTGTCGTGTTCCCGATGCAAATAGATTGGGTGAAGTAGGGCAAGGATTTGTTCAGGCGATGAAAATATTAGATGGAGGCCGAATTTCGATTGGTGCATTATCGCTTGGAATATCAAAAGGCGCTTATGAAGCCGCATTAAAATATTCTAAAGAAAGACATCAGTTCGGACAGCCAATTAGCAGTTTTCAGGGAATTTCATTTAAATTAGCCGATATGGCAACTGAAATTGAAGCTTCGGAATTGCTGTTGCATAAAGCTGCTTTCTTAAAACAAAAACACAAACCTGTTACAACTTTGGGCGCAATGGCAAAAATGTATGCTTCTGAAGCTTGCGTTAAAATTGCAAATGAAGCAGTTCAGATTCACGGTGGTTATGGATATACAAAAGATTTCCCTGTAGAGAAATTCTATAGAGATTCTAAATTATGTACCATAGGTGAAGGAACTACGGAAATTCAGAAGTTAGTTATATCGAGAAATTTGTTGAAAGAGTAAAGAGTAAAGAGTAAAGAGTAAAGAATTTGCACTAAAATCTATTCTCTTTTTTCTTAAAAAATAATTCATAATTCATAACTCATAATTCAAAATTAATATATACTTTTGCACCCTTAACGAGAGGAGGTGTCTATATTATGTTAATTATACCAATTAAAGACGGAGAAAATATCGATAGAGCATTAAAGCGCTATAAGAGAAAATTTGATAAAACAGGAACTGTTCGTCAACTAAGAGCACGTACTGCTTTTATTAAGCCTTCTGTTATCAAAAGAGCTCAAATTCAAAAAGCTGCTTACATTCAAAACATGAGAGATGGTTTAGAAAGTTAGTATTACGCTTTTCAAGAATAATTACCGTTAGTTATCAAATTTTGATACTAACGGTTTTTTTATGCTTAATTTTGAGGTAAGTAAAATTTTGAAGGTATTAATATATAGGTGAAGTATTGGTGTTTATGTATAATGAAAAGTGTTTATTCTTATGAAATTAAATAAAGAAGCATTTCGCGATTATCTTCAATTCGAAAAAAAATATTCTCCTCATACCGTTAATGCTTATTTAACTGATGTGACTTTTTTTGAAGAATTCAATAAAACTCATTTTGAGCAGGATAGTATTGATCAGGTGAATTATAGTCAAATCAGAAGCTGGATTGTTTCTTTGGTTGATCAGGATCTTTCCAATGTTTCCGTTAATAGAAAAATGGCTTCGTTAAAGTCTTTTTATAAATTTCTTTTAAAGACAAAACAAATAGAAATAAATCCAATGCTGAAGCATAAAGCATTGAAAACTCCTAAAATTATTCAGATTCCTTTTTCTGAAAAAGAACTTACAGATTTGATGCGGGAAGTAGATAATCCTGTCGGGTTTGAAGATATAAGGGATAAGCTTATTGTTGAAATGTTTTATACGACCGGAATGAGGAGGGCGGAATTGATTCATTTAATGCTGCGAAATGTGGATTTGTCTTCAAATGTGATTAAGGTTTTAGGTAAAAGAAATAAAGAACGTATTATTCCGGTTTTGCCGGTTATTGTTGAGCAGCTTAAGTTGTATATAAACGAGCGAAATCTGGTTGAAGAAATAGTGGATGGGGATTATTTTTTTATTTCAAAAAAAGGGTTAAAATTGAGCGAATCTTTTGTGTATCGATTAATAAATTCTTACTTTAGTAAAGTCTCTGAGAAGGTGAAAAAAAGCCCGCATGTGCTTCGGCATACTTTTGCTACTCATCTTTTAAATAACGGAGCAGATTTAAATTCAGTTAAAGAATTATTAGGACATTCGAGTTTAGCGTCTACGCAGGTTTATACTCATAATAGTTTAGCAGAACTTAAGAAAGTGTATACTAATGCGCATCCGAGAAATAAATAGTAATTCTTAAATGTTTAACCCTAAAATTAGTATTATGAAGGTAGATGTTCATGCCGTTAACTTTACTGTTGACAGAAAGTTGGTTGATTTTATTCAGGAAAGAATGGATAAATTAGAAAAATATTACGATCGAGTTGTCTCGGCCGACGTTTTTTTAAAAGTTGAAAGAACAAGTGATAAAGAGAATAAGGCGGTAGAGATTAAGATTAATGTTCCTGGAGATGAATTTTTGGTTAAAAAACAATGCAAAACATTTGAGGAAGCGATAGAACTTTCTGCAGAATCTTTAGAACGTTTACTGGTAAAAAGGAAAGAAAAAATAAGAGCACACATATAATTGAAAATTTTTTTCAAAAAATGTTTTGATACAAAGATAAAATAGCTACATTTGCAGTCCGTTAGAAATAGCGGACTTTTTTATTGATATTGCCAGCGTAGCTCAGTTGGCTAGAGCAGCTGATTTGTAATCAGCAGGTCGTGGGTTCGAGTCCCTCCGCCGGCTCTAAATATTTCAAATGCGATTTGAAATTGTTCATGCAATTATTGATAAAAAAAAGGGGAGATACTCAAGCGGCCAACGAGGGCAGACTGTAAATCTGCTGTGTGAACTTCGCAGGTTCGAATCCTGCTCTCCCCACAAAAAAAGAAGTTGAGATTTTGGATTTAGGGTTTTAGATTTAAGATCTGAAATCTAAATTCAAGAATCTAAAATCAGAACTCTCTGCCGGTGTAGCTCAGGGGTAGAGTGCTTCCTTGGTAAGGAAGAGGTCTCGGGTTCAATTCCCGACATTGGCTCAAGTAAGTAGGAAATTGAAATTAATATATAACTAAGATTAAAAATTAAGTAAAATGGCAAAGGAGAATTTTAATCGTTCCAAACCGCACTTAAACATAGGTACAATTGGACACGTGGATCACGGAAAA
>Ga0247741_1002240_pt1 | contig 10788 bp, 9 predicted proteins | sample UWRJL213509R2_FD_180945 | JGI IMG/M metagenome (GOLD analysis project Ga0247741, IMG submission 180945) | Plant litter microbial communities from Arlington Agricultural Research Station in Wisconsin, United States - UWRJ-L213-509R-2 | ecosystem: Environmental > Terrestrial > Plant litter >...
AGAGTCCAAGTGTAGGTACACCATTCCTAGGTATATCGAGAGTCCAATCCTAGGTATGTCAAGCCCCAGGTATGGATTTTTCATACCTAGGATCCAATCCTAGGATACAAAAGCCCTTCTTAACCCTGAACATATCACAGTGTCACTATCATAGACGGACCCTGGACATATTAAAGTCAAGCAATGACTGGACCTATCGTAGTGTCACTGATGTAGATCACTGAACATATCACCCTGCCACTATCGTAGAGTACACTAAGGCAATTGCTGAACATATCGCAGTGCCACGATCATAGACTATATCACAGCAATCCCTTAACATCATATTGTGACTATTGTGAACAATATCAAAGCGAGTACACTGGGGCGATCACTGAACATATTGCTCAGTCAGTATCATAGAGTACACTGAGGCGAGCACTGAGCATATTGCTGTATCACAATCAATGACTATATCGCTGTGTCATGATAGTAGACTATATCAGTCAGTCAGTATCATGTAGTATCCTGAGGCAGTCACTGTATCACAATTGTAGACTATATTGGTCAGTCAGTATCAGAGAGTATCCTAAGGCGATCACTGTGTCACGATCGCTGTGTCACGATCGTGGACTATATCAGTCAGTTAGTATCATAGAGTACACTGAGGTGATTACTGAATCACGATCGTAGACTATATCGGTCAGTCAACATGATAGAGTACTCTGGGACGATCGTAGACTATATCGGTCAGTCAGCATGATAGAGTACTCTGGGACGATCGTAGACCATGTTGCTCAGTCAGTATCATAGAGTATTCTGAGGCGATCGCTGTATAACAGTTGTGGACTATATCAGTCAGTTAGTATCATAGAGTACACTGAGGTGATCACTGAATCACGATCGTCAGCATGATAGAGTACCCTGGGGCGATCGTAGACCATGTTGCTCAGTCAGTATCATATAGTATCCTGAGGCGATCGCTGTAATACGATCGTAGACTATATTCTAATATGATCTTCGAATATACCATTGGTTACCTGCAAGTTGAATATCACTTAGAGATCTAGTCTTTCATTTGTCTCTGCTGTCTGGAAGAAAGAAACACAATAATGACATGATATATTTTTTTTGGGGAGGGGGCAGGGGAGAAGCAGAGAGTACAGACAAGTCCAGCAGATACGATCGACATTTGTTATTACAGTAAGGTCAAGAAAGACCTTTGATGAACCCATTACTCCGTCGCCTTCTCATCCTTAACACCAAAATGAGCCATCATCAAATCCTGCTTTCTTGAAATCTCCTTGAACATCGCGAGGATCGCAGTACCGCTGCTGAGAGCAAGTACATCATCGACATTGAAGTCACCAGTATCGTTGGCAACCTCTAAAACATTGGGAGATGCTTTGATCTTGCTGCTGGAAGCTTTCGGGGCAGGTTCCTTTTTGATAGCAGGTGTTGCGATCTTCTTCTTGGCTGATGTGGTGGACTTGCGAGCGGTGGTGGCAGTGTTGATACGACCTCCACGAGAGTTGCATTGGGATCGATGATCAGACTTACATTCATAGCAGTTCCGATTCTGCTTCGCATCAGGATTCTCATCCTGGTTTGGAACAATGCAGACCTTGTAATGACTCTCGATGCAATAATCGCAGCGATCGTCGTCCTCAAAGAAATGAAAATTTCCATCCCAAGATGCCATCACTACAGGCCCTGCAAGCGGAAGATCAGTATAAAACATAATAGAAGAGAGTATTCAAAACCTACAAAGCTTCCAGCGAGCGTTGTACCGAAAATCCTTTGCTCTCGCAGCCATTCTCTCTTGCTCTTCATCAACAGGGGCCTTCCCCTTGTCAGTGGACTTTGATGTAGGATTGCGGACCGTGATCCTGCTAGGGTTATCGGAGGGAGCATTGGACGCAGGAGAGTCACCTAGTAAATGAGAAGACGAGTTGGCTTTGTTAGCATAGTTGTATGCTGTCTGCAAATCAGCTACGATCGATACAGGTAAGCGATCGCTAAAAAACCTACGATCGAGCAACCACTTACGAAAATTCAACCCACTGTGACGAACCCGCTTGATACTGGCTATTATTCAACAAAAATCAGCATTGCAAACAACATAGAATCATAGATGGACTTACCCTTAGGAGGAACTGCTACATAAGGAGGGGAACGCAGCCTCTTGCGAGTCTTCGAAGGTGGTCCAACTTTGATCTGCATTTGTTTCTCTTCTTCTTCGTCATCTATGTTGGACTCTGGTGGTGCAGCTGAGATCATATGATGAGTCCTTGGAGTATATAATAGATAGAATAGAGTACATACACTTATCATCCTCAGATTCGATAATCGCTTTTGACTTGGGCATGGTCGATCGACCGGCTGAAACAACTGATTATCAGACAAACTATTTGATTCCATAATTGTAGACTCACATTTGACTTTCTTGTCTGCAGTGACAAGAAGTGGTTCATCATCGCTCTCCTCATCAACTTCCTTTGAGAGATCGATGTCCTCGGAATCTGAAAAATAAGTCAGTATCGCAACCTTCACGATCGTATATCAGCCAACGATTGAACACCACCTGCCTTTGCTAGGGTTGTCCTCATTCATTTCCACATCCATATTAGTGATCGGAGGTGATATATGGGAGGTATCTAAAGATAGAAATGATCAGGTCAGTAAAATTGGCAACATAAGGTGGTGACTTGTACGATCGTAATGATCATAGACTAACCCTTCTTCTCAGATTCATCCCCTGCCTCAGCTACTTCCTTAGGCACAGAAGCACTTTTGGGTGTGTCCTCTTTTGACAGGGTATGCGCTATAGTAGTCAATGTATATGAGTTGCAAAGGTATATTGAAACAATCGTAGCCTCACATTTTGCGATATCTGGAACATCAGCTGAAGCATCAACCTCCATGTCGTGCTCAGCCTCAGAGCCATTTGGAGGAGATGGCTCCTTTGCCTGGGTTTCTAGAAGTATAAAACATCAGTACTGGTGATACAAAGTTCAGACGATCTACCTCGATCGATCGTCATTACATGCGATTGTGTCGATCAACAGTTTTGGAATTATGGTTGAAAGATAAGAATATTCTCACTCTGAGCAGTCTCCATATCACTCTCCTGATTATTTCCACCAGGCTGAGAATCCTCAGGAGCAGGCTTATTCTCTTGGGCAGCAGCAGGGTTAGCAATACCACCAGATTGAAGCAAACTGGTGATGATAGGTTCAATATTGGCTTCTGGAACTCCTACTGCCAGATAGTGAGCTCTAGCCTCAGCAATAGATGTGAACTGATGAGATTGAGAAGACATAAGAGAGTCAATAGAGCAGATAGTGAGAGATACTAGTGGTTGATGGTTGAGATGTCTTATCAGAGGCCATCAATGAAAACTTCTCAGCTGAGTCAGCAGCTACTAAAACAAACAATGTATAAACATATGATCAAACACAAAGTGGACCTAAATACTGTGTTTTGTATAGTGGTATCAGAATGAATCTGATCTGATTAATAGTGAACAAGCTATGTACAAATCTAATAATGATCGCAGCGATCGCATGATCATACGATCGTGTCTACGATTATCAGTGTTCAGATTGAAACTCTGATAAATAGATAGGATTGATTTTGTTATCTATACCGAATATAATCCTCAAACTATCTTGGAATGATAGATGTATATGACAAACAATATAAGATAAGACTTGGTACAGAATGTAAAACTACACGATCGTGAACTAGAAAATTGTTATACAGAAACATTGGTAAGCTCAGCCTCTCTTGTCACAAAGAACCAAAGCAGCATCTCAAGACCATTATGGAAGTTCTCCACACCTTCAGTATTCTTGATCCATATTGCATAGCTATTCTGATCTGGATTGGCAGGAAGACTGGTAAATACCGATCGTGCACGATTCCACCAAACGACTTCATGTCGGATGAACCACACGATCAGTACAACAATGTCCTCAAATGGACATGGCCGTCCGCGAAGACCTCGAGTCATATCTGGATGTGAGCTAACAAGAAACTTGCCCTGTGGAAGCTGACACTTGAAGCAAATAATGAAGGCTCCTGGAGGATGGGTCTTGCGCTTGAAATCGACCCAGCCATTCATAAAGTGAAGAAATCCAGGAACCTGCTTGCAGTCTTTGAATATATTGTCGTGTTTTGTCTGAACTGTCCCTCTGTATGCCCAACAAATCGGACAGTTTCCCTTCATCATTGCTGCAAGCCGACTGAGGCCCTTGAACTTTTCCTCCTTTGTTCTACGAGTTTGATGATAGTAGGCAACATCACGCGCGATTGCCATAGATACAACTGGTGCTGAGGTAGAAGCTGATGGAAAAGACTGTGCTGAGTGGAGGGAGGGATCGTAGGGAGTATTTTTTACGATCGTAGATGGTGGGATGGGAACTTCAGGGTGCTGAGTGAGTGCGGTAAACAGATCAGGACCAAGAGCAAGAAGATCCTGGAAAGCAGAATCATAGTCGGTGGTATCCGTGAACGATGGAGGATCTATGACCATTGCTGACTCAGTGACTACGATCGCAGTAGGTATCGGATCCTTGAGAGCCTCCTCGATCGCATTGCACACTGCGGTTTCAGAGTCACAGTAATTGCATAGATGAGACCCTGGAAGATCGTGGCAGGTTGTGGTAGTTCCATCCATCGTCCGTGAGAACTCGAGCCGGCGACATTCAATGGCCTTTACCCACTTGTCACCCTCTCGAATACAGTTCAGATCATTGTCGATCGGAAGAATATAGTGGCTTGGGGTGAAGGCAATAACAATAGAATAACAGAACCGACCATCCCGTCCACCTCGACCTGAGCCTTGATAAAGATTGACCAGTCCGTAGGGAAGATCGATGAACAGAGTGCAACCAACGTTCGGAGCATCTATTCCGTGGATGAGACCAGTGGTGGCTGCGATCCATCGTGAGTGGCCCTGTCGCCATGTGTTTTCGTTGTGTAGCTTGTCGCTACTGGTAAGATCGGAATGAGAAAAGCAGTGGGTGAACGCATCTGAGATCGCCTCAACCTCCTTCTTGCTGGTTGCAAAAATAATGCCGATTTGATCTGCATCCATATGAATCTCCATGACTTTAGCAACTGCGATCGCAATTTGCACGGGCTCGGTGTTCATTCTATCCATTACATATCGATGATAGCTGATTTGTGGCTGAGCTGTTGGAGCTCGAATCACGAGAGTTGTAGGAGGTAGTCCAAGTACCATCTTGAGTTCTGCTTCGAGACGAATTGGCAGGCTGGCAGTGAGTCCAATCTTCTGAGTTGGAAAGGTGGAGAGGGTGTGGAACCTAAAGAATGCCCCACGATATGTGCTTGATGTCAAGACCTGATGAACCTCATCATACACGATTCTTGCGATCATGTCACTCTTTGGATGCCATTTACTTGAAACATATAATTCAGATACATATTTTGTCACAGAATGAGGGCTCACTTTGTAAAGATTGAAGAGACCGCAGTTTCAACAGCCAGAAAATAAACTCGTGGGTCTCCTAGAACCACCTTTGTTCCAGCGGACCACTTGATTGCTCGCAGCGAGAGACCCGCACACCGTTGGAGATGGTCCTCTACGAGGGCCTTGTTCGGTACGATCACAAAAGTAAGCAGATTGGGCTCATTCAATGGAGGGAGAGTGAATGCGAGGCTTTTTCCTCCACCTGTTGGAAGCACTGCAATAAAGTTCTGTGTACGAGCAAGAGCATGCTCAACGACCTGCTGCTGATAAGCGGTCTTGAACTGGGGGTTTGGAGAAGATGGGAAGTGTAGTTTCAGAAGTTCGAGTGAGGAAAATGCTGGCGATTGTGGGTTATTCTCCGCCACATGAAGACTGGATATTCCAGGCTCTATCAGTGGTTCATATATGTCATCAAAGTCAGAACGATCAAACGGATCTGCAACAACTGAAGTGTGCAGCACGGTTGAGTCGATCACTGCTGCACGATCGTGGGAAGCATTGGCTGGAATGTGGAGTGCAGTGGGATGGTGGTTTCTCTGAAGCTGCAATGTGGCGAGTGCCTCAGCCATGTTCTCCTGAACCGCCTTACGCACATCCTCCTTGTTCTTGCGCATTGCATCGTCCAACATGCCTTTGATTGTGATAGTGAATGCGATAGGATCGAACCCCACAGATTGAGATGTGTCCGCATCTGTATTTGAGGAGACCATCTGCGCTATTTGCTGTGCCTGAATACGCTGGCGGGTGGCAAGAGGGATCATTGGGACCTCACCCTCAATCACACCAGCGATCGACCACTGCATTTTAGAGGCGCGAGCGTAGCGAAGAAGAAGATCGCTGGACATTGTAGGCAGATGAGAAGTTTCAGCAGCATAGCCGGTGCGGGACATCCCAAGAGAGTGGCCCCGCTGTCCAGCCAGTGCATCCAGCTCCTCTTTTCTCATCTCGTGCTCTGATCCGAGAAACACTCTGCTCATTTCTGTTGAGATCTGTCTCCAGTCATGCACATTGATTCTTGCACCGCATTGGTCCTCCAAAAACTGGGGAATGATTCGTCTGAAATGGTCTGCAGTCGTGCGTTGGCAGTCCCTGACCCACATGAACTCATCATAAACTGTGGATGCTTCCTGGCCAGAAAGTTCATAGACGATCGCAGACTCGACAGGACGAACAATGGTGAGATATCTGACTAGGAGGTTTGTCAGGACTGGCGGACACTTTGTTGGAGAAAAGCTCTCAGCCCCAGTCAGATTCTCTGTCTTGTGACGTCGTATAACCATCCAGAGGGCTGAGGTGTGGTCATCGTAGAAGCACGTTCGTGGCCGGACAGAGTTTGCCACCTTGTGATCGATGAACTCGGCAACACGGGGTGTCTGTCCATTCACAAAGAAAGAGAGAAGAGCCAGGTCGTCATTGATCGTATTGCAGCATTGAATAACTCTCCACATGGCAGCTGTCTTGAACTCGAGGGTACCATCCGGGAGCTCGGTTGCGAGCCCAAGATTCTTGTCCTCAAGCATGACGTTCAGAAGAGCTAGAGAATCTGGGACGAACTGGGCGTTCTTGACCCAGGAGTGCCCACGAATATCATCGGTCCAGTCATCAGGAACCTTGTCGGGAATCTGAAGGCCAAAGCTCTGCCCATAGCAGAGGGCGTCTAGTGCAGCAGAAACACGGGTGATGAGGGTCTGAAGGCCGGTGCGCCAGTCGGACACGTCGATCGTAGAAGCATGATAAGAGATCTTCATTCCATCCTCGCTGACCCGTGTATTTGGAGGGGCGTTTGTGTTGAGAGCGATTGCTGATGCCAGTCGCTGATACTCCTCAATCGCATTGTAAGGCGACATGACACTGGGATCCATATTGATTGCAGCCTCCTTTTCGACCGCTCTGAACCACGTGGTAAGTATTGGAATGCTCAGAGAGGATACAGAAAGAACTCGTACTTGTAGGCATTGTTGTCATTTTCAGAAAGAGTTCGTTTGAGGCCATGGTAGAGCATCGCTCCACGTATATGGTTGTGTGAGATGGCAAACATCTGCGTGACTTCGTGGGCGGCTTTGAAGTTTCCATCGTCTCGAAGAGTGTCGATCGCAAAGAAGCACTCTATCACGTTCTTCCACTTTGAGCTCTCTTCTCCCAGAGCACTCGTCGGTTTAGGATATAGAAATGGTCGAACAAAGTCGTGGAGCTCATCAATAGGAAGTGAACCAGAGACCTCCTGCAGTCTTTCTGTGAGTGCTTTGCCACGAGCACGATCGTCTGTATCGAGGGGAAATCTGTAGCTGCTGGCATAGCCATCTTTGATTGTCAGCAGAACAGCCATAACAAGACGCTGGAGCTGTCTGCTGTATTGCTCTGCGATAGAGTCGTCGCTGACGGGCTTGAAGTAGTCTGTACTTTTGGCAGTGCTTGAAAGAACAAGATGAGCAAATCAAGGCGAGTGCTTTTGGAGATGGGTGCTGGGCCTACCGTGGATATTCCATTACAAGCATTCTGACTCCTAGGGTGACCTTAAAGCATACCTGCTTCACGACTTTCATTTGTGCCACGATCGTGTCCCGAAGCCGAGATCCGAGCCATGGGTGCTTTATAGTTGTTGTTCGAATATCAACGAGATCGCGAAGCTCACGAATGGATGCTTTTGTTTTGGTAAAGTCTTTGAGGTGCTCATGCCAGCCTGTCAGCCGTACGAGAAGTGGAATTTCCTTTTCGCTTGCAGGTTGTGCAATAGCCTCTGCTGCGGCCTGACGCTGACGTAGATTCTGTGATCTGTAGATAGCATACCTGCTGCTCCCAGAACTTACTGCAAGGCCAGGTTGAACAGCAAAGATCTGGGGGTGCTTGGCAAATGCATACTGCAGCTTTGCTGGAGCGATCGTCTCCTGCGAGGGATGGCTAGCAGACGCGTGCTTGCGAATGACCTCTGCAGATAAGGTGGCAAACTCGCATGCCATGCATCTGAAACCATCTCTGACCAAGAGTCCATCAATAGGGGAAAGATCAAAGGGCTGAACAGGAATATCTGACGTCTTGCCTGCGATCGTCATGTCCTGAAGCTTATCGGCCAGCTCCTTTCGCTGGGGTAAAGAGAGGGGAATTCCATGCCCCTTGACGTGGTCGGCTGCACTTGCAGGGGATATTGCACATCCACAGGTTGAACAGACCAGCAGATCATAGGCAGCGTTGCCAGCGAGAGCTGCACGATCAATCACCTTGAGACCTGCAGACCTCATGATGGAGATGAGGGTCCCATGCTGAGAGAGCTGAGTATCTTCTACCATTGGATACTCAGGAAGATCCAAGGTGGTTCCCAGCTCCTCGGGAAGATCGACAGCCATTGGATCACTCTCAGGAGACCGCTGAACAGAAAACGCGAGCTGGATGAGGGGCGATGACCCAGCAGGAGTAGCAGCAGCAGACGATGGTGTAGGACTTGTATCGCGGGAGGGTGGAGCAGAGTTGCGGGGAGAGGTGGATGCGGTTCGATATGGTGAGGTTCGGACAGGAACTCTTCCAAGAGATTGTCGCAGACTGCTTGGAGAGGATCCACCTCTAGCTGGCCGAGGCGAGCCTGCTATCGAGTGAGCGGATCGACCTCGAACGACAGGGTCCTCTGAGGGAGATGCCAGGCTGGAACCAAACGGCTCGACAACCATCGTGACCTTTGATCCTCTGTTGTGAGACTTTGCCACGTGGGTCTCGACTGCTCTGAGAGAGGGTGCCTCAAATTCACAGAGACCGCATGCGAGCTTCTCATTTGGCAGCGATCGTGTGCAGCATGCGATCATCTCTCCATTATCATCTGTTACGATCGTGGTCAGATCAATTAATTAGTGTCTCTTCTTCTCATTCTCTCTCTATGTGTGTTAAAAGAGATGCTAACCTTCAGCTTCATCCCACATCTCTGCAGATCTGCAGTGGTGGTTCTTTACATGCAGATCTAGAGACTTCTTCCCCTGTGGGCCTAGAGCATAGGATTCTTTGCAGAAGGGACAGCCTTGTTGTCTTGGTAAACCACATGAATGATGAGACACTGAACACTCAGAGCTGAGACTCACCTAGGCATGGTGCTCTGGATGGATGGGAGTAGTAAGCAGAGAGACCATCAGCAGAGGAAGAGATAAGAAGCAGCAGAGAGGTGTGGGTAAAAGCTTACATAACTTTATTCCTTTTTGGGATGCCTCAGTAGATCGTGCTTGCACCAACGATCGTCATTTCAGAAGGGAGGCTGTTGATGAGGGATTGCTCTTTTTTTTTTTTGTTGTGGTGAGCCCCAACTCCAGTTGAGTAAGATGAGCCCTAACTTTAGAAAGAGTTCATGTGATGTTTTTCTTTCCTCCGAGCTCGCATAGCCCTAACTTTACAGGTGTTTAGGTGAGTATATAGTGTCTGTCTGATTACATGCGTGCCTGATTAGAATAATAAGAACGAACGGATTTGGTTTCTGTTTATCGCTCCTGTCTCACGATCATTGCCATTAGACTCGATACTGTCTCTGTTGGATGGGTGCCTGCGGGTGCCGTCTGAAAATTTGCAGACAGCCTGATATGAGATCCAAGCACCTGGTCTCAAAATTTCAGGAGGGCCCGAGTGGTCCTTGGTCAGAAACGAGATGCTTGTCCTGGTCAATCTACGTCTTCAGCACTGATACCGTCTCTGTTGGGTGGGTGCCTGCGGGTGCCATGTGAAAATTTGCAGACAGCCTGATATGAGATCCAGGCATCTGGTCTCAAAATTTCAGGAGGGTCGGAGCGGTCCTTGGTCAGAAATGAAATGCTTGGCCTGGTCGATCCTCTCTACGATCGATCTCCCTTGGGACCGATACTGCCTCTGTCGGATGGGTGCCTGTGGGTGCCGTCTGAAAATTTGCAGACAGCATGGTAGGAGATCCAAGCATCTGGTCTCAAAAATTCAGGAGGGTCGGAGCGGTCCTTGGTGGGGTCTGAGCCTGCCCAAAGATGGACCTAAAGAAGGGAAAAAATTATTTCAACTTTTTTGAAGGTCTTTCATGAAATGCTGGTCTCATCCTAAAAAATTCTGAAAGACCTGCCCGTGGCAAGGGGGGTGCCTGCGGGTGCCATCTGAAAAAAAAAACCTCTATAGGAACCTGGGCTCGCCTTGCGGCTCGCCGAAAAAGGGCCCGAACCCCCCGCCCCGGCGGAACCGTTGCACGGTTCCGCCAGGAAGATAGATAGGATATTTTCTGATGGAATCACTTAAAATCTTAACAATCATCATAATCACATGCTAGTTATATTAATAATCACCACTATACAGCTTACTAAGAAAGACCTAGATGACAAATCAGA
>Ga0247741_1002241_pt1 | contig 10788 bp, 9 predicted proteins | sample UWRJL213509R2_FD_180945 | JGI IMG/M metagenome (GOLD analysis project Ga0247741, IMG submission 180945) | Plant litter microbial communities from Arlington Agricultural Research Station in Wisconsin, United States - UWRJ-L213-509R-2 | ecosystem: Environmental > Terrestrial > Plant litter >...
TTGGCTTGAATAATTTTTTCTAAAACCGCGTCAGCGTCTTCGATTTTATTTTGTATTAATAAATAATTTACATCGAGCATTTGCAGCTCGGCCGCATTACCTTTTAAAGCTACCAACTTGGCACGCGCGTCATCATACTTGGCCGTGTCGCCCAGATAAGCGTTAGCTGTTGCCAAAGCAGTCAACCAGTGTTGGTAATTATTGGTGTCATTGGGGGCTACGGGGTTTGCATTGAGAATATCAATTGCGGACTGGAATTTTTTATTTCCAGTATAGGCATCGGCGAGATCGGCAGCGACGGCGGGCATTTCCTTAACAATACCCTCCAACAAGGTTTGAGTGGTGCTGAATGCACCAATGCCGTTAAAAATTTTCGCCAGTTGGATATAGCCTTGCGGATTTTTTGGGTCAAGCTGTATAGTTTTTTTCGCCTCAAAAATTGCTGCTTTTATTTGACCCTGGTCAACATACATTTGCGCAGCTTTTAAATGACGCGATGTTTCTGCTTGAATATCGTCTTTGCTTTTGCTGCAACTTGCAGTGCAAAAAACCATAACAAGAATAATTAACTTTATGAATATTCTCACAGCTATACCTAAAAATTGAAACGATTAAAATGAATAACCCAAGCTCAGACCAACCAGCTTTTCACGGTAACCTTTTGATGCATTATCATCGACACGTTTCTCATCAGAGTAGGATGCTTTGATATTAAAACTTTTCCCAATGCGATAGTTGTAATCGAGCGTGACAATGGTGCGTTTGTAATTTTCACCTAGAGTTTCATTTGGAAAACGATTATCAGATTGAAGCCAATTCAAGTTAACGGTGGCTACAGCCGATACTGCATAAGAAGCAATAATAGTTGCGCCAATTTCACTAGCTTTTTCATTAAGAACGAGATACTCGTCACGCGTTTGATAAACACTCGCGGTTAGTGTGCAACGATTACAAAATGCTGTTGATGCCCATTGCAAATCAGCTCTTTTTCGATCAATTTGGCTAGATTGATTGATGCCTCCGTCGCTTGTATGGCCTGCAGAAACACCTTTATTGCCATCACCAAATGATGTGTCAGTAATTTCTCGACTTATATTTAAGCCAATAGTATTAGCGCCTGATTTATAGGTCGCTGACGCGAGGTAAGATGGAGTTGAATATTTTTCACCCGTTTCTCTTTCACTTTGATTTTTACCCATTTGAACGCTGTAGGACAACTGACGTAAGCGCGCGCTATATGTTAGTGCTGCGGAGCGCAAGGTGTAGTCAGATACAGGGAAATTTTGAAACTCAACTTTAGTAGATTCGGCCTCGAAACTGACTGTGTCGATTTCAGTAATTTTATGGAGCACGCCAAGTGTTGCGCCTGACCGAGTGGAATTATTCAGCTCACTTTCCAAATAACGTATGTCGGAAAAATTGCCTTTCAAAAACACAGTATCCGCACCTGTGAAGTGACCATTTAATGTGGGACTAATAGTTAAAACTTCGCGCTCTTCCTGATTTTCAGTGAGATCGACGCTATCCGGAGTATTAAGTAAGGTTTGACGCGAGTGCTCAATGAGTAACTCTGCAATGTCAGTTTGTCGGCCAAGATGTAATGATGAGTGACCATCAAGCGTCGATTTATTAGGCTGAGTGTCTTCAGAGAAACTACGATAAGAAGCCCCGTAATCGGCTTCAAATTTTCCAATTTCATTTTCGTAAAGTGCGCCCACGTTGAGGCTGTAGAGCTCTTGCAATTCGGAGATGGGGTTGTCGACGGATTTATTTCCATTGTCACTATGAAGTGCAGATGCGGATACTGAACCAAAATAGCCATTCGCACAGCTTGTTGATGCTATAAAAAAAGAAGATGCAAAACATCCAACAATTGGGCCCAACGTGCGTTTTCTCATCATCTTTCCTCACCGCCTGCGGCCCTGCTACAAGCATTACCTGTTACAAGAATTAATAGTTGAACACAACGCCCGCAAATTTTTCTTTTCCGACCGCGTCTACCGCCGCTAAAACTTCATCGGTCACTGCTTTGCCGAATGGAACGAGCAACAAGGCATGATCGCAATAGCGCGACAAAATACGTGCTTCAGTAGATTGCTGAACCGATGGAACATCCAACACGATAAAACGATCTGGATAACGTTCTTTAATTTCGCTAACAAAACGTTGCATGCGCGTGGAGTTGAAAACTTCTGCCGCCGATTCACTGGATCCGCCCGAAGGGATAACACGTAAGCGTTCAACACCGGTTGGATAAATTATTTTTTCAAATTGAATATTTTCATCGGTTAAATATTGCGTCAAACCTAAATCAACCGATGTAGTAATATAACCTTCTGCACTGGGGCTATAAGGATTACAGTCGACAAACAATGCTGTTTTATGTGGGTCCAGCGCGAAAGTTGCAGCGAGATTAAAACTGAAATTGCTCGATGTGCCGGCATCAGTCACCGACGACACTAGTACCACCATGTTATCAGTCTGGCTTTTTTGCAATAATTTAATTCTCACTTCACGATAAGCATTCAACAATTGACGCTGACGCATACCAGTGAAGACCACTTTCTTTTCGTAGAATTCTTCCTGAGTCCATAATACTGGCGTGGGAATATTTTTAATTTTTTCGAGTTTTTTATGTCCCATCACCGCTTTTTTTACGAGCTCATCACTCAGCTCAACCAATCCATCGAATTTGTCTCCGAAGGGATTGTTATAGGGTTCTTTTTGATTGTCCATGGTGGCTCCGGTTGTATTTAGTTTTTCGTTAATTGCCAAAACACGACAATAACGACATAAACCGCCATTGCTAAGATTGAACTTCCCACCAACAAAATCATATCCTTTTTCAATAACCGATCACCGATGGGCGTATTGAAGTGCGGGATGGTACCAATGAGTTCAACTTCTGCGGGTAACTGACTTTGCAGAATGCGCGCGGAGCGAAGATTAGGATCCAGCAATACGTAGGCGACCAATAAACCTAGTGGAAGTAACAAACCAATTAGCGGACCCAGGATTGCGAAGTGAATAAATTTCAAACCTGAAGGACTTAATGGGAAAGAGGCAGGCTCTTGAATACGATAAGTAATACCTTGACCTTCAATATCCAGAGTCATCGACAAACGCGCCGTTTCTTTACGCTCCAACATTTGTTCATATTGTTTTTTGGTCACGTCATAGTCGCGCGTTAAATCAGATAACTGTGCCTGATTTTCGGCGATTCGTTTTTGACGCAAACCTTCTTCACCGCGCAAACTTTTTAAGGATTCCATACGACGATTTTGCGTTCGCAATGAAACTTCTGCTGCAGACAATTGCTTGCGAAGCTCTTCATAAAGTGGATTCTGAACTTTTTCGGTACCACCGCTATAAACATCACCATCCAGTTGTAATTTTTCGATAGCGACGTCGAGATCCGAAATTTGGCTGCGAACCGAAACGATATCTGGATAACCTTCCTGATAGCTCAACAATAATTGTTCTAGCTGAGCTCTTAATGCAACGCGACGTGCCTTAAGCTCGTCCAACTGACCTTTAGTTTGCAAGTATTGGCCTTCGCTGCCAATTTCCTGCTTGATGGTGTTGATGCGCGCTTGAGATTCGTCGATGGAAATTTTCAAGGTATCAATTTCTTCACGCAAACTGGAAATGCGTCCGCTTACCGCTTCTTCAGTACCGTCAGTATTTTTCGCATTAAAGTTTTTTAATTTGTCTTCTGCTGACTCTAATTGACGTTTGTACATCTGCACTTGTGAATCGATAAAATTAAATGCGCTCACGCTTTCATCGCGTTTTTTTCGCGCCGCATCGGTCACAAATACTTTTACAATTGAATTTAAAACTTCGAATGCTCTGTCGGGATCATTCGCGGTGTACCGAACCAAAAAATGACTGATCTTGCCTTCTTTCTGAACCAAAACGCCGTTGCGCAATTGACGAATCACACGATCCTGTTCAGCTTCATCTGCATTATCTTTTATTAAACCAGCGCCCTTTGCCGCCGCCAACATAATGCTGCGAGTGTAGATAATTTCGCTTGCCTGTTCGGAGCGGTCAATCTTGGTAACTTCAGCAGTACCTTTTAGTAAAGGCTCGATAATATTGGTTTCATCCGCGTAGAGAATTACGCTGGTGCTGTAATGTTTTGGCCAAATTAAACCTAAACTCAACAACGAAAACGCTGTACCTAAAAATAACAATAAGCACCAAAAGCGAAATCGAACCAGCTCTGCTTTTAACGCAAATAAAATATCAGCTAAATAACCCTTATCCATGAAAACTCTCTAATTGTTTACGGCAATACGATTGAATAAGAATGTTTAAAAAGCGCGCTCGGGAACCGTAATGATATCGGAAGGTTGCAGCGGATAATTGGTGATTACATCACCGTTATTAATCAAATCATCCAACTTAATGGGATACACCTTAACAACGCCATTTACTTTGCGGTACAACTTGGATTTATTGGATGCCGCGAATTCATTTGGGCCACCGGCCAATAAGACTATGTCCAACACTGTCATGCCTTCACGAAATGGCAAGGATTGCGGATTTTTGATCGCACCTGTAATGCGCACACGACGCTGGAAATCCGAACTGCTGGAGCTAACTACAATAACCGTAACTTGCGGGCTTTTTACGTAACCAGCCAAAGCATCGGTAATATTTTGGGATAGCTGCACGGTCGTTAACTCTGCCGCAACTATGTCGCCCACAAGTGGCAAAGTAACTTTTCCATCGGGACGGACTTGAACTGAACGGGATAAATCCGCGTTGCGCCACACGTTTATCTCAATAGAATCGCCCACGCCCAGACGATATTCCTCATGGCTACCACCATCAGAAACTGGCGGCATTACTACCTTACCCGTTGAACTACAGCCAACAAACAACAGACTAATCAGTGCCAGTTGTAGAAGTTTACCTAAGTACTGCATAACGCCGTTCCTTTAATAAGTGGATTGCCAAACGCAATAATTGAAATCGTGTTAGTGGACGCCTTTACCGAGAAGAATAATCTCAACGGTTTGGATCATAATTAACATATCCATAAAGAAGCTATGGTTTTTAGTGTAATAGAGATCGTATTGCAATTTATTTTTTGCGTCCTCTACCGACGCACCGTAAGGGTACTTCAACTGCGCCCACCCCATCAAACCCGGTTTTACTTTGTGGCGAGCTTCATAGAACGGAATTTGCTGCGCAAGATCTTTTACAAATTCAGGGCGTTCGGGGCGCGGGCCTACGAAACTCATTTGTCCTGCCAGCACGTTGTACAACTGGGGTAACTCGTCCAGACGAGTATTGCGAATAAACGCGCCTACTCGAGTCACGCGGGCATCATTTTTCTTAGCCCACACGGCTTGGCCGGCTTTTTCAGCATCCTGACGCATACTTCTGAATTTATAGATTCGAAAGTGTTTGCCGTTCAAGCCGACGCGCACTTGATGATATAAAAACGGGCCAGGGCTTTCTAACTTCACCGCTATTGCAGTAAGCAGCATAAATGGCCATAAGACAATAAAAAACAGCAAGGCGAGTGCCAAGTCGAAGATACGTTTGCCGAGCAACTCGCGGCGCGCGTAGCGAAAGCCGTCGGAAAATAACATCCAGCTTGGCTGCAGCAAACTCAATTCAATTTTGCCCAATTCCCGCTCATAAAAACTTAAACCGTCGCAAGAAGGCACACCGGCCAATTTACAATCCAGAAATTGGCTTAGTGGAAATACATCGCCATTGGTGTGCCTGCGCTCGTCGGGCGAAATTACAATCTCGGAGATGCGTTCCTGCTTTACAAAGCTGAGCCATTCCTTGGGTTCAGGAATGATCAGCTCGGGGTCGACTACAACTTTATCATTGGGGCTGGCAATACAACCTACTATGCACACGCTTAGTGTTTCTCCGTTGGCCGTTAGTTCATCCAACAGTTTTTTGGTGCGCGAGCCTGCGCCGTAAACTACCACGCGACGAGTGAGATTTGCGGTATCGACTATGGCGATAAAGATAAAACGTGCGGGCAACACCAATGCAGAGGCGATAATTACTGCCCAGAAGCCTACGTGTTGATCAATGATGGCATCGCCAAAAATCAAATTGATAGCTGCGAGGCTTAAACTACCGAGGAGAAAAAAGCTCACCAGCGTTCGCAGCACCATGCTGGAAAAACCTTCGCGCACTAATGAGGTATACACCCCCATGGAAAGCGTACAACAACTGAACAAGACAGAAAAAAGAATGATGGGAACCCAGTTAATGGGGTAAACACCTGAAAAGTAGGCGGCTAAGTTATCGAAATGCGACGTCAGCCCTTGAGCAAGCCATATGCTTGCGCCAAGCAGGGCGGCTTCAGCGATCCCCAAAAACAGGTAAGGAAGATGCACATAGTGCTTACTAACACGAATGTAAGACAAACTCGGTTCCTTCAAGCTAGTGGTTATTACCCGCTAAATTCAATTTGGCAGGAGCGTAAAAAATGGGTGATTATAGCGACTTTTGTGACAAATATTCATGCATTACCGAGGAATCTTGTCTAGCCTCTTTAAATTAAACACCAACTAATCGATTACGCCTATTTAACGGCGTTTTTTTCATTATCCAACTTGATTATGGTAGCCTATGCCGCCTCTGGAATTCATAGACTGCTAAGGAAATACCCATGTTCGCCAGCAATCCCACTATCTGTATTATTGGTTTAGGCTACGTTGGCCTGCCACTTGCCGTAGAGTTTGGAAAGAAGACAAAAACTATCGGGTTTGATATCAATCAACATCGTGTTGGCGAGCTACTCAAGGGCCACGATCACACGCTTGAACTTGATGCTGCCGAACTTGCTGAAGCGACTCAATTAACTTACAGCACCAGCGAAGCTGATATCAAAGGCGCTGATGTTTATATAGTGACTGTACCTACGCCGATTAACTCCGGCAACCAGCCCGACCTTACCCCACTCGAAAAAGCTTCAGCATTGCTGGGCCGCGTGATTAACAAAAACGCCATCGTTATCTATGAATCCACGGTTTACCCCGGCTGCACCGAAGAAGTCTGTGTGCCGATTATCGAGAAAACGTCGGGATTCGTCTTCAATAAAGATTTCTTCGCAGGTTACAGCCCAGAGCGCATTAACCCGGGCGACAAACTTCGTCGCGTCCACAACATTATTAAAATTACTTCGGGCTCGACGCCGGAAGTTGCCGAATACGTTGATCAGCTGTACCGCAGAATTGTAGTCGTAGGCACTCATAAGGCAAGCAGCCTGAAAGTAGCTGAAGCAGCCAAGGTTATTGAAAATACCCAGCGCGACTTGAATATCGCCCTCGTTAACGAGCTGGCACTGATCTTCAACAAGCTCGGAATTGATACACTCGAAGTGCTTGAAGCCGCTGGGACCAAATGGAATTTCTTGCCTTTCCGTCCCGGTTTGGTAGGCGGTCACTGCATCAGTGTTGATCCTTATTACCTCACTTATCGCGCACAGCAAGCTGGCTATTACCCTGAAGTAATTCTTTCTGGTCGCCGCGTAAACAATAGCATTGGCGCATTCGTGGCTGAGTCGGTTGTAAAGATGATGACCAAGCGTAAAGTGCACGTGGTTGATTCAAAAGTATTAATTCTGGGGCTGACCTTTAAGGAAAACTGTCCCGACCTGCGCAACACCGGCGTAATCGACATCATTAAAGAACTCGAAACCTTTAATACCCATGTTGATATCTACGACCCTTGGGCCGATGCCGCCGAAGCCAAACATGAATACGGTGTAGATCTTATTGATACTCCAGTTCCGGGCACCTATGAAGCCATCATCATTTGCGTAGGCCACGACAAATTCAAAGAGCTGGGCGCAGAAGGTATTCGTGCATTAGGCAAACCTGGCAACGTCTTGTTTGATGTTAAACATATTCTCCCGAAAGCTGCGGTAGACGCGCGCCTCTAAGGTAATTAGCTTTATGAAAGTGTTAGTAACTGGTTCTGCAGGTTTTATTGGTGCCGCCCTCGCGCAGCGTTTATTGGCGCGTGGCGATGAAGTTATCGGCATCGATAATCTCAACGATTATTACGATGTTCAGCTCAAGAAGGACCGTTTGGCGCTCTTGACTCCTAATACCGGATTTACCGATATCCGCTGTGGCCTGGAAGATAAAGCCGCCGTCGATAATGTGTTCAAACAATACAAACCCGACCGCGTTGTAAATCTGGGCGCGCAAGCAGGAGTGCGTTATTCGCTGGTTAATCCGCAAGCGTATATCGACTCGAACATCACCGGCTTTTTAAATATTTTGGAAGCTTGCCGTAATTTCGGTACCGAAAATTTGGTCTATGCATCAAGCAGCTCGGTGTATGGCGCTAATACTGCCATGCCTTTTTCCACTCAGCACAATGTGGATCACCCCGTAAGCCTCTACGCGGCGACCAAAAAATCCAATGAATTGATGGCGCACACTTACAGCCACTTATTCAAAATCCCAACGACTGGTTTACGCTTTTTTACGGTCTATGGCCCTTGGGGCAGACCGGATATGGCACCCATCCTGTTCACTAAAAAGATTTTGGCTGGCGAATCGATTGACGTTTTTAACTACGGAAATCATCGCCGCGACTTCACTTATGTAGATGATATTGTCGAAGGCGTAATTCGCACGCTCGATCACGTTGCGGTTGGCAATCCTGAATGGAGTGGCTTACATCCTGATCCTGCCAGTTCGCAATCGCCTTATCGTATTTACAACATCGGCTCGAATAATCCGGTGGAGCTGCTGCATTTTATTGAAGTGCTAGAAGATTGCCTGGGCAAAAAAGCCGTTAAAAACCTGCTACCCATGCAGCAAGGCGATGTACCCGACACCTATGCGGATGTAGATGCGCTGATTAAAGATGTTAACTACAAACCCAGCACCTCCGTAGAAGTGGGCGTGGAAAATTTCGCACGCTGGTATCGCGATTACTACAAAGTTTAAGGTTTAAACGGTTTAATTCAATACAGCTCCGGCAGGCGATTTATGGCATCAACCAAAAGCATCATTACTCACGCGATGACCGTAGATGTGGAAGATTACTTTCACGTTGCCGCATTTAACAAAGTCATCAATCCCGACGAGTGGGAAAAATGGCCGTGTCGTGTAGAAGCTAACACCCATAAATTGCTGCAATTGTTTGCTGATACCAATATCAAAATCACGTTTTTTATTTTGGGCTGGGTCGCCGAGCGCTACCCCGAATTAGTAAAAACCATTCAAGCACAAGGTCACGAAATCGCTTCACACGGTTACAGTCACCAGCTTATTTACAAGCAAGATCCTGCCGTGTTTCGCGCTGAAACTGCAAAATCCAAACAAATATTGGAAGATTTGGCTCAGGTTCAAATTATTGGTTATCGCGCTGCCAGCTATTCAATCACTCGCAAATCTTTGTGGGCGTTGGATATTTTGGCTGAGCTGGGCTTTACCTGGGATTCCAGTATTTTCCCCACTCGCCACGATAATTACGGCATTCCCGGCAGCCCTGAAGAGCCTTACAAAATTATCACCACCAATGGCAGCGTTCTAACTGAATTTCCCCTGACAACCGCTAAAGTGTTCGGGCAATCTGTGCCGGCAGCGGGTGGCGGTTACTTTCGCCAATATCCTTACGCCTTATCGCGCTGGTTATTTGAGCGAGCGAGCAACAATCAAACTAAAGCGCAGATTTTTTATCTTCACCCTTGGGAAATTGACCCGGATCAACCGCGCGTTCCAAACGCCAGCTGGTTCAGTAATTTTCGTCACTACACCAATCTTTCACGTTGCTTGCCACGCTTGGAGCGCATGATTGATGACTTCCAATTTGGCACTATCAGCCAAAGTTTGGGCTCGGTAACGGTGACTAAAACTTTGAAGATTACCGAGTTAGCTGAAGATAAAACTCAAGCCGCTTGATTAGTGTTTGCAGGATGCTTTTCGCATTGGCCGTTAATTATAGGTTTGAGGGTGAGGGGAAATTCTTAGCAAAATTAAAAGCAAACTCGGTAACACCGTGCTCTCGAATGTATTTTAGCTTTTCTTTGCCTTCAGAAATACTTGGAATATGTGACGCTGGAACCCACCAAAGAACTTGATGAGCATCTGACATTTTATTAAACCACATATTTTTTTCTTTCAATAATTGAAGATGCATACTTTTATAGACGTAATTTTTTAACGATTCCAAGTCCTCCCAAACGCTCATGTTCACAATAATCGAAGGATCTTCAAATCCACTAATAGTAGCTGCGCCCTCTTCAGATTTTAATCGCCAAACGAAGCCCGGGGATTTATCGGCAAGCTGATTAATCTCATCCAGACGATCAACAAACCCTTTCATGATCACCGAATCCATCGCGGCTTTTGCTGTAGCGACATTGATTTGTGCCAAATGAAATTGCTGCATGCGAATTACGCCTTGCTTCGTAATAGCTTGTTCCGTAAAGGCGTTTCAACAAAATGATAAAGCAGTGCAGCAACTCCAAGTGATGTCAGCGCCGCAGCGACAAAAACTTCAAGTTCACCTAATAAACTCAAATTTTCCGGTAGGGATTTTCCGGTAAAATACGAAGACCCCGCCCGCAATACATCCAATAAAAACCAGTGAAACATATAAAGCGCGAACGAAATTTTTCCGAGATAAACCAAAGGCGACCAAGTTAGAAGATATCTGCCATCTGCAGGAACACGAGCCGCGCAAAGCACCAGCCAGGCAAATGCCGCGACTGAAATCACGCCCGGAATCGGCAAGGCAAGCAATAAAATATTAACTATAAATGCGGCCAGAGCCCATCTC
>Ga0247741_1002242_pt1 | contig 10784 bp, 8 predicted proteins | sample UWRJL213509R2_FD_180945 | JGI IMG/M metagenome (GOLD analysis project Ga0247741, IMG submission 180945) | Plant litter microbial communities from Arlington Agricultural Research Station in Wisconsin, United States - UWRJ-L213-509R-2 | ecosystem: Environmental > Terrestrial > Plant litter >...
GGTCAACCAAACCCTTAGTTCATCACCGACATGCTCGCCGCTCTCGCTGTTGCAGCCTCATTTCTCGTGTCCTCAGTGGCCGCTCACGGTGGTGTCACTTCCTACGTGATTGGAGGTTCGTAGCACGTCCAATCGACTCGCTCGGAGGCAGGCTTACTGATTCTCGCGTAGGAACTACCTACGCAGGATGGCAACCATACAACTCGGCGTCAGGTCAATCCTCGATCGAGCGTCCCTACAGTGAGTTCTTTTTTTTTCTATGGTTGACGAAGGCCATCGCTGACTCAACATGGTCTGATCAGCCACTTATGACCCGTAAGAAATCAATTCCTACAGATGAACTGCTAACTTATCGAAAATTTCCGTCAGCATCATGTCTGCCACTGCTGCTGTAGGTTGCCTTACACTTATGTCTCGATGATTTCTAAAGTCTCACTAGACTATCCACTGCAACAACAACGGCCAAGCCAGCGGCTCTCAACTGTCGGCCTCCGTCGCTCCTGGTACTACCGTCGTGGCGAAGTGGTCGTAAGTTTGATCTACATCCATCAGGAGGAACAGCTCTGAATCCACCGAAATTAGACAATGGACTCATGCCCAAGGCCCCGTCATGGTTTACATGGCTAAGTGTCCCGGAACTTGCTCTAGCGCAAACACCGCTTCATTGTCTTGGTTCAAGATCTCCGAGAGGGGTTTGGTCTCTGGAACTCTTGCGTAAGTGTTGTCTTGATTAGAATGCTTTGAACGGGATATTGACCAGGGTTTCTCATCAGCAACGGAGTATGGGGAACCGCTGAGGTGATGAAGACCCTCTCGTACACCACCACCATCCCTGCCGGCCTCGCCCCCGGTGAATACATGATCCGCGTAAGCTCTCGTTCTCTCACCTACTTTACAAACCCTTTCTCATAGAAACTATCCTGTAGCACGAACTCCTTGCCCTCCACCAAGCCAACACACCTCAATTCTACCCCGAATGCGCACAGCTCACGGTCACTGGAAGCGGAAGCAAGTCTCCATCCGGCAGCTACCTCGTCAAGTTCCCCGGAGCCTACAAATCCAGCGACCCCGGCGTCACGATTGACATTTACTCCAACGCCAACCAACAGACTACCACCTACACGATTCCAGGACCCCGTATGTCATAGCTTCTTTCCCTCGTGTTCTACTCTGACTTTTGCTACTCTAGCTGTCTGGAACGGTGCTTAAGGTGCGGATGGCCTGCCTAATTAAGATAGCAGAGCATTCCCTTCCGTCCGTTGGTTAAAGTCTCGGCGTTGCACTCTCAATCATGTTTAGTTAACACATTGTACAATTCATTCAAAAAATTTGAGTTATAATAGTGGGCGTTCATCTGGTGTCATAAATTCGGAATATTTACATGGAGGTCAATACAAAACCAAGTATGAAGATTCTAGAATGGAAGATAGGCGCGTGCAGTTTTTTTTTTCATCCGCTCGTCGGGTTAGGAAACCGCAGACGAGAGGGAGTTATCTCAATATCCCAGGAAGAACCAGAAGCATTAGAGTCAGGAAAAGGCAGCATCACAGGAAATGATGACACAGGGTGAATAGGACAACTAGGCAACATCCTCAACGAAAGACAGGCAGAACTAAACCAGATAGCGAAAGCTATCAATTACGTTTTGATGCGCCGTCTGCGTCGATAGAAGAGAACAGAACTTCGGAGATGTTGTCCACCATAACGAACAGGTAGGCGAGAGTCGGGCTGTCCACTAGCGGTAAAAATCGCTACACTCATTGCGCGAGAAGTCGGGGGCGCCGGCGAGAAGGTCGCCGAAGGGCCTATGGTAGCGAAGCCTTTCAAAGAGACCGACCAGCAACAAAACGAGACGGATACAGTGCTCCAGAGAAGCGACGCGAATCTAACCTGACCAGACTGATACAGACAGCGTCGCTTTTCTAGGAGAGCAAGGGTCGATAGTCGAGCTGCATCAATGTACTTGTTGATAAGATGAGGCGCTGTGGGAAGTGATCTTCAGAAGTGATAGAGCCTATGACTGACGAGCGTACGTACCGCAGCACTGCTTGGGTGTACGAAATTCCTTGCTAATGCGAAGTCGTGCAGGTCCACCAAGTAAAAGAGAGCCAGAAAGACAAAGAGGCTTAGGACCCAGAGACTTGCAGGATGGCGCCCAGAGATTCGGTCGTGTCAGACTGGTTCAAGATGCTTGGGCGGCAGATATAACGCAAGGTACTCCTGGGACCGAAAGAGGGTTTTATCGTAGAATGTGCGGAGTCCGGCAATGGGGTTCTTCCCAGCAGACGTCTGTTGATAGTTGGGTGTAGGATGTCGATGTATTGGGGCTGATAGATTCGCGTTGCAAACCTTTTCCCCTTCGTAAGCCTGACAGGCAGACGCAAGAATCAAAGCGACTCACTAGAGTTGGGGCCAAATATGGTAAAATCTTGAAGACGGGTTTAAGCAATAGATAAGTCCTGAAGAAAGAGAAAGTTTTGAACGGAGGGATGTCTGTCAAGTGAATTGATGAGGGTGAAGAAGCTACTAGTCGGCGTCAAGCAATGTTGGTTGTTGATGAAAGGGACAACTCACAGAAAGCTGAGCCCGAATGGTGTTTGAAGAGTATCACCATCCGAAAAACATTAGAGAGGCACGTCTCAAGAACGAGGGCCCCAATGGATCATAAGGTGGCTCGATGACCTCGTTCTCCAGCTGAAATGCGCCTGGGATGTGTATCGTTTCGCCGTCCGATAAACTATCAGTGTTGACCTCTTCTGAGATCTCGGCGTCTCTCTCCTCAGCTTCGAAGGCACCTGGGATGTGGGGCATCTCTTCGCTTGATGGCTCAGATGCAAGGGCCGCATCTAAAACATTAACAGGCGCGGCAGGATTTGCAGCGGCGTGAAATGGCGTAGCCCAGCTCGAATAGCTAGTCATCTTTGGTAAGATGAAGTTGTCACATAAGATACGAGCTGGGCTTTCGTCGTTCGCGGTCGGGGTATTTGAGTCGATCTTAGGAACAGTCACCAAGGATTGACTTGAAGGGAGTGGCGGAGAGGTTTGTTTCACCGCCGGAGCCGTGATGGACGTCTCGGGGCCTAACGAGTATGCTGCGGATCTGGCGTCGAGTTCGGTTGATTTCGTGGACGTCGAATCGGAGACGCAATCTAGCAAGGGCCAAGGTGAATTCTCAGGACCAGTAGCGCCGTCGACGGCAATCGCAATCTGCTCTGAAGGAGAATTACGCCTGCGGAAAGGACCCCGTGGGATGCGGAGGCGAACATTATTCCATTCCACAAATCGGCGATGTAGATTGCGAGGACGCGAACTGATGTTCATTCTCTCGGGTTGGACGCTTAGATCGTTGCTGGGGATAAGGTCCTCATCGTCGATGGTGTCCGCCTTCGGAGCCAACTCGGGATTGAATTCTGTTGAGAGTGGGCAAGGTGTGGATGGTGGAGAGATGTCGAATGCAAAGCAATACTCGGGGGTGCTGTTGCTCATAAACGTCCCCAAGGGAACAAAATCGGGAGTAGAAACAATTCTGGTGAACTTCTCTTGCATATCTGATGTTCGACGGTCAGGAAAAGCCAAACACCACGAACAAACACGCGCACCAAAGAAACCAGTATCACTGGAGGTGAGAATTTCACGTGGAACTGATGCAGTGGAGGTCATCTCGGGGGTCCCCTGACTGTATGAACGAGAACCAAGGCCAGAAGTAGACACCGGTTCTTTGAAGGCTGCTAAGTCATCGAGATTGACATCGGCGTCCACGATACTAGGAGTCGCGTCGATGGAGAGGTCGCAATAGTTGAAGAGCCCGGTCTGTTCATGTACCGAGATTTCCGGCGTCAATTCTCCTTCTGTGGATCTTTCAACCCGCGGTTTCTTGCTCGTTTCCTTCTCATCCTGCCGCAGTTTCATGTCGCCGCATTGCAGGGCCCTATCCTGTATCCATTCCTTGGACCCGATGTACATGACATGTTGATACAATGGATCTTGTTCAATGGGCGGGAGCTCGAAGGGCTTCAGGAAGTTCATGAAAGGATCAGGAGTAGTCGCAAGCGATGGACTCGGAGAGTCAGCCATATCGATAGGTTCGCTTCCAATTGCAGCTGACAAGTACGAGGAGGATAAGTCTTGAAGGGAGCAAAGTTCTTCGCAGATGAGGTCGTATGCAGATTTGGGCTCAAGGTCTGGGAAACCGCTACGATCGGAGTTGTTCTCTCGTCTGGACTCGATACCAGAGTCAGCATCGTCAAATGAAATCAAAGGTAGCTCGGTACTGTGGTTATCGATGCTAGCGCTCGTGGATGCTAAAACCTCGTCCTGAAGCACGATCCCCGCAGGTGATGAAGAAGGAAGCAGAGACATCTGAGAAGGTAGATGTGGGCGGAGCATGGACGGAGCATATGGACCGTCTGGGTCAGCCGCAGGCGTCGATTCGCGAACGCTGAATTGTCGCAGACTTTGGAGCACCCGTTCCAAGTCCAGTGTGGCACAAGACTCAGGTAGAGCGACCGGCGAGATAACGACGGGCTGTTGAGGAGCGAGAGCGTTTGCACTGGTCTTGATCATTTCCTTATCAGCTAGCACTGAAAGGGGTTCGTCGTCGTCGTCATCGCCTTGGAGAAGTCTTCCAGTCTTCACAAGCTCTTCTTGAAGTTCGTTCATCCTCTGGGCAAGATACTGTGGCGAAAGATCGCACTGGTCAAGACGAGTAAGCTCTCGCCCAATGACTTCGAATTTTGCGAGACAAGCCCTCTTGACGATGGGAGATAATTCATCTTCGTCGTCAGAGGTTTCGAGCTCATCGTCAGACGCCCAGGGCAAATCTTCGTCGAGGCTTCGGTACTGAGTCCAAGTATGACGGGAGATATGGGCTTCAGTATCGTTGAGCATAGCGACACCTAAGCTGAAGTCATCGACTGCAAATCCAATCTCGATATCATTGTCGGCGAGGACCATAGGCGATTCAGCAACGTAAACCTCCATAGATTCCTGGCTCCAGACGCAAGTGTCGGGCATAGTGTCGTCAGAAATGTCGATGGACATGGCCTCAGGTTCGACGAGATCAAGATCCATCTCCCAAGCATCAGGGGAGAGTATAAGGGAATCTCCCTGTACGCCCATGCCTGTAGCATGAGAGATCACAGAAGTCTGCAGCACGCCGTGGGTTTCTATAGGCACTGTAGAGACCGACAGCATTAGGCGTGTGCTACAGAGAAAGGGAAAAGTTACTTACAGTAGAATGTTTGTCCGAGGAACTGGTCTTCTGCGCGTAGTTGATGAGACCAGGCATTGAGCCTCTCCTCAGTATGTTCACCTGCGTACTGCGCACCGATAGACTGAACGCCGTTCACATTGACCTCGAACGCGTTGATTAATGTGTCCTGGTATGCACCATCAACGTTGACTTGGTAGGCGTGGTGCATGGCGACTTCATGAACGCGATTAGGATTGCCAGTGGGAACGCCGTCGGCATTGAACTCTTGAGCATCGTAGATAGCGGGAGGGTGGGCGAGGCTGACATAGAAGTCATCAGCACAACCACCATAGCTGACAGCATTGGGCGAGTTGGCCTGGAGATGAGCGTGGTGGAGAGACAATTGGTCGGCCTGATAACTTGGGATGATGTGAGGGAGGGGTTTGGCGGCGAGAGCATATTCTGCCATCCCGCCAGGGTCAGCACGAGCGATATGGACCGTCTTGGCTTGCCGGGTATTGGAATGTCGAACCATGTTGTGATATACCACAGAGAGATAAAGGTAATTGGGCGAGTCTTCCTGACCGAGTTCTTGTGAGGGCGTTTGTGGTCGGTTTGAAGAGGGATTCGCTTCTTATACAGAGGATTGTTTGCCGTTGTGTGTGGTAAGTCTCGATCGCAATTCCAATCGCCAATTTGAGTCTGGCCTAGCGTCTGATACATATTTGGCAAGTTTCTGTGCTGACATCCGCATCTTCAGAGATACCATATGCTCGGCCCATATGCATGACACACATCGGGTTATATTGAAATGGTCAAGAGCTAACTGGAATGAAGCGCTCAGCCACTGTCCGACCACTCGATAGGTGATACTTACCATGAAAGAGCTAGAATCTCATAACCCGACAAGAAGCCAATATGAGAGCAAAATCGTGAGGTACCTCTGCGAGAATCCGCGTCTGAGTGGTGTCCTTACCGTCTGGGTGTGGGTTCTCCCAGAAGAACTTTACGTTCTTTACACGACATGTAAGCAAGCAGGGAGGTACCTCAAGAATAAGCTCAGCGTTGAAATTTTGAAAGAACGACGTGACGCGTGACGCGACAGGAATAGTGGCTCGTGACATTCACACGCCCATCTCCAAACCGAGAGCGAACCGAAACTGGTAATTCTTCCCTTTCTGAGTCTGATCACCCGAACTGAGAAATATCCCACCGTCTGAATATACTGCCTTGTGGTCTTCTGGTGAGATTTGGTATTGCATGTGGTCAAGGGTTTTGCGACGCAGATCTGACTCATCTGAGTAGTCCACTGAAGATTAACCTCAATCATAGTTTCTAAACCTTTCCGAACAAAAAGTTTACCTCGTATTCTATCTACTAGATGGTCAAACTAGCGTGCTCCCTCAATTTATCTCACCACTGGCACGTTATTAATCGAGCCATTTAGCCGTCATGTTTTTAATGAATCCAATAAAGACATGGAAGTGTTTTCAATAAAGTGAAATTTATGCATATTACATTCCGTCTTCTTTCGATCTTTGTTGGAATTACAGGCGGGCATAACTACATGAACACCTGTACTGAAAACCTAAGCCAGCAAAGGGAGTGGATACTGCGGCGAGAGATAGCTCCGATATTGGAGACTATCCAGTTGACACCGAAACACGGATCCGGGTTTCGCTATCGTATCTAGCATCCACAAGTTATCAGAGCTGTTCGGCGAATGAAACTAGTAGAATATTACTGAATCACTCGACTAGATGCTCCATCGCCTTTTTGGACCTTTCATGGACCGCTTCTGAGTCTAAGACATCATGGGAATTCAACTCTGATGAACACATTAATCATAACCGCATGAGTATTCGACAGGATCCGCAAATTTTATTTCAGGCTCTCAATATCTCGACTTACCCAGTGCCTCTAAGAGCTTTAACTGCATTTATATTCGCACCTTAGCAAACCAATTGAGAACCAGCGGCTAAACCGCTGATCCAAAGGCAGAATTACCGCCAACGAAGAACGTAAGTATACTAAAATTACTCACGCGCAGTATGTGCCATGGCCGTCAGTGTTAGGGTATCCCCGAAGGTTTCCCACTTCGAGCGCCCACATAATATACTTAGTCTACCGACTCAATCGGAGTTTCTCAGCTATGGACAAATAGACTGGAAGAATAGACACACCGAAAAAGTAGATATCGACTCTCAGGCGAATGATTAAAGATGAGACAAAGATTAGAATGCCTGCTCTCGACACGAAAACTTGGAATAATCGACGTGTACCTGCAGATTCATTGAGGCACCGCCAGTCGTGTGTAATGCCTCCGCTAACCTGTTGAAGTACACCCAATAACTCGACCAGTTCTATCTCCATGAAACGTCTCCCTGGTGCGATAAAGTGTTATCGCAGCTAACGTGGTGATCGCAAGAATGTATATGACAAGACTATTATACAAAAGTGCATGTTCAATAGCAATTCAAAATTTCAAAGCTTGGTGTACATACCGAAGCTCAGTACTCAATTCCAGATTTATACAGCGTAGTTCCGCAATATGAACAGATGACTATCCAAGCGATAGTACGCATGTAACAAAAAGAGACCTTCTTGGCATGAATAAAAGGGTTAGAATCGTTGACTTCGCTGTCGAACAAGTTCCCAAAAAAGCAAAGCAACGAGCGACTATAGCCTGACTGTATCAAGTTCAAAGTAGTCTAATTCCGGGCGTATTTTACCAGAAATTTAACACAAATACTGGTGTAGGAGGAGTTCCAGTGATCAGACATCAACGTAAACCTTCAGAGACACAAAATCAATGATAATATGGAAATCTTATCCCCCTTCCATCAATATAAGAACCCCAAATTTGGTGATAATCGTTATCCAAGCCGCAGAAGTTGGGTCATACGGCCTCTGGTAGTCTCGCATCACGTCGAATTAAACAATTGGGGCGAGGCAATGAACCAGGGATCTGCGATGAAGTCGAGACGTTGGATAACGTAGGTTCCAAGAGCAAGGCCAATATTGGAGTTCGTCAAAAAGACTTTCAGCTTCGGCATGCTGAGTGACGCCACCTGAAATCTGAACTTCGACGACTAGTACCCACAAAAAAGGAAGAAAAAAATAGATTCTCACTGTAGGGTTCAAGGTAATAGCCGCGCAGAATTGGGACGCCCAGTCTGATGCAGAGGTTGCGGTAGAACCCACTCAAATATAATTCTGCTTGTAAGCTTCCAGATGAGTATCACTTTGGTCTTTGTGGCGTCTAACCTAGGCGCTTCTGATCGGTGGTTATGAAATAGATTGAACAGGATCCATGACTTACATATGGTACAGTGAAGTGTCTCCGCATCCAGTCTGCCTCAATGTAGGAATGGAAGTGCTCTATTTTGATGCTATCGATGTCTTCTTTGTAGACCTGCAAAACTCAGTGAAGTTCTATCAGCACATTTGTATAACTCCTTTGATGTAGTGGTATGTAACGGGTGCTTCGGATGTATACTGCATGTTCTCTCAAGTGATAACCATCTTGTTAGCGTCGGGAGAAGAAATATGGGCGGTGGCCATCTGACGCACAAGATTGGTTTACTGAAATTCATCTGAAAGATATAAGGGTGGGAGAAACAATTCCTTCAGATATATCCCAAGAACTGTCTTTTCCTTTTGCAACAAACAATGCGGTTTATCTCTAAGCTCATCGCTCTCTCGGTTTTCATTGTCTCTAGTGGCGCCAATCCACTATCTGCACCCATTTCTCCTGGTATTCAACCTCTTGCCGATACTGATTTACGCCCTCTGGTTACCCCCGGTGTAACATTGTGTGACAAAACTAACTTCGGTGGGACTTGTATCCGTTATTATGGTTCAAGTGGGACTTGTTTTGTATGGGATTTATGCATTATGTGACGTCTCTATTGCTCATACATAAAATCCCAGAATGGCATAGAGGCCTACGCCAACTCCTTGTTCTCTGCCCGTGCAGATCCAGGATTTGTTTGCTTCCTTTACCGCTCGAGCTCTTCGTGCAGTGGATGTGAAGCATGCGTCGATTCAGACGGATGGAGGAATATGGGTCCGGTAAGCCTATTTCCTCTTCTATGAGCACCCTATTTCTAAAAAAACAGTCCTAGTTTGCAGCTGTTCATACCTTCAAATGCGTTGTCGCAGATTCCTTAGGGTGTTCCGATGCTACCGGTTGCACCCATCGTTGAGAAGGCGCTTCTCATTCCTATTCAGTGACAATTGTAAGTAATCCAATACACAGAATATATTCATGCGGGCATCATTAATTTTTGTTTGACAGCAATGGGAGTTCAAGTCCAAAGAGAATACCAACCTCTAAAGCCATGTACGATGTATTTGTTTCAACTGATACTTGCGTCGATGTAGTTCGACTCGTTTACACATAAGCCTATCTTAACGGCTTCAGATGGTGGCACCTGACTGAAGGGTCGAAATGTTTACAAAGTACAAGATTCAAGCCTTCCAATTTCGCCTGCATCTTGATCATCCTATTTTCACGCAGAGATTCTCGTTTTAGCTACGGTCTCCTTGTTCAGAAATAGCACTCGTGTCTTGCTCATTGATACCAATTACAACTCTACAAATAATAGATCTCTTCATGTTATGATCCCCACATGGATTGTTCAGAGTGGCACATGCGCCAGGCAGTTGTTCGTGCTGGCAGCTGAACAAAAAATTAGTACACATATTATTTGGTTACTCGTAGAGGGTACTTACGGATGCCCGTAATGACGTTCTTGAGGCATGTATCCTTAAGTTTAGTTTCCATTGCGGCGGGTGAGATATTGCCATCACGACAGATCAGCAATGCAATTATTCCGGCCACAAATGGCGTAGCCATTGAAGTGCCAGAAATGTTGTTAGTAGCCTGTATCAATGCAGGGCCGATTTAACAAGAGAAAGAAATGTTAGAGATATACACACTGTGGTGCTTCCCATCCAGTCGGAAATAATGTTCTGTCCGGGAGCAAATATGTCCACGACGGATCCATAGTTGGAGTAGGGAGCGCGCATCAGCGATTGTGACAGCTCCGACTGTGATTGCCTGTGTAACGCGAGCGGGGGACGTTGTCCCCGCATCGGTGCCGGAACTACCAGCCGCAACGACGACATGGATGCCGGCATTTACAGCCTAGAAAGGCATAATTTTAACTTGAAAAGTAAATAAGTGTTTTGGAAGCGTACCGATCTGACGGCGTTATCAAGAGCAGTGCTAGCACTCCCACCCAGTGACATGGAGATGATTGCTGGGCGACCAGTGGAAGCTTGATCATTCACGACCCAATTGAGGCCGGAAATACTTCGTGTTGCGGTTAGTCACGCAAATTAGGCTGGAAATCCCAAGGAGAGCCTACATGTCTGAGATAGGACCAGTCTTCGTAGTTGCCGACACCATTGGTCACATAATTCTGGAGACAGATTAGATGAGAAAGCTAAAACATGGACAAAGGGTTTGGGTGAAAAAGCCGCCGTTGGATGGCAACTTTTCAGGTGAGAAATATATTCCGAAATCTCTGGTCTGAGCTGAGACGCCACACCCAATATTTAGGAGTCATACGACGCGTGCGGTAAA
>Ga0247741_1002243_pt1 | contig 10782 bp, 11 predicted proteins | sample UWRJL213509R2_FD_180945 | JGI IMG/M metagenome (GOLD analysis project Ga0247741, IMG submission 180945) | Plant litter microbial communities from Arlington Agricultural Research Station in Wisconsin, United States - UWRJ-L213-509R-2 | ecosystem: Environmental > Terrestrial > Plant litter >...
GTAGCATTTGCTCCGCTTGCAAATCTGCTGGGGAGATTAGATAACTGACATCTTATCATGGGACGGAAAGACTCGGGTAGCATTCACTCCCCAAATGGTGCGGGATGGCACATAGTAGCGTACACACTTGCGTGCTTTGCTGTATGTGAAAGAGTAGAACCACAGCTACTTCCGCCCCAAACACCCCACAGTCACTAGGCAGTTTCTCATCTCGGGTACGCACGGAATACTTCAGGCAGCACTCGCTACCCCCAACCTTTCCCATACTATCTTACAGTATGACCCTTTCTCTTTTTTAGCCCCAATTCAATGCAGTTATCTATTCTGAATATAAAACTTGTATTGCTTTTCGGCCGCACTGGGTCAAGCACAACACTTGGTTGATATTCCAAATGGGGAAAGACAGACTTGTACAATTTTCGCATGTAACTACCTACAATACATGACACAGTTATTCATGCTGTTCAAGCATAAGAAAGACTACTTAAGACAACACAATACTCCTCAAACATGATAACGCACATCACACGAGAGCCTCTACTCATCATCCGGGTGGTATGTGTCCTGGTCGTCGCCCGCGTCGGAATCGAATCCTTCGTCATCGTTAATATCGTCGTCATTTCCAGCTCTCTCATTGTGACCATCTACAGCAGCTGGTAGGGACATGGAGTTGGTGTCGTTGACTTCATCCTTCAAGGGTGCATCCCACAATGAACGGAAATGTATGGCAAGCCTCGTCTGGATGTAAGACTGGCGCAGAGCGTATGCTCGAAGACCGTCCTTTATTCCTTCCTCAAGCTTATCCTGCTCATTCCGCTTGACAGCCCTCTTGTTCCACTCGTCCGCCTCCCATTCGAGAGATTCGAGAGTTCGGCGCATCTCCTCCTTGATTAGCATAACTTCTTCTCTTGCTCGTGCTGCCCTCGCTCGACTTTTCGCCCACTCAGCCCTCAGTACTTCATCGCTCATGTCAGCTCCGAGATTGTGATTGAGCCAAATCCAGGAAACTGTTCGACGAGTTTCGCCTGTACCATCCCGACGACTCCGTTGTTGATTGAAAAGGGTGAATTCAGACTGTTCGTGCACGTGGTTGCTATTGATATCGCCAGTATTTAGCCGCTCTTGGAGGGCAGCAAGTTGGTCGTCGTCGAGAACACCCTGTCGAGACTGGTGAGGTCGTAGGTAATTGGGGTCTTGATACGAGCGTATATCCTCATCCTTAAGCTCTCGAAGGCTTGCCTCCCAGCCACCATTTCCAACCAGCGAGAGCTTAGCCTTACGAGCTACACGATACTTGTCGGCTGCGGCACGCGCTCGACCGTGAACCCGATCAATGACAGCTCGTGAACGAGTACCCTCCCTCTGGCCTCGTATATTCTTGTTCTTGAACTGAACCATTCGGGTCTTGACGGTGAGGATGTGTCGGATCGACTCAAGAGAGTCGTAGCATTGGGCAGTCCGGAGCTTCTCCTCGGCTACCGAGAGACCTGCCATGCAGATCTTCTCCCGATCATCAGCAGGTAGCTTTGAGGGGAGCCAGAGATCACAATCCTCTGGATTTGCTGACGGAGGAAGAGAACCAGGCCGGGCGGAAAGGTTATGGCGGTGCTGAAGGAGACCGGGCATGTAGATCGCTTGGAGTTGCTCCCATGCACGAACTTGCGATCGCAGCAGATTTCGCTGCTCTGTTAAATTGCCCTCAACCCGATCTGTACCGCCAATTGCACCTTTGGCCTGCCTCCTGATACGTCGTCTATAGATAAAAATAACTTTAGATACAGAAAACCGAGATATCATAAATGAACCTACTGCATATCCTCAAGTTCTAGCCCTGATATCAAGAACGCCGCTCGTGTGGTTTCATTGAGCGAGATACCACCAGCTTGAAGGCGACGTTCCTCATCTTCTGCTAACTCCTTCCGAACCTGAGCTTCCGTCATGGCTAGAAAAAAGAACAAACAGTCAATACATATACTTCAGTTATCTAGGCTTAAAATACTCACATGCGCTCGAAACGTGGTATGGATTAGGTGCCTTCTTAGGGACAGCCTTATCGTGTTCCCAGTTGGCGCACATTGCCTCCCACTTAATGACAATTGTGTCATCCAACGACGCCGTAAACCCTCTATGGCCCTCTGTCTGTACATTTCTCTCAGCCACCGCCTTCTTGTACTTTCGAACCTGCGTTTTCCCAATACCAACATACTTTTCCCAATTCCAGAAGCTGAAATGGTCGTCTAGAACATCTTGACGTGACCCCGGACCCATTGTCTTCGTGGAATTGCTGAGGGCGTTGTGAGGGCTCCAAATGCGCTCGGGACATTCACAATCTGATTCGCCGACTCCTGGGATGTATTTAAGCGAGTAGATTTCATGATTTGCAGCTTCATGCATAGGCTCATGCAGTTTGGGTATTGCTGGGATAATATGAGTTGTCGATGGTAGCTTCAGTTCCTCTGGCCAGCGTTCGTCCATTCTCTTGAAGAGGTTTATAAACCATTGGCACGCAATGTCGTAGCTTATGAGCAACAGTGGGACGAGAGGAGATGGCGCAAGGGCAGCCTTAACCGCCGAAGCGAAGGTGTAATCCATATTGGCATAGCTACACCAACGATGAGTATACCGATCGCTGAGGAAAGGGCATGTACGCGTACCGTTCGCCTTTCTGGAGATTCCCAACACCTAACGGCAATATCATCTCTGTCCTCCCACACGCAGCCAAGTTAATCCCTGTCGTCCGCAAACCCGCCACAAACCGTTCTGCTTGTATGAGGGCCTGGAAACCAACACAAGTGCTAATCTACAAGATCTTCAGCAGAGAACGATACACTAAACAAAATACTTACGTCGTCGTCGTTTGCCCAACGTAGCACATAGGTCTCGTAGGGCACACGCGGGACCATGTACGCCCACCCGATTCCTAGACCGGGGTCTTGCGAATAATTAGAGACAAGTTGGTTCTTCAAACGAAAGTTTGCGTCCATGCATACGAACATCATGTAGAGGAATCTACCACAAACCGTAAGTAAACAATAGGAGTACATCAAAGTAAGATTCACTTACTTCATGCTATCAGGCGCAGCTTCCCAGTCGTCTGGTAAATTCTTGTGAGGATGCGGGCAGGAAGGGCATTGGCGTGCGAGTTCTCCATTCTTGGTAGCCTCTACACCAGCTGGATCGTGGGCCCTTCCCCCTCGTTTGAGAAGCTTCAGGTGTCGCCATTGAAATACCATACGCATGAGCGCTCGGAGTCGGAATTTCGGTGGTGTAATCCCGGTATTTGTCGTGAGGCGTTCCAAGGCACGATAAAAGTCGTAAGTTGACGCTTTGGATGTGAGGGAATACATGTGTAGTTGCTTGAGCAACTCGAAGGAGGCGCATGTTCGAACGGTGATTTGAGATGCTGGGTAAAGGCCGCGGCGGAGGAGTTGAAGATGCTGAGGGATGGCGCGTGCACACCCGCAGAACTCGATTGCGACCTCATGTATACCATTGGTGTGGAGTACGAGGAGTTCGGAGTGACAGGGAACGGGCCTTTCGCAGAACATGCTTGCGTGATTTAATTGAAATTTGAGGCCGATATCCTTCAAGGAGACGCGGACGAACATGTTGGTTGTCCAATACTGCGGATTGAAAGGTTAGTAGAGAGATGGCAGCTATTTGATTGCTCGTACCTCAATCCAGTGGAGTGGATGTATTCTATGGCGCTTGACACAGCACGACGCGCAGACCAGGTCAGGAAGAAAGCATTCGCGACAGCGATACTCTGGCAGACCGGACGGTGTTGTGCCGCGTGAAACGCAGTCCGAGCATGAAACTGAGTAAAGAAAATCCCCTCGACCATCCCATCTCGTAATCTCGTCGAGGTAGGTCGAGCGATGGAGCTCTTTCCAAACAACATGCGGACGCTTCTGTTCTCAGAGCACGGTTAGAACCATCAAAAGATGGGAGGCAGGTACTGGTTTACTCACCGAGACACGGCTTCTGGGATTCTTGGCCTTTACAACTGGCTCATCCACTTCCTCCATCACCTCTGCTTCTACCGCATTGTCGTAGCCGAAACCATCAACGTCCAAGGCGAAGTTGGGATCGTCAGGCGGGCCCCAGGTAACCTTTGCTGCCCAATAAACATTGTCCGATGCCACGGATCGAGAGGTGGTCGCCGGAAGAGAATCGTTTCCGACCTTGCGGAGGCGACCTTCGCGATGGTAGACGGCAAGATAATCGTCATTGTCGTCGATGGTGACAGAATCATAGTAGGTCGAGCGTGAGGTCCGCTGACGCTTGGACGGCTTGTGGTGGTTATCCGACATTGTTCGTGGGAATCTCAACTAGGTTACTTTCAACAAACTTGGTTTAGCCCCTAGGTGTGCCTACAGCTCTACGCAGTTGGTGTGGGGCGTATATAATACAAAAAAAATGTGCTCCGTCCTCAGTGAGTGAACGAAATGCAATCAAATTCGATTGCATTATATAAATCGTGTAAGAATTCTAGAGGTAAAGCTCGGTGGTTGCCGCGCAAACCACTAAGTAATATATTCGTACCTAGAGATAGAGCTACAGTATGCCATTAGTCTAATGATGTAGGAGACGGTAAATAGAGGGAGGCCACCTCAGTGGTTTGTGTAGGAGCTTGATGGTATCTTGTAGCTTAAATACGTGCGTTCGTATGTATAGGGTAGAGCGGGGAAGAGACGGATCGATACTACAAGTAGGAATAAGTATTGGTGATGCTCGTTAGGCGAGCATCGCGCAAGTGAAGCAATTAAAACCTTGAACGGTTCTGTAATTTTTTCCACAGATTTCTTTGTAAGTTGGAGCAAACAATGACTCGGCCGCGGAGAACCGCTCGAGACTGTGCTCAACGATGCACATCTCTTATCTGCCACTCAAAATCAGCTACGTCTTATGATTCAAGCCTCACCATTCAACTAATAGCCCAATGACCTTGTCGAGAAAGTGTTAGCTATGCCATTCATCGAGGCGTATGAGCTGCATTTAGAGGATGGAACGAGTTCGATTATGTCGGAGTAAGGATTGGTTTGATAACAAGTGTATTGAGAGAGATCGTTTCGAAGCGTGCGGGTTACGTAGATTTGAATGAATCCATACTGGTAACTTAACTGGATATCACAGTACCCACTGGCACATGGCCTCATGAGGCGCAGATATATATATCCACCACTTATAATATTCTGTAAGGGAGTCTACTTGTATTTAGACACACAGTTTCGGTCATCTAGTACAAAATAGAGTGAGTAACGCTCTTAGACGTCTCGACTATCGTTGATTGGCAATCGCGAGGCTACTAGTACGAGTCCTTGCTATTTCTGACGCATCTGCCATCTCTATTATGCATCCCTACTTTTTATTGAATCGCCTTAAACCGTCGCCAATTCCATAGGCCCAAATTTATTGTGATTACCTGAAAGGAGGACAATTATCTACTTTGCAATACATTGATTACTTTACGAGCTTTGACAAACCAATTAACCCTTTGTGGGCACATCGGAGTCGTTGATCCATCCTCTTTATATAGTCCCTTCGTTGTCCGCGCATATTTTATCAATAAAATTGCCATTGAAAATACGAAATATATTCGAATATAATACACTCAAAACATGATTTCTTTCTTTACACTCGCCGAACGCCCAACGCACGCCCAACGCATTAGCAAATCGACTTTCTCTGTGACGACTGGACCCGCACTTGACCTCTTGTTGTGAAGACCCCGTGGATAAAGTCACTTTAAGATGGCCAGTACAAAGCACTCAGATGACTTATTCGCGATCAGAGAAAGTAACAACAAAATATTCATTCAAGGGCTAGCACTAAATACGATTGGTCTAATATTATTGTGAGTGGGGGTTTGACTGGGGCCGATTAGGACCATTGCTCAACGACGGCCGCGGCTTGGACCGGGTGCAGTTCCTTGAGTACCAAAGTAGCCGGTGATGGTGTTCTCATCATCGTCTTCCTCGTTAGTGGCAATGAAACGTTGTTTATTTTTACGAGAAATTTGGGACGGAGCAGGGGCCATTGGCTGTTGAGACGGAGCAGGGGCCGTTGGCTGTTGAGATGGACCTGGGGCGGAGGTTCGATTAACCTCTTCCAACGCCTGGGAGATAGCAATTAGACGACGGCCACTTGGCGTTGAGGGGTCAGACGAGGGGGGTACCTGATTAAGAACATGAGAGGCCGGTGCCTTGACGGGTCCATAGAATATTCGAGGACCTTGCGGTGTGGACAACGCCGAAGAGACAAAAATCGGGTTGTGGTTGCTCCCAAGGTTGCCGGTTGGTCGAATTGGCGTCACTGGAGGGTTTTGACCCTTCGATTCAGGCCGGGTTGGAGTGGAAGTAGCCGAAGGTATAAAGATAGGGTTCTGGGGGCCGCCTGGTAACGGGACGCGAGTTGTACCTCGAACACTTCGCTCGGTGGTTGCGTTAGAGATATGGACATGACCTCCGTCGTAGGATGCAGCGTAGTAAGCAAGAGCATCCTCCCAGACTAAAAAACTGCAGGACGCTGCGCCTGAGATGCCACGTTGGTAGTCCATGGCTGCACTCCTGTCATAAAATTGAGAAAACATCTCTAAAACGAGGGAAATCACGTACGATAGGCTGGTTATTCCAACCTTTCGGCCAAAGGTTATGACATAATATTTCCTCCCAGTTAAGCTGGGCTTGACCATTTCCTCTGGTTTTGGAGGGCAGCGATCCGACAAGTTAGGGTCGGGCTTGTCCAATACAAACGTTAAGGGGGCTGGGATAACGTTTGCTGGAACACCAGGCGGAGAGGGATCGACCGCCATTTCGGACGCCGTGTTCTCAGCGGGGGCCGCTGTGTCTCCAATGGCAGCAGAATCAAGATTGGCGTCAGCTGCATGGAGAGGTTGTTAATGAAAAAAAGGTTTGAAGATAAAGAGTCTCACGTACCTGTAGCAAAGGACTCAACAGGCATTTCAGTGGCCGTCTCTCCAACAGTGCCAACGATAGCGGGAACCTCGACTCCTGCAACGCCGACTGGGACAGGAGTAGGAGTCGGATCAGCAGTAGCTTCGAGCGGCATGCTTGGGCTGGTGGTGCCAGAAGCCTGAGAGCCAGCGTCGGAGTTGAGGCCAATATTCATATCGTCGTCGCCGTCCTGGGAGGTGAGAGAAGGGGCTTGGGAGAGTTGAGAGAAGCTAAGCGAAGGATTCATGGAAAGTAGTCGATTGAAAAGACTCATCAGCTGGATTGGCTGTGAGGTCTGGGATAAGTTGACGCGCCTTTTATTCGTGCTCATGACGGCGATCTCCTTTCCTCCATTCTAGATCGTACTTGATGGAATTCCGCTGCCGTCGCTCATTTAACAAGAGCAAATAAAATGTTGAGGGTTCGTGGTCATAACCAGAGTGTTTTTAAGACTAATTATCCGGCAATTACCTAGAAAATCGTCGGTGAAACGTCCATCAGTACCGTATGTATGGCGAGAAAGGTACGCAGAGGTTGCATACCTCAACGACGCCACAAAGCCAGGCTCATCCAAGGCCAAAGAGCAGGCTGTAGTTCTGCGTAGAATGTTTTCCCTGAGCTTTGAGACGGGGGTTAGAGTTTGAAACGAAATTTTGCAGAGGTACTCCGGTCTAGCCACCTGCAGACGGGAAATATTGGACTCTGCGCGACCCGAAAAGCACAAAGGCCAACACCGAAAAGGTAACGAGCCCTGATCTCAGCCGTCAAGGCGAATCTCAGTCGTTCGTCGATCTGGACTAGAGTTGATGAGCGCAAGACCTGAATATAAGCGGGACCCAACCGTACGATGTTGCATCCTTGAGGTTTCTTTGCAGTACCCATTGCCTTAACTCGAAAACTCAAATCGATTCGCCTTGTCCGCCGCTGGTCCTGCATCTTGAACGTCGACACCTCCCTGTTGGTCACTGCTGTAAGTAATGTTCACCAATTGTCACGACATGGAAACTTACCTTGATCGTACAGTAAAATGGTGAATCCTGGTGCTTTCCAAGGCCTGAGGAAGCAATTCCTCATGAACGAGAAGCCTGCTTACCGCGAAGGGGTAGTTGGAGGATATGCAGCCGATGCATTGGCCAATATCCAGCGTCGGTATTTCAGATGATTTCCCATCGATCTGCCTCATGATCAAGAGCCGACGGTCGAATGGTTGGCAGGTGTGAATGACAACGCACCTGACAAGGAAATGCAGATTACGGGCACTGACAAGCTGTCGTCGATCGAGCTTGCAGAGGCCATCGAGGAGCTGAAGGCGAAACGGAGGCTGGTTGAGTATCGCAAAGCAGTGCGTAATTGTTTGCCTTTACCAGTGTAATCGCTTGTTGACATTGCCACAACAGCAAATGAAACGATGGTTCGCATATCAGTACATGAAGGACTCTGATCTGGACCCCAAGGATTCTGGCGCTGAAAACCCCTTCCGTATCTTCCTTCTCAGGCTTGCTGGATTGGATGCCTCGACAAAGCCTCGTCTTCGAACAGCTGTGAACACATGGAGGAAGACTCAGCGGAAGGAGATCGAAGTTGAGATCAAACGGTTATACAGCAAAGTCCAGCGAGACAAGCTTGCTTCCATTCGGGACAAAGTTGCGAAGGAGATGTTCAATAAGTTGAATGAGTTTGAGAGGAAAGGGTGGGGGGAGCAAGCAGCCGAAGACCACGCAGAGAGGTTGGCGGAGTGGACAGAGCTCATGGAGGGGGAGGTTTCGACATCAAGTATTGATCGTCAACGGTAAGTCATCAGTCTGCCCATCCACATAATTCTTGAGATCTCATGGGCATTCAGGTGTATCCAAAATCTTCCCAAAGTCGTCCAGCCGTTTTTGGACATGATCTGCGCAGCAACAGGCTGGAAAGCTATGCTCTGTACTGGAGGACCGGAGCCCGCACATGGAGGTCGAATGAACATGATGAGGTATGCATTATTGTTATTATTCTACAGTACGAAGTTAACTTGGTCGACACAGTATGTTTTCAGGAGAAACTACCGGAGACATCAAGGTCAATTTTGGTCGTTCGGAGCGACCCCTTTACAAGCGGCAGTTTGTGCCAATGTTCAGTACGTTTCTCAGGAAATGCTACAGTACGTGAAATCTTTTATTTCTCTTTCCATTGCTCAGAGTTTCTCTGCAGCTCCCGAAGAATGTCGTGCCTGCGCATTGCCAATGGAGGAAGGATTTGAGACACTCGAAGACCTGGACTTGGAGGCACAAGGAATCTGCTACGATGTGGTAGACCTAGCGATACCATCGCCTGTGGCAGTTCCGTCCACAGCTAGCGACAGACGTAGTGCTCCTACTGTGGCACCGCCTGCCGTGGGGCAGGACATTCGTCGGACATTGCCTTCTGGTGGACGACCTCTAGCTCCATTACCACAGGGAAACCATCTTAGTGAACCATCGCCTTCTGTCATCCCCCCTCTTGGACCATCACCTCTTGTTAGTCGTGGACCATCGCCCCCAATTGGCCTCAGTCGTGCCCCATCGCTTCCCGTTAGTCGCGGTCCATCGCCTCCCGTTAGTCGTGGTCCCTCGCCTCCCGTTGGTCATAGTCCATCACCTCCTGTTAGTCGCGGTCCCTCGCCTCCCGTTAGTCGCGGTCCCTCGCCTCCCGTTAGTTGCGGTCCATCACCTCCCGTTAGTCGCGGTCCATCACCTCCCATCGATCCTGTACAGCCTCTGTCGCCTATTGCAGTCCCTCCTTGTGCTCCATTGGCCCCAGTTATCTCTGGCCAGAACGCAGCAACATTGCAACTTGAACCTGTGGCTGGGGATAACAGACACAACCCAACGCAATCGGTGCCAATAAAACGAGGCCGTGTGGAAGACAGTGGCGAGTCCACCTCATCCAAGCGCAGTCGTTCGTCAGCTTCTACTGCAGTTCCAAATGCTGTATCTGCCTCAATGAACAAGCATCGGCAGTCCAGGGGTCCAAAGGAGAAGGTCCCTGCTCCAGCAGCAACCGCATCGTCCGCTTCAACGAATGACTGCACAGCTTCCCAAGCTCCTGATCCATCTGCGTCCACCTCCAATGAACCATTCAAACCTGCTGCGAATGCACCAAAATGGTTCGTAATGGCAATGAAGAAACTCCAGTCCCAGGATATTGACCCACGATTCCTTACCCTGGTTCATACCTGGGGAGCGTTCGAGGTTAAGGAGGGCTACAAGGAGATTGGCAAATTGGATGCCAAGCACCGTCCTATGGAGATTGGTGACTGGATTCAGAGGGGAAGGAACGAGAAGTGGAACGCACCCAACCTTCGTGCTGATAAGTACCAGTTGCAGTTCACAAAGTGGTGGTATCATTTGCAGCCAGATTGGAGGAGGGAGAATGACACGGACGTTGCATGGGGTAGCATTGTAGGAGATTTGACATATTTACGAAAGCCTGGAACAAATGGGCTGCTCAGCGTCGTTGCTGGACTTTTCTTTTGGGGTCTAAAGGTGAAGAAGGGCACGGCAGATTGGAACCAGTTCATTGTCTGTGTGGACGATGTTCAGGCCATTCTTTCCGCACTCGTATGGCCCCCTGCGCCCTCTTAATTGTTGCTAGTCCTTTGTTCTAGTTACCTCGCAAAATTGTGTTATTTCGTCAACTTATGTCCCAATAAAGGAAAACCGAGAATTATCATATCTCCAAACCATGACATGGAAAGAGTGGATTGAGGCAACAAATGCTAGCCGAATCTTTCCGTCCCATGATAAGATGTCAGTTATCTAATCTCCCCAGCAGATTTGCAAGCGTGCGCGCTGGGAGCAAATGCTAT
>Ga0247741_1002244_pt1 | contig 10780 bp, 7 predicted proteins | sample UWRJL213509R2_FD_180945 | JGI IMG/M metagenome (GOLD analysis project Ga0247741, IMG submission 180945) | Plant litter microbial communities from Arlington Agricultural Research Station in Wisconsin, United States - UWRJ-L213-509R-2 | ecosystem: Environmental > Terrestrial > Plant litter >...
TCCAGTGTATGAAGATGGATATAAACCGCACCGTTTCGCTGTTCTTGCCTTTCTAATAGCCGAGGCTTTCTTTATAGTACGCACCTACTAAAATACACATTTACTTAAAATACTTATCAACCAAATCCCCCCGCTGCAGAGGTTTAGCTCATGGCTCAATTCGTATTCAGCATGCATAGGCTTGGCAAAATTGTGCCGCCCAAGCGTGAAATTTTAAAAGACATATCTCTCTCGTTTTTCCCCGGCGCCAAAATTGGTGTTCTCGGCCTGAATGGCTCGGGTAAATCGACTTTGTTGCGCATTATGGCGGGCGTTGACAAGGATTTTAATGGCGAAGCTCGCCCAATGCCCGACCTGAAAATTGGTTACTTGCCACAAGAGCCGCAACTCGACCCAACCAAAGATGTATTGGGCAATGTGCAAGACGGTGTGCGCGAAGCAGTTGATGCTTTGGCAGAACTTGATCAAATCTATGCCGACTACGCCGAGCCCGATGCGGACTTCGATGCCCTCGCCAAGAAACAAGCTAAGTGCGAAGACATAATTCAAGCGTGGGATGCCCATAACCTGCAACACACCTTAGACGTAGCTGCTGATGCCTTGCGCTTACCGCCATGGGATGCCGACGTAACCGTGCTTTCCGGTGGTGAACGCCGCCGTGTAGCGCTGTGCCGCCTGTTGTTATCGCGCCCCGACATGCTTTTACTCGACGAACCAACAAACCACTTGGACGCCGAATCCGTTTACTGGCTGGAACAATTCCTCCATAACTTTACCGGCACCGTAGTGGCCATCACGCATGATCGCTACTTCCTCGATAACGCTGCAGGCTGGATTCTCGAACTCGACCGCGGTCACGGCATTCCCTATGAAGGTAACTACACCAGTTGGCTGGAGCAAAAAGATGCCCGTTTAGAGCAAGAAGCTCGTTCAGAAGCTGCGCACCAAAAAGCATTAAAAACCGAATTGGAATGGGTTCGTCAAAACCCTAAAGGTCGCCAAGCCAAGAGCAAAGCGCGTATTGCTCGCTTCGATGAACTGCAATCGCAAGAATTTCAGGCCCGTAACGAAACCAATGAAATCTACATTCCGCCAGGCGAGCGCTTGGGCGACAAAGTTATCGTGTTGGAAAATGTAAGCAAAGGTTACGGCGATCGTTTATTGATTGATAACTTAACACTCAGCATTCCGAAAGGCGCAGTGGTCGGAATTGTCGGCGGAAACGGCGCGGGTAAATCCACCCTATTCCGTATGATTTCCGGTACTGAAAAACCTGACAGCGGCACCATCACTATCGGCGACACTGTAAAAGTCGCTTACGTTGAACAAAGCCGCGAAAATCTCGACGACAAACATTCTGTATGGGAAGCCGTATCTGGCGGCGCCGATATTTTGAAAATCGGCAACTACGAAGTTAGTTCGCGCTCTTACTTGGGCCGCTTCAACTTCAAAGGTGGCGATCAACAGAAACGTGTGGGTGAGTTATCCGGTGGTGAGCGTGGTCGTTTGCATTTGGCGAATACACTAAAGCAAGGCGCAAACGTTTTATTACTCGACGAACCGTCAAACGATTTGGATATCGAAACCCTGCGCGCGCTTGAAGATGCAATCCTCGCTTTCCCCGGTTGCGTGTTGGTGATCTCACATGATCGCTGGTTCCTTGACCGTATTGCCACGCATATCCTTGCGTACGAAGGTGAATCCGATATTCAATTCTTTGAAGGCAACTACACCGATTACCACGAAGATTTGGTAAAACGTAAGGGTGCAGATTCACAACCTAAACGTATGAAGTACAAACCACTTAAGGCGTAAATAAATGAAACGCTAAAACAAAAAAGCGCCCCCAAAATTAACTTTGGGGGCGCTTTCTTGTTTATCAAAGGTTAATTACTTATTTATCAGTGAGTGAGTTGGAGATAGTGATGTAATCCCCCACGGTTAAATCTACGCCATCCTTTTCGGGATGACCCCCGTCGCCACCGTATTGAAAATCTCCCCACACAAAAGCGTCACCGTCCTCTTGAACAGCGGCAAACCAATCGCCCTCATCAAAAACTTTCACAACAGAGTCTAACGTGCCGTCATACCCCCCCTGCCCATAGTACCCATATCCCCAATCAATCAGGGTACCGTCCACTTTCAGAGCAGCAAAACCCCTCCTAGTGCTGAATATTTGTTTTACATTAGTTAGGTCTTCGCCTGTGCTATTACCACCAGAATATGAATCCCCCCAAGAAACCACTGTACCGTCAGTTTTAAGGGCGGCAAAGGCGGCATCAGCACTAGAAATTTGTTTTACATTAGTAAGACTTAAACTGGAACTGGAACTGTCCCCCCCATAATTTGAATCTCCCCAAGTGACGACGGCGCCGTCAACTTTAAGAGCGGCAAAAGCTCCATTACTGCCGATAACTTGTTGTACTTTGGTAAGATCTTTACCAGTGCTATCACCACCATATTTTGAATCCCCCCAGGTAACTACACTTCCATCAGTTTTAAGGGCGGCGAAGGCATAACTATTGCCAAAAACTTGTTGTACTTTGGTAAGGTCTTTACCTGTGCTGTCGCCGCCACGAGTTGAATCGCCCCAAGTGACTAAGGTGCCATCTGTTATAAGGGCCGCAAACGCACCATCAGTGCTGAAGATTTGCTTAACATTAGCGAGACTTATGTTGGCGCCGTCGCCACCGGAGTTCGAATCACCCCAAGTCACTACAGTACCGTCAGTTTTGAGGGCAGCGAAAGCACCAGAATTGCTAAAAATTTGACTCACCTTAGTGAGATCTTTACCTGAGCTATCACCACCATGCGCTGAGCTGCCCCAAGTGACCACTGTACCGTCAGTTTTGAGGGCAGCAAACGCAGAGCCATTATTGAAAACGCGTTTTACCTCAGTAAGGTCTTTGCCGGTGCTATCACCACCCGTCTCTGGCCGCCCCCATGTCACCACACTACCGTCAGTTTTAATGGCAGCTATGGCATCTCCACTAGCATTTAAGCTTTTGATATCAGTTAGATCAACGCCTGTGCTGTTACCCTGGATTATATACCCCCAAGAAACGACACTGCCGTCGGTCTTGAGGGCTGCGAAGGCACTACCATTGCTAAAAATTTGCTTAACATTAGTGAGGTCCTTGCCAGTGCTCTCACCATCACCACCGCCCCAGGTGATTACACTGCCGTCGGTTTTAAGGGCTGCAAAGCCACTATTACTGCTATAAATTTGCTTAACATTAATAAGGGCTTTGCCTGCGCTATCGCCACCGTAATACTGATATCCCCAAGTAATTACACTTCCGTCGTTTTTAAGAGCTGCAAAAGCACATCCATTGCTATAGATTTGCTTAACGTTAGTCAGGTCTTTACCCGTGCTGTCACCACCACAAGATGAACTTCCCCACGTTACTACCGTGCCATCAACTTTAAGGGCGGCAAACGCACTGTCAGTGCTAAATATTTGCTTTATATTCGTCAGGTCTTTACCTGTGCTGTCGCCGCCAGTCGTTACGTGCCCCCACGTCACCACTGTGCCGTCAGTTTTAAGGGCTGCAAAAGCATAACCAGTGTTGAAAATTTCTTTTACGTTGATTAGGTCTCTGCCTGTGCTATCACCACCATATTTTGAATCACCCCAGGTAACCACTGTGCCGTCAGTTTTAAGAGCAGCAAACGCATACCTACCGTTGACTATTTGCTTAACATTAGTGAGCTCTTTGCCAGTGCTATCACCGCCAGAATCTGAAGCTCCCCAAGTGACAACTGTACCGTCAACTTTAAGGGCGGCAAAGGCCCTACCATTGCTAAAAATTTGCTTTAAATTAGTGAGGTCTTTGCTGGTGCTTTCACCATCAGAATAGAAACTACCCCATGTGACCACTGTACCGTCAACTTTAAGGGCGGCAAACGCAGAATTAGTGCTAAAAATTTGCTTTACATTAGTGAGGTCCTTACCCGTACTGTCGCCTCCATAAGATGAACTTCCCCATGTGACTACTGTGCCGTCATTTTTAAGAACGGCAAAGGCATTATCATTGCTAAAAATTTGCTTGACGTTGGTTAGGTCCTTGCCTGTGCTATCCCCATCATAAAATCTCTGCCCCCAAACCACTACCGTGCCATCCGTTTTAAGAGCGGCAAACGCAGTACGAGTACCTACTACATTGACCACATCATGGCTTAGATCTGTAGCTTTCGCATAAGGAGAATAGTACCCCCAGGTCAATACGGTGCCGTCAGCTTTGAGTGCCGCTCCGATGTCGTTACCAACAGCAAAATCAACAACGTGGTTGCGCTGCAAAACGAGGCTTTCCGTTTTGCCTGCTTTACCTTGTTGGGTGTAAGGCGTGGCTTTAAGAGTGATTTTTTTTAAATCAACGGCGGTTGAAGCGGAATAGGTTTTACTAGTGGAAACCGGAGTGTCATTGCCCTCAAGGTACCATTCATAGCGTGTGGCAGCAGGATCGCATAGGTCGCAAGTGGATTCAGCTGTAAATAATACTCCTGGCACGATTGGAGTAATCGTTTTATCTAGGCTAAGTAAGTGAGCCGTACTACTCACAACGACTTGCAGGTTCTGCGTGGCAGTTCCGCCCTGTCCATCGTCAACCTTTAACTGAACTTCGTAAATATTATCTTTGTTAGCATCAGTAGGCTTTGAGAAATCCGGAGCATTCTTGAAACTTAATACACCTGAAGCTGGATCGATACTGAAAAGGTCTTTGTCCACACCGCCGCTTAAGCTATAACTCAACGTATCGCCATCGTCGTCTTTGGCTGTAGCGGTATAGCCAGTCGCTAACCCTTCTCCCAAAGATTGAGCACTAATTGCGGACGTAAAGATAGGTGCCTTATTTTCAATACCGCTTGCTGACGAGGAGTTTTTACTTGAACTAGACTGTGGGACTTTGCCGCTGCCTCCACCGCCGCCTCCACAGCCGGCAAGAATAATTGAGGCAATTGCTGTTGCTAAAAACGAGCGATGGGTTTTGATCTCCACCATGATACTTCTCCTTGGTTTGGGGTTGGGTAAAGCGGCGCGCATAGTACCATTCGCGAAAAATTAATGCTAAACACGTATTGCATAATTCGACGATATGCCGCCATTCATAACAATGGTTTGTATACGCAAAGGAGAGGCTTTTGAAACCTATAGTTTTTTGTGAAAAATGGGCGGTAATTACGACCAAATTGCTGGATTTCTAGCAATTTATCGCCAATCGAAAGAGCAGGGTGTGAAATTTTTTTTTAATTGTGCGCGACACAAAGTTTATTCAGCTGTTAGGCGATGACACCAAAGATTGTTGCTTCCAAGCACCTTCTCCGCAGTTCGCTTCACAGTAGCGATAACCCTATTCTTACGCTGATATTTTTGCCTACATAAGTTATTAAATACTTCAGTATTGACACAATACGTAGCGAGCTGGTGCGATTTACTTAATTATATTCGCCCCGATTCTCGTTGCCGATCACGCCCAACGGTGCTCTTGGCTTCGCGCATCCTGAAATACCCACTGCATCTTTAGCTACAGGTCAAGGTGGATTAGGTTTAAGCTCACAGTGCCTAATCTTTAGAAAAAAGTACGTTGTTATTGCCACGCCAACCGAACAAAACGCATGCTCGTTCGAAGGCTTATCTCTCAACATTTAGCCTACAGCAATGCTCACTACAGAGAACTTAATTACGCTCAAATCTTAGAGAAAACTTTAAGCTGAGAAACCCTGCGACAGCATTGCGCAGCAGCCAAAAAAAATGCCGTGGGTTTAATAAAAAAAACAAGTAGAAGACATAGTCAATTCCATTCTCAGCTAATTTTTTTACTCGCTTCCAATGAGTAAATTAAAAAGAGCATAAGGTTTTGTATAAATCTAAATAAAAAATGCGCGGCACATGCAAATGGTCGCGCATTTTTTATTCTGCTAATGCGACATCTCCACAGTTTATTTCTGGATAAGCTGCTGCAATCATCGTTTGCGATAACAGCAAATAAAGTTCCTTCCATGCAATAAAAGCTTCCGCGCTTAAGTCATCACCTAAACCTTCTACCAAGGTATTCTGCAAAGCTGCACCGACAGTTTGATAATGCTGCGGAGTCACGCCGTATTTAACATGACGTTTTGCTAATTGTTGTACGGCAGGCACAAGATCATCTAACTTATCTAATGAATTAACCGCCGCTCCCAACATCTGCATTAGCTTAGCAGATTGCTGACTCAAATCTTCCGGAAATAATGCTTTCAGTGTTGGATCAAGCGAAAATAAATTGCGATAAAATATCAAACCAACAGTTTGACTTGCTGGCGCCACTAACGAAAAGCTCGCGCGAATTAAATGAATTTTTGTAGCATTCATATTGATACTCCCATTTTAAAAATAAATTCCTTGTTAACAATTATTCAAAAATTCCTTGTTATTTTTTCTAAAAAGCTCGTTACTTTTAAAAATAGCAAGCTTTTCGCTATCATCCTTGAAGCTTAAAAAAAATTGCTATTAGCAGATAGGTGGATTGTGGAAAATTATTCCGGCAAGCACTGGGCCATCGCCTGGTGGATTATGGGTAATGATCCCATGAGCATTTAAAACACCGTAAGGATCCGGCGGAACACTTTGTCCATTTGCGACACCATACGGGTCTGGTGGAACGCTTTGACCGCTTGCGACACCGTAGGGATCTGGCGGAACAGCTTGCGCATTTATTGCAGCGACGGTGTAGCGAATTTCTCCATAAGGATCTGGAGGAACACTTTGATTCATGGTGTTGTCATCTGGCGGATTATGCTTAATAACACTGATATTACCGGAGTCAGCATTAGCTAATTGCGCACCCACAAGCGCTACAAAAATTAGAAGTGATTTTGAAATTGACATATTAAATTCCTTTAATTCTGGTTTAAGAAGTCTTTCACTCATCATGAGTGTAAGATTATTTTTACATTTTCACGGAAAACGACTAACACACTATTTAGCTTATCCGTGCGTAAGGTTTTTACTGGCAACTGCAATCCATGGTTTACGGCGACGCACAACCAAAAGGCTGCACAAACCAAAACCTAACAACATTATTGATCCGGCGTTTCCGCTATATGCAACGCTTTCAGCAACATCGGGGAGTGAATTTGCTTGCGCATAAGATGAAAATACAAACACACACCCGATTAACAATAATCGCAACACCGAATAAGTTGGCAATGGCTCATCGTTACCGCATAACAACTTTAACAATTTGATCTTCATTACAAATTCCCTGACCTTATAAAAATTACTTTTGGTAAAAATCCTGTTGCCGAACCAGTGAAGCTATTGTGATTAGAATCCTTTAACACAAATAGATACAGGCGATGGCTTATGGGATAGATACAGTCGAAATACCAAACCCTAATTTCTTGTTAAAAATAGTTGCCATTAATCCTTAAATAACAAATACAAACAGAGTTAAGCTTTACTATTGCTATATTGCGTTGCCGCTAATATGGGAGGCATTGTGTGGGAAGTTTGATGAAGCAGACAGATACAGGCGATGACGAAGTGGATAGATACAGCGAAGGAAAATTAATGTTTATGATGCGCCTAGTACAAGCCGCGTAAATAAAAACAAAAAGCCGTTAAGGATTGACGTAATGGGTCAGTCAGAGGAATTGAGGTATTGATACAAAGCCCATGTGAAATTACTGCTACTTGCGGCGTGTCAGCCAGAACTGACGAGGCATCAACAGAATTTAATAACGGCCAATATGAATTGATTTTCACGTAAATTTCTTCAGCGCTACTATTTTTCGGCAGAGGTAACCAATAACTATAGCCACCCGGCATGTCTTTTAATTCCACCGCGCTCCCCAACGCGGGGCGCAAAATGGCGAGGTACTCATCGGCACGGCTTTTTAATAGCTTACGGAATTTGCGTAAATGTGGAACATGGCTGCCTTGCGCTAAAAATTCCGCCAAAACCAACTGCGATAATTCACTAACGCTACTGGCCGATGCACTTTTTAAATATTCAATGCGCTCGCGCCAATTGCCAGCGGCTAACCAACCAATTCGCAAGCCTGGTGCTAATGATTTAGAGCAAGAATTTACATAAATCACGCTCCCTTTTAAATCAAATGACTTCAGTGTGAGCGGACGCGAGCCATCGTGCTGTAAATCGCCGTAAACATCATCTTCAATAATAGTGAGCGCATATTTTTCCGACAAACGTAATAGATGACGCTTCGTCGTTAACGGCATTAAGGCGCCAGTGGGGAAATGATAATTTGCCACCAACAACATTACACCGGGCGGTGTATCACTTTCTAAAATACTTTCCAACTCTGCAATAAAACTGGCTTGGTCCACATTACTTTTAATTTCCACAGGAACTAGTGAAAGAGTTTCAAGTAAACGGCTAAACAATTCACTCACAGGCGCCTGCACTAATACGCGATCACCCGCTTCAGTAGTAGCACGCAAAGCTAACAATAAAGCTTCGGTTGCACCTTGCGTAACAATCAACTCATCCTCTTTCAGGAAGCAACCATTTTCCGCACTGCGCCGCGCCAACTCTGCGCGTAATTGCGGATGCCCATAACCACGCGCAGGACGTGTAGGCAAAAAAGGATGACGACGAATAACACTTCCCAATAAACTTTGCCAACGCTGCTCTGGAAAAAGATCTTCGGCGGGAGCCCAGGTGCGCAATGCAGTAGACGCTTCTGTCAACGACTGTGGCTTTTGCGCAAGTGAAGTGGTACTCGTAGGTTCGAGAATAGATCCACTTTTAATTTTTGCTTCGTTTACATTGTTGTGAATAGTTTTAGGTTTTACGAAATAACCAGATTTTTCACGCGGCTCAATTAAACCTTGCTGCTCAAGTGTGCGAAGTGCGGTAGTTACAGTGGCCAGACTGAGCTGATGTTGTTGCATTAACTCACGCACAGATGGCAAGCGCGCATTGGGTGATAGCTTTCCAGAACCTATCGCTAATGAAAATTCATCGGCAAGCGCTTGATATTTAGTTTTACTCACGAACACTCCATTAGCAGGGTGAATTGCATCCCAAGGATACAAAGCGAGATGATCAACAATAATTGCGCCTAATATAAGCTATTTAACAAACTCATTCTCTATTCATACAACAAAGATCCCTATCTAATCGTTTTAGAATTGCAGGTATACTGCGTAAAAATATCAACCTTGTTTATGGGCAATGCTCAACAAATAAATTTTCCTAAGGATAATCCCTTAATGACCCAAGCCCCCGTATCGCGTGCGCCAACAAAAGCTCAGCTCGCTGCTGCCGAAAATTGGTTGATGACAATTGATAACAACACTGCAAGCTTGATTGAAACTGGCTGGAATGCTGCCATTAATGCGCCTGGCGACTTTGCTGCAGATTTTTACCACAACTTATTTGCCGCTGCGCCGGTAGTGATTGAATTATTTTCAGGTAATATGACCGAACAACAAGGTCGTCTTACTCATACGCTGGCCGAAACGGTTGCCCTTCTTCACAACTCCGCGCACCTATTACTGTTGCTGCGCGCATCTGGTGTCCGTCATCATCACTACCAAGTTAAACAGGCTTATTTTGGCGTAATGCGAAATATTTTAATTAATACGATTGCTGCGCGTGCGGGTGATTTATTTCGCGATGCACATCGTCAAGCCTGGGAGGAATTTTTCGATAACATGGCGACGATTATGCAAAGCGGTATGGCAAATGCGGCGAAGAGTTAAGTAAGGCTGCTCAAAAAAATGCGCAATTGCGGAAGGGGTTGTGCATTTTTTATTTTGAAATCTCCACTCAATAATTCCTTACCTAGAAAGCCCTCACCCCAACCCTCTCCCAGTGGGAGAGGGAGCTAAAAAGCACGTACTCTGAATTAGCACCGCTTTTGTCCCCTTTTCCATCGGGCAGAGCGCGTAGCTAGAGGGCGAGAGTGAGGGCGCTTTCAACCAGTGATTCCAACAGCATCAAACTGTAACAATTAATTAATAAACTTTAGGCGTCATCCTTACCTAATCGGTTTTTATTATGAGCGTTATAGATGCAGAACTTGTTCAACGCGTTCACAACGACTTTCTCGACAGCTATGATGAAGAGCTTGAGCTGGAATTTGAAGATCGCATTTTTGACCGAATCGGCGCTGTAGAATCGCTTGATGAATCAGGTGGAAATTCAGAATATTATTCAGAAGAAAGCCGGGAATATCGTCGGCTTTATTTTCGTGAACTATTTCGCTTGCAAGGCGAGCTAGTAAAATTACAAGATTGGGTTGCGAGCACTGGCCACAAAGTTGTAGTGATTTTTGAGGGGCGTGACGCCGCTGGGAAAGGTGGAGTAATCAAACGCATTACCCAACGTCTTAACCCACGTATTTGTCGCGTTGCTGCCCTACCCGCTCCCAACGAACGCGAGCGAACCCAATGGTATTTTCAGCGTTATGTATCGCACCTACCTGCCGCAGGTGAAATAGTATTATTCGACCGCAGTTGGTATAACCGCGCTGGTGTTGAGCGTGTAATGGGCTTTTGTAATGACGAGCAATATGAAGAATTTTTTCGCTCGGTGCCCGACTTTGAGCGCATGCTGGTTCGCTCTGGAATTCAAGTCATTAAATATTGGTTTTCCATTTCAGATGAAGAACAAAACTTACGCTTCCTCGGTAGAATTCACGATCCATTAAAGCAATGGAAATTAAGCCCTATGGATTTAGAGTCGCGTAGACGCTGGGAGCTTTACACCAAAGCAAAAGAGATAATGCTAGAGCGAACTCACATCGAAGAAGCACCATGGTGGGTCGT
>Ga0247741_1002245_pt1 | contig 10779 bp, 15 predicted proteins | sample UWRJL213509R2_FD_180945 | JGI IMG/M metagenome (GOLD analysis project Ga0247741, IMG submission 180945) | Plant litter microbial communities from Arlington Agricultural Research Station in Wisconsin, United States - UWRJ-L213-509R-2 | ecosystem: Environmental > Terrestrial > Plant litter >...
CATTTTCTGTCAATCGGTTTGCGATGGTATTTCCAGCCGTTCCACCTAAACGTGTATGGTTCGTTGCCGTTGATCTGGTATGATGGACACAGCAAAACTCACCTCCTACAATGATGAAGTCGTACTTAGCCTTTGGCAGCTCATCTACGTTTTCATAGAGAGCGGCGTGCACCAAGGGCAGACACCTGGTAGCACTCAGAGCAAGCAGAAGCTGGGTCGTCCACATCGTTCAACGGAAGGCCCCAGAACTCCCCCAGTTTCGTGGGTGTGGGTACCATTATATTCGGTCTTTGTGAGGCTGCCGCCTTGTCTCTGTTTGTGCCAATGTGGATGACTTCCCGTAGGAGAGATTATTTCTAAACATCCCTGACGCGATACTAGCGTCGGAGACTCAACCATAAGATGACATCACCCGATGGGCACCCAAATTTTGGGGACTCTCCAACTGGCTCACGCGCTGTCGCGGCACTATTTGTTTCCTATGGCTCATGCTTGTAGACCTGGTTGGTGTTCAAACATTGATGTTCAAGGTTGGCTTCGTGGTAGAGAGGTCACCACTAAGTTAACTCAGCGTTGAGTATCAAGATTAGAAATTTAGGATAAGAGAAAGTGATTAAGAAATTCATGATTTTACAAATAGGCTAGGACTTACAGGGGCTTGAACTTCTGAGTCTCGATTCGATTGGGAAATGGCCAAAATCCCGTGTCAAACCGAGCTGGGTACTTCAGCTGTACCAAACAAGAAAGGGACGGTGGGAGGGTCGAAAAATTGTATTAAGCTTTCTAAAGCTTTCTTAGCGTCAGTGCAGGATCCGAGAGGTGAACGCGTCCTCGTCTGACTCTGCGGAGTTCGTTTTCTACATGGCTCTCGCTATCTTATCCGATAATGAGGCATTCTGACTTTAGGCTAAGCTTAGGTGGAAAGAAAAAGGCTCGTTGATACTTGGTTGATAGATAAGCTTTCTACCTCAAACGCTGAAGTTTTTTTCTCAAGGAGAGAACTGCCCTCGGCTGAGACACGTCCTCCTGAACCGAGCAAAGCACTTGTTTTCGATGTGTTCGAAACAATCGTCGATTAGAGAACTAGTTTGGTAGGTGGGCTGAAGGCGTTGGGGGAAAAGCATGCTGTAGCTGCAGGTCAGTCCTTGCCTCCCCACTTCAATATCCGTCTCACCTGCGGATTGAATGGTCCTTAATTCTAGATACTGATTGGACGAAGTTTGCTGAGAAATGGGGAACCACGTACTTGAAACGAACGTATGTCGCCTCGTTCGAGAATGCACTGAACCCATCGTGTTCCTCACTCATGCTTATGTACTTGGAAGACAAAGATAAAGGAAGGGTGGAAACAATATCATTTGATAGGAGACTCAGATTTATACATGTACCAGAAGTGGCGCTTATGTCCATGGACGTCATGGGACGCACGCTAAGAGCTCAGATATGCCAGAAGGACTTCACAAGCTCTGCAGCTCGCTCTCCAACGACATAGGCTGCAGCTTGTGTATGTGCAGCTGGCACAATGGGCTTCGAAACTTTTGTCAGATTGGAAGGTGTGAAGGATAATTACGACTTACGAGAATTGAAGCATCCACGATGCGTAATCCAGAGACACCCTTCACTCTCAAATCCGGATCTACTACTCCATGCGTCGCGCCTTTTGGAGACATCGCAGCTGTACCCACAGGATGATAAATGCTGCTTGCACGAGAGCGGATATACTCATCCAAATCAGCATCTGTTGTGGTGTTTTCAAGGCCTCCAAATGGCGCCAGGACATAATCCCTCCATGCAGGGGCCGAGACAAACCGTCCGGCACTTCGGACGGCTGCTCGCATGGTGAAAATGTCAAACTCAGTCGCAAGAAAGTTGGGATTGATGATGGGGGCATCGAACGGGTTGCTTGAGGCGAGGGTCACTGATCCACCTACGAAGGTTTTGGTAGCTGAAAGACGGTACGGACAAAGATTTTCTTACGAGATGTGGGTGACAGGACTACCGTTGAGATCGTCATGAAATTTCCGGTCGGCGGTGGGGCGCGAATCATACCATTCTGATAACCGGGTTCAATAAGATGAACTGACAGAGAGTACTTAGACAGGGCTTACAAGGAAAATCAGCTCAAAATGGGCGCTGTTGTTCCCTGGAGCTGGATCAGGCACTTGATCAAATATGGTCGAGTTTCCCGGTAGTCTGAGCCAACCAATGTGATCGCTGGGCGACTTAACAAGGGGTCCAGTTTTTGTTTGGTTCCACTGCTCAAAGTTTTGTTGGGCAATGGTTGAATTCCTCGCAGCCGTCTCAAACGTGTTGGTCGAATTCACGAGCCAGACGTTCCCCACAGTCGGGTGGTCAGAGAGGTTTTTACCGACGTCCGGAAGGTCAACGAATGAAGTAATATTCAAGGTCTTGAGTGTGTCTCGTTCTCCTATTCCGGAGAGGAGCAGGAGATGGGGTGAGCCAATGGAGCCTGCTGATAAAATCACTTCCTTAGTTGCTGTGAATAGCCGTCGTGGACCTTCGACTTGTCAGTATATCATGCTGGGACCATATTAATGATGTGGTCGCACCGGTGGCATTATGCGCAACCTCAACCGTACGGAAAATAGGCAAACCAGCACTCGAAGGTTTACTCGTCTTCACCAGACGGGTGACACGGGTTCGCAGAACGACATGTAAATTCGGCCTGCTGATGAATTGCGGAGCGAGATACGAAGTTGCAGAGCTGCTCCGCTGTCCTCCTTTAATTGTAGACTGAGTCCAGCCTAAATCACGAAGATGAGGGCGTTTCTCAAACATAAAATCGATCCTACTACGTACCGATTCCGAGCTGCTCGCCCGAGTTCATGTCGAGGTTGTAAGGAAACTCATCCATTTCTTGGGTCGTTTGTATTATACGACTATCCAAATCGGATGGGTAGCCGTTAAGACTGACAGAGTTGATACCAGATGTGCTGTGAACCGCCGGGTTATATTGTCCAGATGTATTATGTCTATCAGCAGGAACCGTCCATATCTCGTTCTGTAGAATGTGACCATCATGATTTAGACCGACCAAAACATACGGCGTACCTTGCGGAGAAATGGTTGGATGCCCTTCCAACTCCATCCTGGATCGCCTGTCAGTTTGGCATATCGGTCCCAATCTGATGAGGAACCTCGGGTATATGCCATGAAATCTGAGCCGGTGTCAGGAGTTACTTTCCATTGTCAGAATATAGGCTCACTGATGGAACTCGAGCCACCAAGAACAAAGCCTCTTGCGTACGGCACAGAACGACCATCGAGACCACTTTGAGGGGTGGTGGTAAAGTTCCAGTCCAAAGGTGTGTTTGGTGAAGCGCGAGTGCAAAAGAAGGGAACAATTGAGTTGATGACACCGAGATTCCTGAGCCAAAGCATCAGCGACCTTCCATTGTGATTGAGGCGAAAAGAGTCTGTAACTTACGAGCCTCCTGCCTCCAAGACTAAGACCGACACATCCGCATTCTCTGTCAATCGGTTTGCGATGGTATTTCCAGCCGTTCCACCTAAACGTACATGGTTCGCGTTGTTGTTCTATTATGATGGTCAAGGCGAATCTCACCTCCCACAATGATGAAGTCGTACTGGGCCTTTGGCAGCTCATCTACGTTTTCATAGAGAGCGGCGTGCACTAAGGGCAGAAACCTGCTAGCACTCAGAGCAAGAAGAAGCTGCGTCGTCCACATCGTTCAACGGAGAGCTTCAGAAATGCTCCAGTTCGTGGGTGCTCTTATATTCGGTCTTTGTAAGGCCGCCGCCTAGCCGCTGCTTGTCCAAGTGCCAAATGAACATGTTGCGTAAGTCGCGTCAGGAAGAGCGATCTGGACGGTGACTTGGAAGTACTGAAATGTCAGCAGTCCCCAATGGTGCTCACGCTGTCGCGGCATTATTTGTCCCTATGTTTGTAGATTTAGCTGGTGTTCAACGTTAAAACGTCCAAGGATGGCTTTGGACTCTATCATAGGCATTTCATGGCGGAGATATAACCATCTAGGGAGTCATTGTCGACCTAGACGTCAGTTGTAACTGGATTGTACGTAACACAAATAGATGTTCTTACAAAACAATGTATCGCTTGACTTTAGTCAGCGAACTGCTCAAGTCAACTTTAGTCAATGGAGCGTATTAGTGACAAGCGCTCGTTAATATTGGTTGATACATAAGCCTTCTACCTTGATGTTGGAATTTTTGAGTTATCATGTGAGGACACGACGGGAACGCCTTCGCGTCGGCTCCGATTTATGGTACGAGCCCCCGTTTCCTCGTTCGCTTGTCCTCATGTTCTATAGCACGATGCTCGCTTAACGAGCATCGCGAATATATATTCTTACTTTCAGTATCGATCCGTCTCCCTCCTCGCTCTACCCTGTACGTACCAAACGCACGTATTTAAGCTAAGAGATGCCGTCAAGCCCCCCTCAGCCGTTTGCCACGGAAACCCTGAGCATTACTGCTAGATTTCCTGCACTTGAATGCTCAAGCTTTCATCTCAATGAGAGAACTACCCTCAGACGAGACGCGACCTCCTCAGCTGAGCTTCATTCTGCGGTATTTCATACCCCAGCGCAACAAATGCGCACAAGACTATTCTTGTGCTATGCAGATCGTCAAGGCACCTGCTTTCGACGTGTTCGGAACCGTCGTCGATTGGAGAACTGGTATGGTAGGTGAGCTGAAAGCGTTAGGAGAGAAACATGCTGTAGCTACAGGTCAGTCCTAGCCCAATGTCCGTCTCACCTGCGGATTGAATGTTCGTTAACTGACTGGACGAAGTTTGCCGAGCAGTAGCGAACCACGTACTTGAAACAAACGTATATTGCCTCGTTCTAGAATGCACTAAACCCATCGTATTCCTTACTCACGTTTGTGTATTTGGAAGGCGAAGATAAAGAAATGGTGAAGACAATATCATTTGATAGAAGACTCGAATTATACACAAACCAGAAGTGGTGCATATGTCCATGGACGTCATGGGACGCACGCTAAGAGCTCAGATATGCCAGAAGGACTTCACAAGCTCTGCAGCTCGCTCTCCAACGACGTAGACTGCAGCTTGTGTATGTGCAGCTGGCACAATGGGCTTCGAAAAATTTGTCAAATTGGAAGATGTGAAGGATAATGGCGACTTACGAGAATCGAAGCATCCACGATGCGCAATCCAGAGACACCCTTCACTCTCAAATCCGGATCCACTACTCCATGCGTCGCGCCTTTTGGAGACATCGCAGCGGTACCTACAGGGTGAGAGATGCTAACTGCACCAGAGCGAATATACTCATCCAAATCAGCATCTGTTGTGATGTTTTCAAGGCCTCCAAATGGCGCCAGGACGTAATCCCTCCATGCAGGGGCCGAGACAAACCGTCCGGCGCTTCGCATGGCTGCTCGCATGGTGAAGATATCAAACTCGGTTGTGAGAAAGTTGGGATTAATGATGGGTGCATCGAACGGGTTGCTTGAGGCGAGAGTCACTGATCCACCTATGAAGTTTTGAGATGCTGAAGAGTGGTGTGGACAGATATTGTTCTTACGAGATGTGGGCGACACCAGTACGGTTGTGATCGCCATGAAATTTCCGGTCGGTGGTACGGCTCTAGCCGCACCATTCTGATGACCAGGGTCAGTAGGCTGGACTGATAGCGAGTAATTGGGCAGGGCATACAAGGAAAATCAACTCAAAATGCGCGCTATTGTTCCCTGCGGCTGGATCAGGCACCTGATCGAAGATGGACGAGTTTTCCGGTAGTCTGAGCCAACCAATGTGATCGCTGGGCGACTTAACAAGGGGTCCAGTTTTTGTTTGATTCCACTGCTCAAAGTTTTGTTGCGCAAGTGTTGAATTTCTCGCAGCCGTCTCGAACGTGTTCGTCGAATTCACGAGCCAGACGTTCCCCACAGCCGGGTGGTCAGAGAGGTTTTTACCGACGTCTGGAAGGTCAACGAAGGAAGTAATGTTCAAGGCCTTGAGTGTGTTTCGTTCTCCTATTCCGGAGAGGAGCAGAAGATGAGGCGATCCAATGGAGCCTGCCGATAAAATCACTTCCTTAGTTGCCGTGAATAGCCGTCGTGGACCTTCGACTTGTCAGTATATCATGCTGGGACCATATTAATGGTGTGGTCGCACCGGTGACATTATGTGCAACCTCAACCGTACGGAAAATAGGCAAACCCAGACTTAATGATTTATTCGTCTTCACCAGACGGGTGACACGGGTTCCTAGAACGACGTGTAAATTCGGCCTGCTGATGAATTGCGGAGCGAGATACGAAGTTGCAGAGCTGCTCCGCTGTCCTCCTTTAATTGTAAACTGAATCCAGCCTAAATCATGGCGATGAGGGTTGCTTCTTGAAGACAAAGTCAATCCTACATACCGATTCCGAGCTGCTCTCCGAGTTCATGTCGATGTTGTAAGGAAATTCATCCATTTCTTGGGTCGTTTGTATTATACGACTATCCAAATCGGACGGGTACCCATTAAGACTGACAGAGTTGATGCCAGATGTGCTGTGGACCGCCGGGTTATATTGTCCAGATGTATTATGTCTATCAGCAGGAGCCGTCCATATCTCGTTCTGTAGAATGTGAGCATCATGATTCGGACCGACCAACATATACGGCGCGCACCTTGCGGAGAAATGGTTGAATGCCTTTCCAACTCCATCCTGGATCGCCCGTCAGTTTGGCATATCGACCCCAATCTGACGAGGAACCTCGAGTATATGCCATGAAATCTGGGTGGCTATCAGGAATGCTTTCACTTTGTAATAATATCATGTAGGCTCACTGATGGAACTCGAGCCACCAAGAACAAAGCCTCTTGCGTAGGACAAAGAACGACCATTGAGACCACTTTGAGGGGTGGTGGTAAAGTTCCAGTCCAAATTTGGTGAAGCGCGAGTGCTGAAGAAGGGAACAATGGAGTTGATGACACCTTGATTCCTGAACCCAAGAGCGTCAATATCGGCAACTTTCTACTGTAAATGAGGTGGCTAGGTTCTGTCACTTACGAGCCTCCTGCTTCCAAGACTAACACTGACACTTTCGCATTCTCTGACAATCGGTTTGCGATGGTATTTCCAGCCGTTCCACCTAATGTACATGGTTCAGTGTTGTCGATCTGTTATGGACAGAGTGGAGCTCACCTCCAACAACAATGAAGTCGTATTTATCTTTTGGCAGGTCATCCACGCTTTCATAGAGAGCGGCTTGTACTAAGAGCAGAAATTTGCTAACAGTCAGAGCAAGAAATAGCAGCTGGGCCGTCCACATCGTTCAACGGCAGGCTTCACAAATGCTCCAGTGTCGTGAACGCTTTATATCCTGTCGCTCCCATCTGCACCTGGCTTCTGCTTCTGCCTGTGACGAAATAACATATTGCGTAAGCGGTGTTGTAGAAAAGCGATCTAGATTCTGGACAGTGACTGAAATCCCGACGGTTTCTACTAACAGTGCTCACGTTGTCGTGGCATCGTTCAAGTTTATTTGCATCAGTTACCCCATGGTTGAACGTTCTTGAAGCTTGAAGAGTCCCAACTCAGGCTGATGCCGAGGCTCCAAGTTGGCTTCTGGTTCTGGTTCTGTCATGGGCATATCGCGGCGGAGAGATAACCATCTAGTGAGTCATTGTCAACCTAGACGTCAATTCCAACTTGAATGTGCGAACAAAAATAGATGTTCTTACAAAACATATCTATCGCCTGACTTTAGTCAGCGCACTGCTCGAGTCAATAGAGTCAATGGAGCGCATCAGTAGCAAGAGAAAGAAGAGCTCGTTGATACTTGGTTGATACATAAGCCTTCTACCTTGAACGCTTAAGCTTTCACCCCAAGGAGAGAACTGCCCTCAGTCGAGACACGACCTCTTCAACTGAGCTTCATCTTGCGATATTTTCGTACCCCAAGCGCAACAAACGTGAACAAGACTATTCTTGTGCTATGCAGAACGTCAAGGCACTTGTTTTCGATGTGTTCGGAACCGTCGTCGATTGGAGAACTGGTTTGGTAGGTGAGCTGAAGGCGTTGGGAGAAAAGCACGCTGTAGCTGCAGGTCAGTCCTAGCCTCCCCACTCCAATGTCCGTCTCACCTGCGGATTGAATGGTCCTTAATTCTAGATACTGATTGGACCAAGTTTGCCGAGCAATGGCGAGCTGCGTACTTGAAACAAACGTATGTCGCCTCATTCTAGAATGCATTGAACCCATCGCGTTCCTTATTCACGTTTGTACAATCCCATAGCAAGGAGATCGCTGGAGGAGCTCCTGGAAGTATCAACGTGGATGCAATGCATAGAGGGGTACGCTTTAGATGATTTGAAGCAGATACGATGCGTGTATTGACCACGGCACACAACACACCAGATACTCGATAACTTGCTCATCTCCCATGAGTGGAAGCATCTAGGCCCGCTCTGGGATGAAGCCACCCGTCAGGAGCTGAATCTCGCATGGCACCGGCTGCGCGGTAGATATGAACTGTGTTCTGACATTACCCCAGACGTTCATTTCGTTTACAAGGCTGGCCGGATACTGTCGAAGGACTGTATGCACTCAAAAAGCAAGTTATCATTACAACGTTGTCCAACGGCAACGTCCGTTTACTTATTAACATGGTATGCATTTCCATGACTCTCGGAGGACCAGTTGATGAGAGACCATTGCGACAGGCAAAACATGCCGACTTGCCATGGGATATGATATTCACGTCCGAGCTCTTCGAGGCGTTCAAACCGTCAGTTCCTTGCGTATGTTCATTTTCAATCACTCATACATACTGCACATCTGCAGCAACCCCAAACCTTATCTTGAAACTCTGCGTCTGCTCAATCTTCGACCGGAAGAGTGTGCCATGGTAGCGGCCCACATCTACGACCTCCGCGCAGCGGGTAGCTTGGGCATGACCACCGTGTATGTGCCTCGTGTCAAAGAGAACACTGATGTTGAAAACGAAAGAGATGTGAAGTCCAAAGCTGATGGGGGTGAGGTCGACTATGTGGTCGGTTCATTTACAGAGCTGGCCGAGATTATCGCTCGTGCCAAAGGTGTTGAAGATCCTCGTGTTGTCTAAAAATAAAGACGCCTCGCCTCCTCATTTACATCGCGTGGATAGAGTAGACTCAACTGCGGTCGAGTTGCATATCGTATTCAATATGTAAGTACATAGTCTATTATACATCCAAAAGATCCTAGAAAAACAAAATAATGATAGGTATGCATCGTGAAGGCCAAATGCCGTTAAGGATATGTAGATCGTAAAGGTCATAAATAAATCGTCGTCGCTGTCCAATCAATGACTCCATGGGAAGGCCAGCCTTCGCATGATACGGCTATAATGCCGGGGTCGCACAATATTCGTCTCGGTGTTGGTGAGAGGCTTCTTTTTGAGTTTGCACACCTTGTTTGGTCCCTTGGTGGGTGTAGGCGACCTGACTGGTGGGCTTGCCGTCGATGTTGGCTTGCTAGAAGTTGTTGAAGGAGAACCAGAGCCTGAGCCGGAACCAGAACCAGACGATGGTGGTGCGGATCCATCGACGAAACTGGCGATCGCAGGGCCGGGGAAGGTATACTCTGACTTGGCATTGTATACATTCGGATCGTAAATGCCTGCATCGTCGTCGGTATATGCTCCAGGTAGGCTGACGAGCTCGGAGTCGGAGGGCTTTCCGGTCTGACTGCCACCGACGCGGATTTGGGCACATGCTGGGTAGAACTCGGCGCCGCCAGGAGCGGTGGCAAGATGCAGCGCAATAATCTCATGCCGGATGAGGTAGTTGCCTGGTGCGAGAGTTTTGGGAAGCGTTACAGTTGCTACACCTCCGTTCACTAGAGAGTGCGTAAATTAGAGAACGGATCAAGTGTAGAGAAAATTTAGCGTACTAATATCTTGCTGTGCCCACTGATCGCTACCATCCTTCCTGCCTACTTGTTGGATCTTGAACCATTTGGCACCACCAGCGTCAAAATTGTCGCAGGTTTGCGAGCCACAGGAAGCCAAGTAGGTCAACATGGGACCAGTGTTGTGTGGCCACTGAAATAGATTCCATCAGGATCGACAAAGTCAAGCAGAAGAGAGAACAAACATACCTTGCTGAGATCAGCGCCCCTCCAGTCAAATGTAAAGGTATCTCCAGGATTAGCATCGGCGACTTGCGATGCTGGAGCTGCGTCGGGACCACAAGTCAAGGCAGGATTATCCGCGCCTTTGTTGGGATCTGGTGAGCTGACTTTGCGGATGATACTGGGTTCATTGCTTCCAAAGGGTGTACTGCCTTTATAGCTCTTGTCGTTGATCGTCACGGTGCTGAGGAAGCCATGGGCTGATACAGTCGCAGCCGCAAAAAGTGGTAAGAGAAAAGATGTCGTTTTCATCGCGAGTTGTTGAGGATGTTGAAAATCGTCCGCCTCGAAGGGAATGAAGAAGCAGAAAAAGAGAAAAGGTGTAGGAAGGAGAACGGAGTGATGGACGTTAACAGATACAGAAACTCGAGCATGCCCTGCTGCATCTGTTAAATATGTAGGAAGCCATGAGGATGCAGGACGGTTTTTTGTTTTCCCACCCCTGCCGGCTCTTCCAACAATGGACCCGGCTATCATTGTCCTTTGAAGCTGTGCAAGAACTGCACGTTATGTGCTTCAGTCAACTCATAGCTATAGATCGAAGACTGTAATACTTTACTTACAGGCCTATTTCACGTATTCTGAATCCACACAACCTCCAAAAAATCTTGGAACGGCATGGAACGGTGAGGAGCGGAACG
>Ga0247741_1002246_pt1 | contig 10778 bp, 11 predicted proteins | sample UWRJL213509R2_FD_180945 | JGI IMG/M metagenome (GOLD analysis project Ga0247741, IMG submission 180945) | Plant litter microbial communities from Arlington Agricultural Research Station in Wisconsin, United States - UWRJ-L213-509R-2 | ecosystem: Environmental > Terrestrial > Plant litter >...
TCAAGAAACCGGGTACCGCTGAGAGATTCCGGAGATGTGCGGCATTTTGCCTTCAAAGCTGGGAGCCTGGAACTTGAAGCTTGAAGTCTTGCCGTAGCGACTGAAGCTAATTGGCTCACTTATATCTTCGACCTTGCTTTCCAAGTTCCAACCCAGGACCGCTCGAGGGCAACGACAGAACGACTTGGCCCACTCTGCTCTCCAGAAAATCTTTATGGTTCATGGAATAGCACCCTCCTCAAACAATATCTCGAGGACAGCTTTAAATCTCCATACGTGATAGAGGAGCGAGGAAGTCGACGATACGCCTTTTGTGAGTGGTTCTACAAATTTTAGACATTTTTTCTTGTCCAGGCACTGTGACATACCGACCTTGAGGAGTGACCGTCGTCGAATTCGAAGGTTCCGCGACTGTTCGATTGTTCTTAATAAGTCGCCTAGAAAAAATTCAAGATGCTAGTGAACGGGGCTGCTTCCATCATAAAGCACTTGGATTAAAAGCCTGGTTATAAGATAAGATAATCCGTGGAGCAGTTCTATAAAAAGATTGCACTGTGAAGACTACCAAACAAGGACCTTACTCCCTCACCAAACGTTGCTCGTCAATTCTGCCTTGCACCGCCGCTTGGTACATCCATTAGGCGGTCAACCCCTTCGGTTTCCCAGGTGCTCAGTTCATCTGGGGGCCTCCCTTTTAACATGATGCGCCGTTACAATCCCATTCCGCGTCCTGACACACCTGACTTCGATATAACTTCGAAGTTGATGATGAGTTCAGCTGTTTATATGGAAGTGCTCACCGAATCGCTATGTCGCCTTTCCGGTGCATGTGATGACTCATCGATTACTCATCCTCGATATTCCACATAAATACCACCGTGATCTGAATGATTTCACAACAGAAAACCACCTGTATGTCTACCCCGAACCCCCAACTCCAAAAGGCCCTCGTTCTCACCTCGAAAGGCGGTGCTCTCGAAATCCAAGACGTCCCGAAGCACAAGCCCGGCCCAGGCGAGATCCTCATAAAGATCCATTCAGCCGCTCTCAATCCAGTCGATTACAAAATTCGTAATGGCGCCTTTGACATACAAATCTACCCCGCCGTTTTGGGAAGTGATATTGCTGGGGAGGTGGACGAGATAGGAGAGGGAGTCAAAGAATTCAAGAAGGGAGACCGAGTGTGAGTATCAGATTTTCTATTGATATGCCTCGGTGATTTCGCAGAGCAAATTCCGCTCAACGTTTAGTCCTCCCGTGCTGTTCATATCCCAATACTCATTTACGTGCATCTTGCAGCCTCGGACATGGTCAATACATCAGAGACAGAGCGGGATTCCAGCAATACGCTCTTATGCTCGCGTGTATGACTACACGAGTACGTATCTCCACTTAGTTCCCGTACCCTGTCACACTATTTGTATATCTAACGAGCGCCTAACCCCAGATTCCAGCCAACATATCCTACGACCAAGCTTCCACCATCCCCGTCGTTCTGACCTGCGCTTACATTGGGTTATACAACAAACACCCGTACGGACTGGAACTGGATGCGCCCACAACACCGGACACAGTGGGCAAGTACAAAGGAAAGCCCATTGTGATCTTCGGAGGCGCGTCGTCTGTTGGTCAGATCGGTAAGCACAGTCTCACACCACACATCCACATCGGCTCTATACTCATCTTCTCGCCCTAACAGCCATCCAGCTGGCCAAACTCTCCGGATTCTCCCCGATCATCACCACTGCATCCCTCAAGAATGCAGAATCTATCAAAGCCCTCGGCGCAGACCTCATCCTCTCCCGTGACCTCACTTCCGCCCAAATCCTCGCTGAAGTATCTCAAGCTACCTCGGAACCCATAACCTCCGTCTTCGACGCCATTTCTTATCCTACCACACAAAAACTCGGCGCTGAACTCCTTGCCCCTGGAGGGACGATCGGCACAGTCCTCCCCCCCGTCCTCTCAGCATCCGAGCTGGAAGGCGGGAAAAAAGTGGTACATATTTTAGGGGCACCAAGGATGCCGCATAATATCGAGCTGGTGGATAGTTTATACCATGATCACCTCGAGGGGTGGTTGGAACGAGGCGTGTTGAAGCCGAACAATGTGGAGGTACTTCCGGGTGGGTTAGAAGCTGTGCAAGCCGGGTTCGATATGCTGGAGAAGGGTGATGTTTCGATGTCGAAGCTCGTCGTGCACCCTCAAGAGACTGTGTAGATCCTGTAAAGTGTACTGTGGTCAACTATCATGTTAAGAGACATAGGGATAACGATGAAATGAACCACTATATTTTATATGCATTTTTCAGTTTCTACTCGACCGCCTGCAAAAGAGTCAATGCGCCGACTCTATGGTCCTCATTGACAAGTAGATCAATTCCCAAAAAGGCAACCCCCGGAGTCCGTGCGCCTCACCGCGACGCTGACTCGGAGGAGCCTCACATGCGTCAACATCTCAAAACATTTGCAAGGGTCCCTCTACAATATAGGACCATTCACGCTGCAATCAACAACCGTTCATTCTTTCCTCCTCCTTTTTGCAATGGCTCGCTCTTTCATATTGAATTCATCTACGAATGGTGACATATTCACATCCACACGTGAGGAGTTTAGATTAGGGAAGGCCCTTTCCCTTTGACTCGTTCTCACTCACGTCTCGCGGATCTCTGGCGGGGTCACCTCGCCGAGCTGGTTGATTCTCGTTCTTATGCCCAGTCATTAGCGCCTTTGGCGCTTTGGCTGCAGGCATTACCTCATCCGGTCTCGATATAACGCCGAAATCAAAGATCTTCTCCGCAATAACCCCCCTAATCTAGCTATCCTTCGAGACACCCAAGTTAAAAAGAGGACACCCAAGTATTATGGACTCCATGTTCGGAAGGACGACCTATGGTCATTCATCTGCCTTCACGAGCACTATGTGAATGCTTTTTTGGCGGCAAAGGAGGGCAGCAAGGAGTTGCCCATCATGGCGATTATCAAGACCACAATTGACCACGAGCTGGGTCATTGGATTTTTACTCTTGTAAGTGTCTTTCCCTTTACGACCTAACCTTAGAGACTCGACTAATCCGCGAGTAATTCTACCACCGCGTAGGACTCAATGCCAATAGATCTGCCGCAGCCTTGCCGCCTGGAGTCTCACATCCCACAAGCAACCTCAACGAGGCATCTTCAAGTGACCTCGCCCCGAATATCGACAAAATACACATAAGATGAACGGGGCCACACGGAAACAATCGTCAAAGGGTGGGATAGGGGAAGCAGATCCGTAGATTTGACATTCAAAATATAAGTTACCACTCCTTACCAATTCGGAGCTTAACGCAATTCGGAGCTCAACGCATGGATGAAAAGCCGCAACATTAAGGCTGCGTCTGGAATAACTCTGCAACAAATGGGGTGTGTATTATGGCGGGCATTCTGTACAAAAATTAATTGTATTGTAGTAATAGAACACTGTCCCCCAGATTTAAGTATAGATTATTATCTGCGTAAGAAACATCATGTTAGGTAGCGTATATATAAATTTATGTACACTACATCGACGATGATTAAACCAAGGAATGGGTTAGTTGCGTCTGGTTGGAGTAAATTGTGTTCAAGAAAGTAAAAATTGTGTCGCAGATGGAGTAAAATGTTTCATACAATGTGAAAACTGAGCTGTATGTGCTGTATGAAGTGAGAAATGTGTCCTGGAAGGCGAAACTCGTGCCGCAGGTAGTGAAAAATCTGTCCCCCATAAATTAAATATGACCCTCATCTGGTCTACGAATGTATCTTTTGGTGTATGCGACACATTTTTCACTATCTGCGACATGGTTTTCACCTTTTACAACGCGATTTTCACTTTGTGCAGCAAAGTTTACTCTGTCTGCGACGCCTTTTACTCACCTATGACACATTTTTTGTCTTCTGTGATAAACTTCACTCTATCTTCTATACAACCCATCTATTTCTCAGTTTTATTACCATCTATATAGTGTACAGATATCCATACTTATGCGACTTAACACGATGCATCGTCCGAAAATAAAGATCTGTACTTAAATCGGGGAGGTACCGTTCTCTTACTACAACACAATTAATTTTTGTACAGAATGTCCGCCATAGTGTATCGTAAGTAATCTCGCACTCTCATTCTTCGCACATATTTACCGCTTTGCTTCGCAGAAATTGTTTCCACCAACCTTGCAAGCTCAGCTCGTCAGAAGCCGACTCCACTGTATTGTAAGCATTCCACTCTGTATTATCTCCCAATCTGATAGCATTCACTCACAGAAGAAGAAACGAGTGCGCAGTCGATACTAGTGCCTGCTTAGCCTTTGTCTATACTACATCGTGTCAAATAATATTTCCCTGTCTAATGAATTCTGTGAGAATCTGAGTGGCAATTATACGACCAAGACTTGATTATCCTATGAGTATTGCGTTACTATGGAAATTCTAACGCTTGACTAATGTACGACGTATGCCCGACTGGGGTTCGACTTGTCCATCAGTGGTGCATACAGTTGGGTGACTATCTCGAGACTGCGATAGTCAGAAATCTGTCAAAAAAAACGGCTTTTAGTCAAACACCCTTGATTAGTTGACTATTGTATGACCAAAGTGCAACTTCGCTATTTACTGAGGGTGACACATCAGTGCATCAATTCCCAAATGGGCAATCACGAATTCGTGCGCCACACGGCAATACTTCGGGTCTTCTGACTCAGAGACCTCATATGCGTCAACAACTCAAAACATTTGCTCTACAATATAAGACCCCCGACGCTCTCATACAACCGTTCATTCCTTCCTCCTTCTTAAAATGGCTCTCTCTTTCACGTTGAATTCATCTACAAAAGGCGACATATTCACATCCACATGTAAGGAGTTTAGATCGGGGAAGGTTCCAAAAACCCCTTTCCCCCTGACTCGTTCTCACTCGCGTTTCACGGATCTCTGGCGGAGTCACCTCATAGAGGTGGTCGATTCTGGTTCTTATACGCCAGTCATTAGAGCCTTGGGCGCTTTGGCTGCAGGCGTTACCTCATCAGGTTCTCGACATAACGCCGAAATCAAAGATCTTCTTCGAAATCACCCTCCGAACCTGATCATCCTTCGAGACGCCGAAGTTCAAAAGTTGAAACCCAAGTATTATGGACTCCATGTTCGGAAGGACGGCCTATGGCCATTTATCTGCCTTCACCAGCACTATGTGAATGCTTTCTTGGCAGCAGAGGAAGGCAGCGACGAGGAGTTGCCCCTCATGGCAATTATCAAGACCACAATTGACCACGAACTGGGTGATTGGATCTTTACTCTTGTAAGTGTGTTTATAATCTAACCTTAAAGACTCGACTAATCCTCGAGTAATTCTATAAGCGCGTAGGACTTGACGCCAATATATCCGCCGCAGCCCTGGTGCCTGGAGCCTCACATTCTACAGGTAACCTCCCCTCGAATATTGACAACGTCACACCAAAGATGACCGGAGCCTCATGGAAACTATCGTCAAAGGATGGGATAGGGGAAGCCGGTGATTTTGTTGAACATCTCTCCAGAGGTGGAGTCATGGAGCTTAAGTCCGATGGAACTGGTGGGTTTCCTTAATACAGAGGTCGGGTCAAACTAATGATTGAATCGCTCTATAGCATACCTTGTCACTGCAACAGGTAACATAGCACTTCCGTCCAGCTATTTGTCGGTCTATAGGCGTAATTGTACTCGGTCGAGCAACCGGGCATCACTGAGATACGCACCATCACATATACGTGGTACAAAGAGGAAGAAATCGCACGATGAAACTACTCGGGTGTGCCGAAAATAACTGGACACTGAGATTTTCGCCGGCCCCGTCCGCAACAAAATGGCGACGCTCTGGCTACAGGATCATTTTTATTATAATAGTCGCAATATAATATTTAACTAGATAGAGCAAGGGGGTATTGAGCCGCGATCCGGGTCTAGAGAGCGGGAGGCGTTAAAAATCTAGTATTGGTAGCCAGAAAAAATACTTATATACAGTTGTCACGATCATTTGCACGAGGATGTCGGAAAAATCGAGATCAGTAGATTTGTATCGATAGGCGCCTGTATGTGAGTATCAGTCCATTGGTGCTCGGGGTAGGGCCTTAAAAGTTCCCCACTGGTACCAATCAGCGGGGTCAGTCTTATCGGCACTGACGGTACGTCTGCCAGTGACAAACTTTCTTACTTTCCCCAATGTTATTCATTCGATTACTTTACCGTTATGCAGAAGAAATTATCCGGCGGCGAGCAGAAGAGGCGGAGGCAACCAAAATCAGCCATCAAACGAACAAAGTGATGGACGTTGAACACCATTCTTGTCGGGGGTATAAGCCCTAACCAGGGCGAAGATGTAGCTCGGGCATACAGTATTGCCTTGATTTTAAATTAGGACGCACTGAATGCAAGTGCGGCCTCCTGTATCATCGCGCGTCATTTCTCGAATGTCTGTCGCGTAGATGCTATTTCGGAGGGGATTCAACATCGAGCAACAAAGTGAATATATACTCTAATAAGCCGTGTTTGAGCTCTAGAGTGTGAATGTACTAATCTACAGACCCATTGCATTACACTCCACATACATTTGTGGGCATTACCGCTTCTCCTTCACAAAGAAGTGTAGAGTCAAGAAGCTTCCGATTGTGAACGTTCCAAAGAAGATTCCGAGTAACGAAATATTCGGCCACCAGAATGACTGAAAGAGAAAAACATCAGTTGCAAGTTGGCTTGATTAGACTGGTGAACCCACCTCAGCATCCAGACCGAATACGGATAAGATAAAAGCAGCTGGAACATCTAGCTCGACGCCATACTAGGTTGTATATCGGTAAGCTGAGCTCAAGATCAGAACTTTGAACAAATCACGCACCTTCACTTCTTTGAGCTGTAGATATCGTAGCTCGTTGACAGCGAGTGCCTCGAAAGCGGCGTGGAAGAAGGATACCGTTAGAAGCCACCGGAAGGCTGGCGCAATACTTTCCCGATTGATCAAGAGTCCCGTGAAAAGTAGGCTGGAAGATGTCTATTAGTTGGCAAATAACGCCGGTGACGAGGGAAACGCACTTGAATAGCATGATCAATGTTCCAACAAGACTTGCTACGCTGACATCTGCAAATGCGATCGACAGCCAAAGAACGACGCTAGCAGTTGTCAAGTTGAAGAGCACCAGCGTTAGCATGAACTTCCAGAACGCAGCGACGGTCGGAACGAGGCCGACAAGCCCGTAGACGATGCCTCCAAACATCAAGGGTGGAACGACACGGAGGGGTAAGATGTCGAAAAGAATCTAATGAGGTAAGGTTAGACGCGTTGCAGGATGCGATATTGCCCTATACAGACCTTGGAAGCGAAGTATGTGAACGACGAATAGTAGCCGTTTGCTCTGGCAAACATCTCTCAGCAATAAGCGAAATGGGCTAGGTTGGAAACACACCTTTCTCTCATGAAAAGTATGCGCTCGTTCGCAAACAATCCAAGACTTGACAGACAAGAGAAGCCGAAGAGGGATAGCGTAAAGAAAAAGATACCTGTCAAACGAGAACATGTCAGAAGGGAATTAAAGTGTATAACCCAACGTACCCAATCTGTTCTGGAACCCAGAGATATCGTTCCTATCACCAAGAGTCAGAGCAGGGTCTTACGTCAGGAGAAGGTTGGGACATACGTGACATTATGGTAGAACAGACCACAAACCAGAGCCAACGCAACCGCGGAGAGGTAGTGTGCTGTCAAAAGAGCAGGATCACGATAGAGATTCTTGAACGCCCTGCCACTGAGAATCCTGAACTGAGTAGCCCAGCTGGCCCGCTTTCTCCCTCTCAACATCGAGGTTTCAAGCACGACGTCGGGTAGATCCTGACTGGCGGTTCCATTTCCCCCATTCACAGCATTCCCGTTGTCAGACCTAACCACCTCTCTCCTGAGATCCTCCCCATCCGATTTAATCCCAGCAGCGACATCACTAGCCGCATAAGCTTCGACGAGGGTAGCTAACGCAGGTGGTAAATGGGTGTCCTGGGCCTTGTGTTTTGATCCGTTACCCAAGACTGCGTCGAAGATCTGGGATGTTTTGTGCCTGAGATAGCTGGTGGACGAGCTTGCTGTAGGTGGTCGTGTCTGGAGCTCGGTCTCGTCGTCGATGTTGTGAGAGACGAGAGAGCGGACAGACAGAGGTACACTGCGTGGTGCGAGGGGTAGACCACGCTCTGCATCTCCGAGGTTGCTCTCATCAGCTGGGGTGCTAATGTCAATAGGCGTTCCGCTTCCGGTGCTTCGAGGCCCAGTCGTCGCATGCATGGTCAGATCAACTTGGGGATAGTGAGCGTTAGACAGGAAGATTGAATGGAAACCACAAACTCAGGAAGTCGGCAATGTTGAACCCAGGAGGGCAAGGCTGACCGATAGAGGTAAAGTAATATTGACACTTGCTGAATTCGCCCGAATAAACAAGCTTCCCGGAGGCCAGGAGCAGAAGTTGATCAAAGAGGGCGACGATGTTACTGCGAGGTTGGTGGATGGTGAAGATGACAGTGCGGTTGTAGTTGCGTGCGAGGGATACAAGACTTTCCACCACGTTGAAGGCGTTGTAGGCATCGAGGCCACTAGTTGGCTCGTCCAAGAAGAGAATTGACGGCGAGGTGACGAGTTCACATGCAATAGATACACGGCGTTTCTCTCCTCCTGAAATAGAGCGCTTGCCTAGCGAAATGCAAACGGAGTAAGATAAAATGTCATGGACGGCAGAGTAGACCAAAACGCACCGCTTTCGCCTATCCTCATATCTTTGATGCCCAAAATTCCCAATTCATTCATGGTCTCCAAAGTCCTAAACTTCTTCGCCGCAATACTCATCTCCCTTGGAAGCCTAAGGAGGGCACTGTACAAAACCGTCTCGTACACCGTCAAGGTGCTCATGAGCGTATCCTCCTGATCTACGAATCCAATGACCTTCTTGAATTCAGCATCGCTGACCTCTCTGCCATTGACCAGCGTAACTCCGTTGACGGCGCCTCTCTTGCCCTTGCGAGCAAGAATGTCAAGGAAGGTCGATTTACCAGCACCTGACGCGCCCATGATCGCCATGACCTGACCAGGCTTAACACAGCCTGAAATGTTGTCCAAGATGGCGCGCCCGCCCAGATTGTACGAGATGTCGGAAAAGTATAATGAGGCGGGAACGTGATCTGTCATCAGCTTCGCAGCTTCGTTCTCGGGTAGCCGAATCTGCCCAAAGTCGCCCTCTTTTCGTACACGACCGGCATACCAGAGCACTGGAAAAAGTTAGCTGGCGTTTGGATACAGAATCACGGACACATACCTAAAGACGATAATATCACAAACAGGAAGGCGCCTCCGACACTTAATACGATCCAGAAGGTGTTATCAGGTTTCGGAGGTGCCTGGTGATATAGAGCGTCAGAAGAAGCTTCAACAGGCTGCGGAAACACGTACCACATAACCAGGTACTTGCGAATAGTGGAGACATTCTCCACCACGGCAATCCAATGAGATGTAGCTCTCACTGAACATGGTCTTGATGAGGTCGTTCATTGCAGGTTCCTCGAACCGACAGCCCTGCCCCGTCTTGCAGCTAAACTTGGCTGGACCTTTGATCTCATCCTTCAAGAAATCGCCGATATCTATTCAAAAAGGATGATCAGTCTCAGAGGAGAATAGGTGCCAGAAATAACACACCAACACTTCCGTCTTCACCGCAGATAAACCTTCCTGGGATGCACGAACATTTGATCTTCTCGCAATCGTACGCGGTAGAGTTGGAGTCGTATCCGTGTGTGATTGATGACTTGCACTCATCTAGAGCGCAGTAGAATGATTCTACTTGATCAACCCAGAATTGGAAGGCGCATGTCGCATCGCCTTTGTCGCAGCTGAATGTAACCTGAGGAGGACGACCGGGTAGAATGTCAATGATTTTACGGTCTGCATTTGGGCGTCAGAAAGGGTTGGATTGTGGGTGGAATAGAAGGGCGCACTTGTAACGTCGCACATTTGGTGATTGTTGAATACAGTTTCTCCGCCCTTGTAGCACGTCATGTTTCCAACTTCGACGTCAGGATCGGCCTTGAAGAGGCCCCCTGCTAGTGGAAATCCGACACATGCGTCATCGCTCTTGCAGACTGTGGACCAAGTAGGTCAGAAAATCTTGAGACAGACATTGAGTGGGGAGGAGTTACCATTGCAATTGATACCGTCCCACCCGTCTTTGCATTCACATGGTGTGTTACCATCCCGGGGTCGACGATGTTCTCCATCCGCAAGCGAATCGCACTCTAAGGGACACTTCCTGGTGAGCGCACGACGACAAGCAGAGAGCGGCTGTGGAACATACGAGGTGTCAGGCAATCGATGCCAGCCCACCCAGGTGGACATTTACACTGTCCGTCGTACTGATTGCACTCCCCATACTGCCCACAGGAGAAGACGGGCAGCATGCAGTTGAAGCATGGTGGGCATCTGGGCTCTGTTCACGGTTCATTATACATGTTTCTCCGTGGGGCGCATGTCTTTCACTTACGCGGCGCAAGATCTGATAATACGTTTTGGCTCTTCAAAAACACATTAGAACCCAAAACTCGAACGCTGCGCGTCGTAGCCGCTCACCTGCAGAGAATAACTGCGATTCCCTGAAAGTCCGTTCCAGGTGGTGTTGCGGGCTGCCAGGGAAGTTGTCGAGAGATATCCAAGTACAAGAGTCGATAGTAGTCGCATTGGCGAATGTCTGCCCATGACTGGCAACGGCA
>Ga0247741_1002247_pt1 | contig 10773 bp, 10 predicted proteins | sample UWRJL213509R2_FD_180945 | JGI IMG/M metagenome (GOLD analysis project Ga0247741, IMG submission 180945) | Plant litter microbial communities from Arlington Agricultural Research Station in Wisconsin, United States - UWRJ-L213-509R-2 | ecosystem: Environmental > Terrestrial > Plant litter >...
CCGACCGCGTTGGCGACCGACGCGACCGCCTCCTGCACGTCCATGTCCGCGAGCCGCGCATAGTACGGGGCGCCCGCGGCGACGAACGCGTGGTCGACCGCCCCGACCTTGTCGAAGAACGCCTCCAACGCCGCATGGTCCGCGACGTCGAATGCTTCCGAGGCGAAGGCGCCGACGCGCTCCGTCGCGGCAGCGAGTCGCGTGACGTCCCGGCCCGTGATCGCCACGTCGGCGCCCTCCTGCCGCGCGAGCCGTGCGACGGCGAAGCCGATCCCCGAGCTGCCGCCCAGTACCACGACCCTCCGGCCGTCGAGCCGGGGTGCACTCGTCCGCGCGGATTGCACTTCGTCCGATGTCATGTCAGTCCTCTTTCTCGCTGGATGAGCCCGTGGCGCTGGCGAATGGCGCCCGCGCTGGCTACAGTTACTATAGTCAGACGGAGCGCGCAGGCACAGGCCCGCGGGCGTCGGTCTGCAGACCAGGAGACGCCATGCCCACATCCCCCGCAGACGAGTTCGACGTCCTCGCGCTGACATTGTTGAACGACGCGGATGCCGACGTCGTCGCCGTGGACGACGGCCTGGCGGCGCGGGGCGTGATCTTCGCCCGACTCGAAGGGCCTCGGCTCGCACTTTTCCTGTCCGACAGCCGGGCAGCCGACCTCGTCGGACGCGGTGCCGCCCACGTGCACCCCGGACAGGGCCGCCGTCCGGGCACATGGGTCCTGGTAGCCGACGTGTCCACTTGGGGCGAATTGGCGGCAGAGGCTCATCAGTTCGCCGGCGAACCCGCCGTGGGCTCCGAATCGTAGCCGGACGGCCTCGCCCATCCGACCAAGACCTGGCTCGCGGACGGCACCGCAATGACAACCCGAAGGAGAACCGCATGCTCGTACTCGCAGAAGGAACATTCACCGTGGGCCCGTCCGGACGCCCGGACGGTGCGGAGGAGACGCAGGTCGCTCTCGCCCTGGCCGCCGGCGGCGCCATCGTCCACGCGTTCATAAAGCTGGACTTGTCGGGCGTGATCCTGTTCGTGGAGGCCGAGTCGCTCGATGCCGCCGAGTCGCTGGTCGCCACGCTCCCGTACGCTGAGGACGGCACGCTGGTATTCGCGTTGTCCCCGGTCAAGCCCCTGTTCCCGGCGCTCGACTAGTCCTTCGACGCACGGGCCGCAGCACACCGGTCCTCGGGACGCAGCCTCGACGACCCGGGCTCAGTGCGCTCTGGGCTCGACGGAGGCGCGCAGCAGCGGGGCGAACCTGCGGACCTGGTAGGCGAGACCGAGACCCAGCACGACCAAGCCGACGACGGCGCCGACGGCGACCGACACGCCTGCGGGCAGCGGCGTGGAGATCGACAAGATCACGGTGAGACCGGCTCCGCCGAGCACCGCATTCACCACGGCCACCATGCTCGCGGTGGTGAACAGCACCGACCTGGCCCGGTACCGCACCCCCAGGGTCCCCGCCCCCGTGCTGTCATCCGGGGCGAAGAACTTTTTCGCGAGAGGATGGATCTCGGCGTAGTAGCCGCGGATGAGCTCGATCCTGTTAAGGGCGACCACGTTCGCGATGCTGGTGTCGACGAGCCTGACTACGGTGAAGCAGCCGAGCACGAAGATAGTCGGGAAGATCGTGAAGACCAGCCCGGCGAGGATGCTCGGGGTGCCGCTGGAGAAACCGATGGCGACCAGGCCGCTGGACAGGGCGGCCAAGTAGATGGACGCTCGGCTGCCGCTCTCGCCGATCGTCGAACTGGCGGCGGACTGCAGGACGAAATGCTCCGTGACCAGCGCGCTGAGCAACGCAGAACTGTCGCCGGCGTCGACGGGCGTGGGCGAATCCTGGTCTGCCATGTGAAACCTCCGCTTACCTAGCTTCCCAACCTATTGACCTGACTACGTTTTTGCAACTTAGATAGGGTCATGACCACAACCGCTTTGTTCCGCCAGCTGCACGACCGCCTCGCCGGGACCGGCGTCGAGCTATCCACTGTGTTCGGCGACGAAGCGCTGACCCTGCAGGGGAAAGTGGTGGCCGTGCTCCTCGACCACAGCGTGGCCTTCCGGCTCGGCCGCGGCACCGACGAGGAAGCCCGCGCATTCGACGTCCCGGGCGCTGCCCCGTTCGATCCGACCCGCAAAGGCCGCCCGTTCCGTGGATGGGTCTGCGTGCCGGACACGGCGACAGACACCTGGCCGGGGTTCGCCGAGGAGGCGATCTCGTTCGTCGGCCGCACGGTCCTAGCGGGAGACGGCGGCAAGGCGTGACCTGTCGCACGCCGACGCAGCGCACGCTCTCTGCATATTGTTTCGCAAGTTAGACTCGGGGGCGTGCGGGGCCAGACCTGCACGCTCACGGATTGGTTAGAGATCAATGGCGACACCTTCGCTCGAACGCCGCTGGACCCTCACTGTGGTGATTCTGTCCATAATGTCCGGCGCCGCCGTGTCGGTCGTCTACCTGCCCCAGACGCTGCTGACCGACATAGCGCACCACTTCGGTACGACGCCTGCCGCCGCGGGAGTCACGGCGACCACCATCCAGATCGGGTATGCGCTGGGGATCTTCTTCCTCGTGCCGCTGTCGGACCGCATCGCGCCACGGCTCCAGGTGACGGTGCAGGCACTGCTGCTGGTCGCGGCCATGGTGGCGACGGTGTTCCTCCCCTCGGTCGGCGCCGTCGCCCTCGGGCTTGTGGTCGTGGGCCTTGTCGCGAACGTGGCGCAGGTGATCCTGCCAGCTGCGAACCGCCTCGCACCCGCCGGCCGCGCCGGCTCCACCACCGCGACACTCATCGGCTCCTGGCTGGCGGGCATCTTCGGCGGCCGTATCGTCGCCGGACTGCTGGTCCAGGTCATCGGTTGGCAGTGGGTCGTCGTAGTTTTCGCCGCCGCGCTGCTGGCTCTCCTTCCGTTCGCACGAGCGGCCCTCGGCACCGACACCCGGACGAGCGCGGCCCGCACCGGGTACGGCCGGCTGCTGTTGTCGACGATCTCGCTCATCGGCCGCAGTCCCTCCGTCGGCGAATCGATCGCGATGCAATTCCTGGTCTTCGCCACCTTCAACTCGCTGTGGACCGTGGTCGTGCTGTACCTGACAGGCGACAGCGTGGGATGGAGCGCGACCGCAGCGGGCCTGTTCGGCTTCGTCGGCCTCGCGGTCGTGCTCTGCGTCCCCGCCGTGGGAAAACTCGTCGACCGTTTCGGACAGCTCAAGGTCGCGGGAGCCGGGCTGACCGTGGCCTTCGCCGCTTCGCTGTCCCTCGTTTTCGACCACGGCCTGCTTGTTCTCTACGGCGTCTCCATGTTCCTGATCGCCCTGAGCCAGCAGGCGACGCAGTCCGCAATCCAGAGCCGCCTGCTCATATCCAACCCCGGCGCCCCCGGGCAGGCGAATACCGTGTTCATGTTCTCGATGTTCGTCGGCGGCGCATTCGGCGCGTTTATCGGCCCATGGGGATACGCGCAGGGCGGCCTCGGGCAAGTGGCGGTGCAGTGCTGCGTGTTCATCGCCATTTCCCTCTGCGTCTGGGCAGCGGTCTACCGCCGTTCGGTGAGAGCCGCCCGCGCTTCGGCGCAGACGCCTACACCCGCCGGCTGAGCCGACTCGAAGCGGGCCTGTCCGACACCGTGCCTGGCCGTCCAGCTGGATGATCGGGCCGGCCAGGGCTTTCAGCGGCCGGCACGGTCGTCGAGTTCGGACGGGACGGTCACCGCGTCGACCAGGGCACCGTTGCGCCAGACCGTTATCTCGATCGGCTTGTCGACCGCGTCGCCGACCATCGCCGCCTGGACAGCCGTGGAACTGTCCACCCGTTTCCCGCCGAGCTGGAGGAGGATGTCCCCTCTCTTGATTCCGGCGAGCTCCGCAGGGCTTCCCGCCGATACCCCGGCGACTTGCATGCCGGTCGTCGACCCGATCTTCTCCGAGAGCTCCACCGGCAGGTTCACCTGCACGCCCGCGATACCGAGCCACGCCCGGCGCACGCGGCCATCCCTCATCAACGCGTCGATGATGCCGCGGGTCGTCGTGTTGATCGGAACCGCGAGGCCGAGCCCTATTCCCGCGACGGCCGTGTTGACTCCGACCATACGTCCGCCGCTGTCGGCAAGTGCTCCGCCGCTGTTCCCGGGGTTCAGCGCTGCGTCGGTCTGGATGACTTCGTCGACCACCCTCCCCGAGTGGGTCGGGAGGGACCGTCCGAGAGCCGAGACGATGCCGGCTGTGACGCTGCCGGCGAGGCCATGCGGGTTCCCGACCGCGATCACGAACTGGCCGACCCGCAACCCCGACGCGTCTCCCAGGGCGATCGGACGCGGGACCGGGCCATGAGCCCGAAGAACCGCGAGGTCCGACAACGTGTCGCGACCGACGACCTCGGCATCGGCGGTCCGCCCGTCGGCGAACCGCGCTTCGATCGAGCGCGCGCCGTCGAATACGTGCGCGCTCGTGAGCAGATACCCGCTGGTCGTTATCACGCTCGCACTGCCCGCGCCGTTTCCCCGGTATCCCGCGACCGTGACGCTGGCCACGCTTTCCATAACCCGTCCGGCAACACCGATCACCGCGTTCGAATAAGCGTCCAGCACCGCTGTGTCGTCGTTTTCCATGCCGGTTAGAGCGTCGTCACGGATTCCTTTATGCCCGGGTTCGCTGTGGGCATACGGCTGTCCGGGCCGTCGTCGGGCGCGAAGCGACCGAAGGTGTGACGGGCCGCCGCTGCGGCTACGTGTGCAATGACCGCACCCCTTCGCTCGGCGCCACGGTGTATGTTCGACATCTAGCTATTGAAACTGTAGTTAGAGGGCTCGCCCGCATCGGGCAGAGCATCGCCAGGGAAATAGGAAACGACCACATGCGCGCAATCCAGGTCTCGACACACGGCGGTCCCGAGGTCCTCCGTCTAGCCGACGTCGAAGCTCCGATCGAAATACCGGGATCCATCCTCCTGGCGGTGACCAGCGCCGGAGTCAACTTCGCCGACACGATGATCTCCCGCAACCAATACGTCCGCCCCACCGAGCTCCCCTACGTTCCGGGGACGGATGTGGTCGGGCTGGCGTCCGACGGACGGCGAATCGTGGGATTGACCGACACCGGAGGCTATGCCGAATACGCCCTCGTCGACGAGACCCGGAGCGCCGAGGTGCCGGACGGCATCTCGGACGCCCAAGCCCTCGCGTTGGTCAACCAAGGCCTGACCGCGTGGCATCTGGTGCGTACAAGCGCGCGAGTTCAACGCGGCGAGTCCGTGCTGGTCCACGCGGCGGCTGGAGGCGTAGGCAGCATCGCCCTCCAGCTCGCGCATCTTGCCGGAGCCCATGTGATCGCAGCGGTGAGCAGTGAAGACAAGGCAGCCGAGGTGCGTTCGCTCGGCGCCGACGCGACGATCGACTCGGGTCTGGGCGAACAGGAGATGGCCGCAGCGATCCTCGCCGCTAACGGAGGGCGCCCCGTGGACGTCGCACTCGACGGCACGGGCGGCAAAGCCTTCACCGCGAGCTTGGAGACGCTGGCGCCGTTCGGACGGCTGGTCCACTACGGCATCTCGGGAGGGCAGGCGGCGCCGCTGGTCGACCCGTGGAGCCTCACCGGGGGCAGCCGAGGAGTGATGGGCTTCTATAACCGGGACGCCTATTCACCCCCCGGCGGATTCGACGTCCCTCTCGCCCAGATGTTCGCGCAGACGGCGTCGGGGGAGCTGCGACACATCGACTCCGTTCCGTACACCCTCGAAACGGCGGCCGCCGCACACACGGACCTGCTGGGCAGGCGGACCAGCGGCAAAGTCGTGATCTCTCTCGGACGCTGAGCGACCGCGCCCCGACGAGAACCCGTCGTCGGCCACCGAACCCGCAGGGACCGCCTGCGTACACCGAAAGGAAATACAGGATGACGACAACAGTTCTACTCGTACACGGAGCGTTCGCTGACGGTTCCAGCTGGGCGAAGGTGATCCGGCACCTGGCAGCCGCAGGCATCCCGGCGACAGCCGTCGCGAACCCGCTCCGCGGCCTCTCCTCGGACGGCGAATACGTCGCCAGCGTCGTCCGCCAGACCGAAGGGGACGTCGTCCTCGTCGGGCACAGCTACGGCGGCCCGGTCATCACCTACGCCGCGAGCGGCGCATCGAACGTGAAGGCCCTCGTCTTCGTCGCCGCTTTCGGCCTGGACAAGGGCGAAAACGCCCAGGATGCAGGGGCGGGCTTCGCCGAAACGGGCCTCGTCCCGGCGTTGCGGCCGTGGACGTACCCAGGAAGCGACCTCCCCGAGTTCACCCTGGCGGAGGACCTCTACCGGTCGGTGTTCGCCGCCGACGTCTCGGACGAGGAAGCAGCTTCGGCCGCCGCCAGCCAACGCCCCGCCGCGGCTCTCGGATTCGGCGAACCACTCTCCGTCGAACCCGCATGGAAGACGATCCCCACATCGTGGGTGTACGGCGACGCCGACAACACCATCAGCCCGGACTACCAGGAGGCCACGGCGGCCAAAATCGGCGCCGAGGCGACGCGCCTGGCCGGCGGGTCGCACTCCATCGCAGTCTCGCGGTCGGAAGAGGTCGCCGACGTGATCATCGCCGCCGTGAAGTCCGTCTCCTAAGGAAGGGACGCTCACCGGGCCCGCGGGATGACGTCAGGCGCATCCCGCGGACCCCGGCCCGACCGGGGCCTGCGGCTAGCCGGTGACGCGGATGGCGGCGTGGGTGGACGCTACGGCGCTGGCGCCCTCGCCGACGGCCGCTGCCACACGTTTCATCGATCCCTGGCGGACGTCGCCCACGGCGAAGACGCGCGGGACGCTGGTCTCGAACGCGAGCGGACGGCGACCGAGCGCCGCCCACCGGGAGTCGAGTTGGGAATCGCTGAGCCGGCTGTCGGTCAGAACGAACCCGTGGTCGTCCAGCGCGACTTCGCCCAACCAACCGGTCGCCGGCGACGCGCCGATGAAGCAAAAGAGCCCTTCGCACGCCACGACCTCCTCGGAACCGTCGGCGCGGCTGGAGAGCGTTATCGCATCGAGGAAGGCCGGACCGTGCAGCGCGGATACTTCGGTGGAGGTGCGCACCTCGATCAGGGGATCCGCCTGGATCCGGTCGACGAGGTAGCTGGACATCCCCGCCGAGATGTCCTCTCCTCGGATGACGATATGGACCGAGCAGCCTTTGGAGGCGAGGAAGATCGCGGCCTGGCCCGCGGAATTGGCTCCGCCGACGACGGTAACCGGCTTGCCCGCGAGCGGACGGACTTCCAGCTCCGTGGCGGCGAAATAGATCCCCGCACCTTCGAACTCGTCCCACCGGTCGAGGTTCAGGGTGTTGTACCGCGCCCCCGTCGCGACAATCACCGCCCGGGTCGTGATCGCCCCGCCGTCTTCGAGCATCACCTCCAACGTGTCTCCCCGGGATTCGAGCCCCACGACACGGCAGGGGCTGTACACGTGAGCGCCGAATTTCAGCGCCTGCGTGTTGGCGCGGCCGATCAGGTCCTCGCCGCTGAGACCGTTCGGGAACCCGAGGTAGTTCTCGATGCGGGAGCTCGCCGCGGCCTGCCCGCCGGGGCCGACCGCGTCGAGCAGCATGGTGTTCAGCCCTTCGGACGCCCCGTACACGGTGGCGGCGAGCCCGGCGGGCCCCGCCCCGACGACGACGAGGTCCAGATCGACCGGGCTGTCCGAACGGTAGGTGAGGCCGGACCGTTGCGCGAGCAGTCCGGGGGTGGCGTTCTTGATGACCCCTTCGGGGACGATGATCGCCGGCAGTTCCGAGCTGCTGACGCCGGAGACCCGCATCAGGGCGACCCCTTCGGGGGATTCCGCGTCGAACCAGCGGCTCGGGAGCTGCAGCCGGGCCACGTAGGTGCGTAACGCGAGGGATTCCGCTGACCGGCCGTGACCGACGATCTCGACCGAGCTCGCTGCCGACGTCTGCAGCTGTTCGCGGCGTGCCATGAACGTCGTCAGCAGCACGTCGGACAGCTCGGAGTCCGCGGACATGAGCCGGCGGAGGTCGGAGGGCGAGATCCGGTGGACCGCACCGTCGGAGGTCATCCGCGCGGTCAGGTAGACCGTCTGCCTGCTCAGCAGGCTCATCTCCCCGAGGATCCCGCCGGCCGTCTGCCGGGACACCACTTCCTCCGGAGAACCCGGCGTCGCCTCCCGGACGACGACGGCTGTCCCTTCGTCGATGAGAATGAGGTCGTATCCGGGGTCGCCGACCTTATAGAGGACCTCCCCCGCGACGGTCGCGTGGGACGTGCCGTAGGTCCGCAGCCTCGCCCTCAGCATGTCGTTCAGATCGTGATCGGGCTGCGCCGCGGCGTCGGGGACGGTCATGGTGCTCCTCGGGGTTCCGGATCCGCGAGGAGACCGCGCGTGGGGCCGTCGGCTCTGCACTGTCCGGGTACGGACACTCTAACTACAAGTTCTCAAGTCAGCAATCGTCCCCGGGGCGCGAAGCCGAATGGCTGCTACGCTAACTAGCAAGATAATAGTCAGCATTCGGGTCGCAGGCGCACCCGACCCGGAACGGCTCGGAGCCACAGTGACAACAGCAGACAACGACTCGAAGACAGATTCCCTGACAGGACGGCGTCCGCGACGGTCCCTCTCCCGTTCCGCTGCGTTCGCGGGAATGGGCGTCATTTTCGTCGCCTTCTTGGCCGCCGCCGCCGCGCCGTCGCCGCTGTACGTCCTCTACCAAGACGAGTGGCACTTCCCGGCGTCGCTGCTGAGCGTCGCGTTCGCCGTCTACGCGTTCGGACTGCTGGCCACCCTGCTGGTGGTGGGAAAACTGTCCGACTACATCGGCCGTCGCCCGGTCCTCATCGCCGCGCTGATCGCTCAGATAGTCGCGATGACCCTTCTGTTCACCGCGGGCAACATCGAGCTGGTCATCGTCGCCCGCGTCATCCAGGGGCTGGCCACGGGAGCGGCGACCGGCGCGCTGTCCGCAGCACTCAACGACCTCGCTCCGGCCAAGAAGCCCTCCATCGGCGCGGTCATCGCCAGCCTCGCGCCCCTCGTCGGGCTCGCGCTCGGCGCCGCACTAACCGGCGTCGTGGTTCAGGTGAGCTCCCACCCCATCACAGTGGTGTTCGTCACCCTCGACGTCGTCTTCGCGATCGGGCTGCTCATCGTCGTCACCGCCCCGGAGTCGGTCGACCGCAAGCCCGGCGCTCTGCGCACGCTCGTGCCCCGTGTCCACGTCCCGCGGATGGCGCGGGACGAGTTCGTTCCCGGCGCGTTCCTCCTCGTCGGCGTCTGGTTGACGGCTGGAATCTATCTGGGCCTGATCGCGCAGGTGGACAGGGACATCCTGCACCTCGGAACCGGGTACATCAACGGTCTGCTGATCACGATCCTCGCCGGCACCGGGGCATTGAGCGTCTTCGCCACGACCAACGTCCGCCCGCGGACCGTCGCGATCGCCGGAGCAATCGCGCTGGCGGTGGGAGTGAGCTTCACCGGGATCGCGATCGCGTCCCATTCCCTGCCCCTGCTCGTCAGCGCCTCCGTGGTCGCCGGCGTCGGCTTCGGGCTCGGGTTCGCCGGACCGATCCGCCTCGTCAGCCCTCTCGCCCAGGTCCACGAACGCAGCCAGCTCTTCTCGGCCGTCTACGTCGTCTGCTACCTGACCTTCGGCGTGCCGGCGATCGTCGCCGGGTGGCTCGTGGGCCTGTTCACGCTCATGCCCGTGGTCGTCGGCTACGCGACGCTCGCCGCGGCGACGTCGCTCATCGGGCTCGCGGCCCAAGTTCGGCGGGCCCGCGCCGACTCGTAGGCGCCCGCCGCGAGGTCCGTGCTAGCTTGCCTTGGACAAGTTAGACGTTCCGCGCGACTGAGCGGGGACGGAAGGAGACGATCGTGGTGGGTACGAAGCCGGACGCGTTCGGGATGCGGCGCAATCTCTTCCGGGAGATGCGCGAGGGCAGTGTCGACCGGGTCACGTACGTGGAGCTGTTCTTCGACCTGGTCTTCGTCCTGGCCATCACGCAGCTGTCGGGACTGCTGTCGCGGGAACCGAACGGGTGGGGCTTCGCGCAGACGGTGGTGGTGTCCTTGGCCGTCTGGTGGCTCTGGGTGTACACGAGCTGGGCTACGAACTGGCTGGACCCGGACACCCGCCCGGTGCTGTGGTTGCTGCTCCTGCTGATGGTCATCGCCTTGCTGCTCAGCTCCTCGATACCCGAGGCGTTCGGTGCGAAGGGGCTCCTGTTCGCGGCCACCTACCTGCTCTACCACATCGTCCGCGCCCTCTTCGTGATCGCCGCCAGCGCGAAACACCGACCCGAGGTGGCCAACGGGCAGAAGCGGATTCTCGCCTGGCTCGCGATGTCCGCCCCGTTCTGGCTCGTAGGCGCCTTCCAGGACGAGAAGCTGCGGCTGCTCCTCTGGGGCGTCGGCCTGACGATCGACTACCTCGGCCCGGCCACGCTGTTCTGGCTGCCCAAGGCCGGCCGCTCCTCGTGGGAGGCGTGGCAGATCCGGGGAGCCCACTTCGCGGAACGGTCGGCGTTGTTCATCATCATCGTCCTCGGCGAATCCGTGCTCGTCGCCGGGCGGGCGCTATCGGGCGACACCTTGTCGGTCGAGTCGTCGCTGGCATTCGCGTCCGCGTTCGCCGCTGCCGTCACCTTGTGGCTTTTGTACTTTGCGCACGGCGAGCGAGGCGGGACGAGCTTCATCAAGGCCAGGTCGAGCACGGGGCCCGTCGCCCGTGTGTCGTACACGTACCTGCACGTCGTGCTCGTCATCGGCATTGTGATCACCAC
>Ga0247741_1002248_pt1 | contig 10772 bp, 9 predicted proteins | sample UWRJL213509R2_FD_180945 | JGI IMG/M metagenome (GOLD analysis project Ga0247741, IMG submission 180945) | Plant litter microbial communities from Arlington Agricultural Research Station in Wisconsin, United States - UWRJ-L213-509R-2 | ecosystem: Environmental > Terrestrial > Plant litter >...
TTGATCACCACCCGCATCGGCGGGCGATCACCGCGGTAGCGCACCGCGAACACCCACACCGGCACGAGCACCGGATCGAGCGACTCCCACTCCACGCGCGTGTGCCAGTGCAGATCGGCGTGACCATCGCCGGGCATGAACGCCCGCAGCTGATCGCCCACCGCATCGATGGCTTCCTCGCGCGAGACGCGCATGCACTCGTCGGCCCGGCGCGAGAACTCCTCCTCGATCCAGCCCGAGACCAGCGCGGGGCTGTAGCGGCGGAGCTGGCGGAGCTCGAACGGCTGGAGCCGGGCGAACGTGGGGTGGTCGAGTCCAACCGAGGCGCTGACCACCACGTCGGTGATGTACCCGAGGTGCTGCCCCGAGAGTGGGCGGTACTCGGTGCGGGTCACCTCACGGGTCTCGGTGGTCGTGGTGCCGTCGGGGTGCTTCTTCTGGTAGGTCTCCGTCTCCTTGTAGTGCTCGCCGATCGAGGCCGTGTAGTCGGTGCGCGCGACGGCCGAGTACAGGTAGGCCGGCAGGTACACGCCGCGGATCTCCTCGACCTCGGCTCGCCGGAGGGCGGGATCGGCGACGATCATGCGACGCCCGATCCAGCGCTGAAGCCGCGTCTTGGCCCACGCCGCGTCGCCGGTGAACGCGAGACAGAAGGCGGGATCGGGCTGGTCCGACGACGCGGGCCGCTCGAGGAAGCTCGGGCTCGCGCAGTACGGGCAGACCTCGGTGCGAACGCGATGAAACGCGAGCGCCGCCCCGCATTGCCCACACTCGAAGCGCATTCCTCGGCGAGCCTACCCGAAACCTTCCTCGGGAGTAGATCTGGAAATTGGACTCGCGGTAGAGACCGAGGCGATCATTTGTTCGCGCCGTTGATGGGCGGAACAAGGCGGCAACGTGCCGCGTTTCAGTGGAAGTAGAGGTCGTACATGCTCGCCGTAATCGGAAACATGCTCGCGGGACTTGGGGTCGTTAGCCTTTTCACCGCAACGTTGCGCCTGACAAAGCCCCGCCCACAAGCATAGACTGGACGGGTGGTCAGCACCGTCCTGCCTCGTATGGCGCGGCCCCCGGCCGCGGAGGAGCTGACGCTCGCGGATGTCGATTCGGTTCGGCTCCTGCTGCGCGGCGAGTCGGTCGTCGACTGGCACCGCCTGAGCTTCCTCGACCACGCGGAGGTCGATCGCTTCCTCCGCCTCAACGAGTTCGACCCCGAGGCCGAGGACGAGATCGAGCGCCTCGAAGATCTCCGCGGCGAGGCCGTGGACTATCTCTCGCGTTCGTTCTCGATGGCCATTCCCGACGAGGTCGCCGCCGACCTCCCCGCGCGCGATCTGTTCCTCGTCGCCTCCAGCCACGGCCCGCACCAGAAATGGGCGTGCGTGGTGCTGAAGGTGATGCACATCATCCACCACATCAACGGCCGCCAGGCGCTGCTGAAGATGTCGGTCTCCGACGAGATCATCTTCCGCGAGATCGAGCTGAAGGTGATGCAGGTCGTCGAGCAGCTCCGCGCCGCCGGCGCCCCGCTCGCCGAGTGGGAGTGGAGCCGAAAGCCGCTCGACTCGCAGATCACGAAGCTCCTCGCGAAGCGCTCCACCCTCGCCGCGAACATCTACGACAAGCTGCGCTTCCGCCTGATCGTGCCGACCGCCGAGGACCTCGTCCCGATGCTCGCCACCCTCACCCGCCAGCTGATCCCGTTCAACTACGTGGTCCCCGGCGAATCGGTGAACCAGCTCGTCGACCTCGCCGCCCTCCTGCGCGCCCAGGAGGAGAGGCAAGAAGGTCACGAATCCGGCAAGGTTCGCGCCGCCACCGCCGTCCCCTACAACGAGTTCTCCGGCCCCGAGTACCGCATCGTCAACTTCGTCGCCGACCTCCCGCTCCGCATCGAGCGCCTGATCCCGCGCGCCGAAACGCCGCCCGACATCGGCCACGTCGTCTTCGTGCTCACCGAGTTCCAGATCTGCGACAAGGAATCCGCGCTGCGCAACGAATCCGGCGCCTCGAGCCACGAGGCCTACAAGGCGCGCCAGCACGAACGCGTGCGGATGCGGCTCTTCCGGGACAAAGACGATCCTTTGCCGCCGGGCTAGCCGCCACGCGCGCCGCCGTTCGCGCGCCGGCACTTCCGTGTCCCGGAGTTTTTGGCCGCCAAGCGCGCCACCGTTCGCTCGCCGGCACTTCCGTGTCCCGGAGTTTTTTGCCGCCAAGTGCGCCGAGGGCGCCAAGAGGAAGTTTTTCGACGCGTCGCCAGTTCGGTGCCGAACGCGGAGGCCGTCGTTACTCCGAGGGCTCGCGCGCACCTTTGCGCGCTCGCTCAGGGCGCAAGACGTTTGCTGGGGGCAGCCTGACCCGGCACATCGGCGACATCGACGAGGTTGAGCGATGAGCGAGCGCGCAAAGGTGCGCGCGAGCCCTCTATGCAACGACGGCCGTACAGCCTCGGCACGGCACTGGCGACGCGTCGAAAACTTCCTCTTGGCGCCCTCGGCGCACTGTCGAGTAGCCCCGGCCGTCGCCGGCCGGGGCCCTCCCCAGATCCGGACGAGGAGATTTCCACCATCCGGCTCTTCTGCTGGGTCGTCTTACGGCGTGCCCCAGATCCGGACACGGATCTGAGGCAGAGGAAGCGGGTGAGCTCTGCGTAGCTCGGTGAAGCGCTTCCAAGTCATTCGCGCTCGCTGACTTCGACGGTTCAGCCAGGTTCTCCAGACGCGATGCACTTCGTAGTACAGGCGAGAGAGAGCCTTCGAGTTGCCGTTCACGCCGAAGTAGTTGTAGTGCCCGTTCAGCTTGCGCGTGAGCGCGAGGCGCTGCTCGTCGATCGGCTTGTGTCGATGACGTCGACACCAGTCGCTGACGGCCTGGATGGCTCGTCCGAGCCGCGCCTTCCGAGTCCTGAGTGCCACCCGCCACGTTCCGGTCAGTCCACGCTGCCAGTGCACCGTGAAGCCCAGAAAGTCGAAGGTCGCGCTCCCGTGTCCATCACCGTCGCGCGGTGGCTGGAAGCGGAAGCTACGGGTCTTCTTCGGGTGGAGAGCCAAGCCAAATTCTGCAAATCGCTGCTCGAGTACGCTCCATACACGCTGCGCGTCGTCGGCCAGCTCGAAGCACAGGACGAAATCGTCGGCGTACCGAATCAGCGCACTGCGCCCTTTCAGCCGTGGACGGACGACCCGCTCGTACCAGACGTCGAGCACATGGTGCAGGTAGACGTTTCCCAGAAGCGGCGACAGGCTTGACCCTTGGGCAGTCCCCTCGTTGGCTTCGAGATACCTCTCGCCCTCGAGGATGCCGACATTCAGGCATTTCCCCACGAGCCTCATCAGGGTCTCGTCGGCAATCCGGTCGCGGAGCATCTTCATCAGCTTCGTGCGATCGATGCTGTCGAAGAAGGACACGATGTCGGCCTCCACGATGTAGTTCGCGCTGCCCCCCGTGATCACCCGGTTCAGTTCACGGATCGCGTCGTGCGCGCTGCGTCTCGGGCGGAAGCCGTACGAGCTGTCGAAGAAGTCTTGCTCGTAGATAGCTTCCAGCACGTCGCGCAGTGCGCCCTGTACGATCTTGTCCTCGACCGTCGAGATTCCGATCGGCCGTGACGTTCCGTTCTCCTTCGGGATGTTCACGCGGCGGATCGGCTGATGGCGGTACTGCCCCGCCTTCATCCGAGCTCGTAGCGCTTGCAAGTTCGCTGCGAGCTGTTCGCCGTAGTGCTCGACCGTGATGCCGTCTACACCCACGGCCGCATTGCGGCGGAGCCTCCGGTAGACACGTTCGAGTGCTGCCTCATCGATGTGATGGGCCAGCGAGAGCATCTGCTTGTCCGGATGTCGTTTCGCTCGTTCCGCTACCTTCATCAGTCCCGGTGACATGCTTCGCGAAGTCTCTGCATCGCTCATGGTTCCCCTCCGAAGTTCGATCCAACGCGGGCCCTCTTTGCTCGGCGGGGTCCGGCGTCACCCGTTCCCCCACGTCCTCGCTCGTATAGGGCCCTCCGACTCCCGCCGCGCATTCGGCCCAGACTTCGGTCTCCCTTGTCGTCGGCCTCCGGTTCTCCACCGAGCGCACGGGTCTCCCAGGTTCCTGGGTCATCTTCTTCGAACGTGCCGCGTACCTAGATCCCGCCGAGTACCTTCACCCCTTCGTCAATTCTGAGGTGGGGTTGCTGCCTTCGGGCCCGCCAAAGCCTTCAGCACTCGGGACTATTTCTTTCGGGACTTACTTCCCGCGGCCCACTCGTTCGCGCACCTACGCATCGCCAGGTTCGTTGCCGTCCCTCTTCTGCCCTCTCACCTGCACACCTGTCGCAAGGCTCGCTACCGACCTGCATGACGGCTTTGGTCGGATGGGCTTCGCACCCACTAGATGACGCTTCCGTATTTCTCAGAGTATCTGCACCTCTCTTTCCTACGGACCAGCCTTTCCTGGTCGCACTGGCGGCAAAAACAGCACGGAAGTGCCGGCGAGCGAATGGCGGCAGTCAACAGCACGGAAGTGCCGAAGAGCGAGCCGCTTGGCGGCGAGGGGCGGCTAGTTCCAGAGCTTGTTCGAGAAGTTCGCGTGCGCGACAGCCAGGAGCTCGGGCTCCTGGTGGTACTCGGCGAGCGCGACGAGGAGCTCGCTCGCTTCACCGTTGCCGAGCGCGTCGATCCACGGCGTATCGGACTTGGTGGCCCACATGAGCTCGAGGTTCGAGCGGACCTCGGCGCGCATGGAATCGGAGAGGAGCTCGGGCGGGGCGCCGAAGCCGACGACGCGGCGGAGGAGCCCGCGGCGCATCACCTCGCTATCGGGCAAGCGCCCGGCGACCCACGTGAGCATGCCCGCGATCGCGACGAAGCAGATCGCCGGGAGCATCATCCAGAGAAACCGCTCGTGGGCCCAGATGGCCGGCGCGCCGAAGAACAGCGCGGTCATCCAGGTGTTCCATCGCAGATACCCGAGCAGCACGGACTTCCGCTGCAGCGGGATCTTGATCCGCTGCTCGGTGCCGTCGGCCGCGCGGATGACGTACGCCGAGTGCTCCGGCCAGATGGGCAGGAGCACGCGATAGAAGCTGGTCACGACCTGTTCGTGATCGAGCCGGTCGACCACACCGAAGTCATCGGTTTGAAACCAGGTAACCGCCTCCTGCGTCTCCTGCGTCTGCACGCCGAAAGGCTAGCACGGAGATCCTCGTTGACTTCGACGTAGTTCGTCCTTAGAAAGAGCGCTCCATGTTCTGCGTCTGCTCGTCGTCATCGTCGAACTGCGGCTCGGTCCGAGCCGCTTCGTACGTTTGCGTCTGAGCTGATCAGGACTTCCCCGACCGGCCCGTGACCAAGCGTCGCGGGCCGTTTGCGTTTTCGGCCTCCGCCGACACGCACGTCGGCGGGCTTCGCGGGCCGGCCACCCGCACATCTGGAGACAGGGACATGAAGGAGAAGTTGCTCATCAACGTCGGAACGATCGGTCACGTCGACCACGGCAAGACCACGCTGACCGCGGCCCTCACGCAGGTGATGGCGGCGCGCAACGGTGGCGAGGCGCGTGCGTTCGATCAGATCGACAGCGCCCCCGAGGAGCGGAAGCGCGGCGTGACCATCAACCTGGCTCACGTCGAGTACGAGTCCGCCACTCGCCGGTACGCGCACGTCGACTGCCCTGGGCACGCCGACTACGTGAAGAACATGATCACGGGCGCCTCGCAGATGGACGGGGCGATCCTGCTCGTCGATGGCACGCAGGGCGGCCAGGACCAGACGCGCGAGCACGTGCTGCTCGCGCGCCAGGTCGGGGTGCCGCACCTGGTGGTGTTCATCAACAAGCTGGACGTCGCGGACCCGGAGCTGGTCGACCTGATCGTGCTCGACATCGACGAGCTGCTCCGGCAGCACGGCTATGTCGACGTTCCCGTCGTCAAGGGTTCGGCGCTCGGTGCGCTCACGGCGATCGCCGCCGGCAAGCTGGACGATCCGTGGGTCGCCACGATCGACGAGCTGGTCGCGACGCTCGACCGTCACGTACCGGTGCCGGTCCGCGACGTGGGCGCGCCGTTCATGATGCCGGTCGAGGGTGTCCACACCATCGACGGTATCGGCACGGTCGTCACCGGTCGGGTCAGCCGCGGCACGATCGCCGTGGGTGACACGCTCGAGATCGTGGGGCGCAAGGGTGGCGAGCTGCGGCCGGTCGTGATCACGGGCATCGAGTCGTTCCACCGCGAGCAGCGGATCGCGAAGGCCGGCGAGAACGTCGGTCTGCGCCTCCGCAGCATGCCGCGCGACGAGATCGCGCGCGGTCACGTGCTCGCGCTGCCCGGCTCGGTGAAGTCGCACGCTCGGTGCCGCGCGGAGCTCTATCTCCTCACGGCAAAGGAGGGCGGCCGCGCCAAGCCGATCCGCACGGGTTACCGGCCGCAGCTGTTCGTCGGTGCGATCGACGTGACGGCCAAGCTCGAGACCCTGGCGGAGCTGGCTCCGGGCGGACGCGCCGAGGTCGACCTCGCGCTCGACCGGGCCATCGCGCTCGAGCCGGGCGTGCGGTTCGCGCTCCGGGAGGGCGGTAAGACGATCGGCGCCGGTGTAGTCACCACCATCACGTGACTCGAAGGGCTCCACAGAAATGTGGGGCCCTTCGGCTTTTCCCGATGTGGTCGAATCACGAAGTATGCGGACTGGTGGTGGGGGACGGAAGGCAAGACGCGAAACGCGGCTACCGAGCATGCGCCCGGTGGATCCGACGGAGCCAAGCCCGGAGCTCGGCGACGGCACGCCGCCGCACGGCACGAAGCCCGCGTCGAAGCTCTCGCCGACGGCCGACAAGCAGACCACGGAGCCGCCGAGCGTCATCGACCTCGCGCAGTTCAGGGTCAGCGACCGCCTCCCGGTTCTCTTAGAGGTTCTCGCCGAAGAGCTGGCCCCGTTCGAGCTGGCCAAGCTGACCGTCGAGCCGCGCGCCACGCTCCCGACCGACGAGAGGCTGGTTCCGCGCGCCGGCAAGATGTCGGCCCGAAGCATCATTTGGCTCCTGTTCGGCCGCCGCCGTTAGGTGCCGCGGGCGCGGGGCGGTGAGCGCGATCTCCCTGGCCGCCGAGACACCGCCGGTCCCGATCGCGAACGTGGTCGCCCCCCGCTGGCGCGGATCATCACCTGGCTGCCCCGGTGGGAGTCAGACCCCATTGCTAGGGTCCGCGCCATGACGATGGACGTCGACCCGAGCGCCTGGCACCGCATCTCGCACGTCGTGCTCGAGGCCGCCCACGGCGACGAGCGCACGGCGCTCGCGTTGCTCCAGGGCTGCTATCTCGAGATGGCGAGCCGGCTCGTGGTCAACGAGCAGTCGAGCCAGCACTGGCTCGATGGCATCGCGATGTTCTGCCAGATCGCCTCCGACCGCCTCGGCGACGAGGCGAGCTACTTCGTCGGCACCACGCGCGGAGACGAGGCGCAGCGCCTCGGCAAGCTTCAGGGTACGCACGAGGAAGCCACGCGGTTCGCGATGCAGCTCCGCGCGCGGTTCGAGACGTTCGAGCAGACGCGCTCACCGGATCCGACGGACGAGCACGAAGCCGTCGTGCTCGCGGACATCTAGGCGCGAAAGCCGCCGAACACGGCCATCGGCCCGCGGCGCCAGAAGCACTCGGCGCGCGCGAAGCCGGCATCGGCCAGCATCGCGAGCTCGACGGACATCGGCTGGTACGTGTCCTCCTTCGCCCACTGCGCGAAGAGCGCGTCGGCTTCGCCGCCACCGATGCCGTGCGTGGCCATCCCCGCGCTCCACACCCGGAAGGCGCGCGCGTGCTCGGGTCCGGTCGCGTGAACGGCGGCGTCGGCGCTGAGGAAGATGCCGCCCGGTTCGAGCGCCTCGTGGATCCGCGCGTAGAGCGCGCGCTTCGCGGCGGGGTCCGCCACGTGATGCAGCGCCAGCGACGCGACCACGGCATCGCACGCCGGCAGCGCGTCGTCGAACGAGGCGCGGCGGATCTCCACCCGCTCGCGGTGCTTCGCGAGGCGCTCGCTCGCCGCCTCCACCATCCCCGGATCGATATCGATCGTCCTCGCGCGAGCGCGCGGAATGCCGTCGAGGATCGCGCCCGCCAGCGCGCCCGTGCCGGCGCCGAGATCGACGACGAGCGGGTTCGCGGGCAAGACGTCCGCGAGGAGGGCCACCACCTCGCCGATCATCTCCTCGTAGCCGGGGATGAACCGGCGGATCTGGCGATCGTAGTCAGCAGGACTCACGCCGAGGTGAGTCGCGACGCGGTGCTCGCTCACTCGTTCTCCTCCCCTTCCTGCGTCTGCGGCGATCCCGCCGCGAGGTTCGGATCGGGCTCGCCGGCTACGCGGTACTCCTCGCCGAGCCACTTGCCGAGGTCGACGAGATGACAGCGCTCGCCGCACAGCGGCCAGAACTTGTTGCCGTCCTTGACCGCCGGCTTACGGCACAACGCACACGGACGCGTCGTGCTCATCCACCCGACCCCAGGCCGAGCGCCGCGCAGCGCGCATCGAGGTACGAGCGGGAGATCCCGAGGTCCGCAGCGGCGCCATCGCGCTCGCCGAGGTGACGACCGAGCGCTTGCACCACCGCCTCCGACTCCGCGGTCGCGAGCGCATCGCGCATCGTCTTCGGCGGCGGCGCGACCATGCCGGCGACGCGCGTGGAGACCATCGAGCCGGTGAGCTCGGGCGCATCACCCGAGAGCACGAGCATGCGCTCGATTTCATTCTCGAGCTCGCGAATGTTCCCCGGCCAGCTGTACGCGACGAGCCGCGCGAGCGCGCTCTGCGAGAGCCGCGGCGGCGGCGTGGCCGCGCGCCAGTGCTTGGTGACGAAGTGCTGCGCGAGGCGCGGGATATCCGCGGTGCGCTCGCGCAGCGGCGGCACGGTGATCTTGAGGACGTTGACGCGATAGAAGAGGTCCTCGCGAAACTGCTTGTGCTGGACCATCGTGGCGAGGTCCTTGTGCGAGGCCGCGATGATCCGCACGTCGACGCGCACGGGCTTCGTTCCGCCGACGGGCGTGAACGTGCCTTCCTGCAGGACGCGCAAGAGCTTCACTTGCAGCGCGGCGGACATGTCGCCGATCTCGTCGAGGAAGAACGTGCCGCCATCCGCGGTCTGGAACAGGCCCGGCTGATCTTTGACGGCGCCGGTGAACGCGCCGCGCACGTGACCGAACAGCGCGCTCTCGAGGAGGTTGTCGTTGAACGCCGAGCAGTTCTGCACGACGAACGGCTTCTTCGCGCGCGGCCCGTGATAGTGGATGGCGCGCGCGATCAGCTCCTTGCCGGTGCCGCTCTCGCCGTGGACGAGCACGGTGGCCTCGCTCTTCACGACCTTCGCGAGGAGCTTCACCACATCGCGGACGGCGGGCGCATCACCCACGATCTCGTTGAACGGATGACTGAACGCGGTGCTCGGAATCTCGACGGGCAGCGCGCGCTCCACCGCCGCCGCGGCCGCGGTGACGATATCGCGCACGCGCGCCAGGTCGGCGGTCGGCACCACCGGCGCGAGCGCGGTGAGGGTCTTCGCATCCTCGGGTGACGAGCCGATCGTCCTCACGAGGCCCTGCTCCATCGCCGTGGGATCCTCGTCGTGCCCGCCGGTCGCGAACACGATGCCGAGGAGCCCGCCGACGCCGAGCACGGGAGCCGCGACGATGGTCATCCCGGAGTGGCAGGTCTTCACGACCGCGCCGCGCTCTTTCGACTTCGTGAACTGCGCCGCGAGATCCGTCAGGTCCTTCGCGCACGCGGCGCCGTGGAGACCCTTCACGCTCTCGCAGGTCTTGTGCGAGGTGCGGTCATAGCCGCCCCCCTTCGCATCGGTCAGGCCCAGCTCGAGCCCCCACCACCGGCGAAGCAGGTCGCGCGCCATCGCGACCTCCGCTAGTCCATCAAAGGTCAGTGCCACCGCGCGCCACTATAGCTCAACGTGACCATCGTGCCTCGTCGTGGAGGCGCGCTCGTCCTTCCATCACTAGCTTGTCGAGATGCGCGCGCAGCGAACGCTCCGCGAGAGGCCACAGCATGCGCGGCGTATCGCCGTAGGCCATCGGGAGCAGCCCATCGAGGGAGGTAGGCTCGGCCGTCAGCGATGCGAGGACGCGATCCTCGCGCATCCGACGGTGTACGAGATATTCGCGAAGCTTGGCCGGTCCGTCGGCGATCGCGGGGCCGTGCGCCGGGAGCAGCATCGCCGGCGGGCGCGCGAGCAACAGCTCGAGCGATGCGAAGTAGAGCGCCATGTCGCCTTCGCTCGGATCGATCAGGATGGTCCCGATGCCGGCGACCATGTCGCCCGCGATGATCGCGCGGGACTCCGCGTGCTCGAAGCAGAGATGCCCTTCGGCGTGACCGGGCGTGTGGAGCGCGGTCATCCCGTGCACGAGCTCGCCGTCCTCCAGGATCTGCGTGACCTCGAGGATGCCTTCGAGGCGCCGCGCGGTCGCAGCATGCGCGGCGATCGGAACACCCCAGCGGGCCGCGAGGGCCGCCGCGCCGCCGATGTGGTCGCCGTGATGATGCGTGAGCAGCACGCTCGCGACGGGAACGTCGGCGAGGAACGCGTCGAGCACTTGCTGCTGATCCGGATACGGGCTGCCGGGATCGACGACCGCCACCGGCCCGATCTCTGGCCCGACCAGGTACACGTTGGTGTGGGCGGCGGGCGGGAGCGTGGGCGTCCGCAGCGCAAGCACGCGAATCCCCGGCACAACCGTCGTGACGTGGGGCGTCACGACGTCCTCGGGTAGCGGCGGCGCGGCGGCGCGTACC
>Ga0247741_1002249_pt1 | contig 10772 bp, 10 predicted proteins | sample UWRJL213509R2_FD_180945 | JGI IMG/M metagenome (GOLD analysis project Ga0247741, IMG submission 180945) | Plant litter microbial communities from Arlington Agricultural Research Station in Wisconsin, United States - UWRJ-L213-509R-2 | ecosystem: Environmental > Terrestrial > Plant litter >...
CTGTGGTCCCTCGCCCCCGAGGGAACCACGGTCGCGATCGTGGCTTCGCCGCGCGCGGTGGCGATGGCGGAACACGCGTGGCTCGACGTGCGGACGATGCTCGCGACTGCGCCGGAATTGTTGCCGCTCGATACCATGCTCGCGGGCCAGCTCCGGGAGCTGTTCGGCAAGCCCGACCTCGCGCTCGCCGACCTGGGTCTGACGCCGACCAAGGGCGGCGGCTTCTTCGTCACGCCCGGTGGTGGTGGTATCGCGGTGATTCCTGTCGGAGATCGCGACAAGTTCCTGGCCGCCGCGCACGGCACGAAGGGCACGGATTCCGACACCGTCGGAAAGGCGACGTGCAAGACGTTGCAGAGTGTGTACGTCTGCGCGAGCAGCGCCGAGGTGTTTGCAAAGATCGGCAAGAGCACCGTGAAGACGGGGCTCGCGGCGGTCGGTACGCGCGGCGACATCGAAGTGGTCGCGAACATCCCCGTGCCCGGCGGCATGGGCTCGGTCGCCGGCGTGGTGCAGCTCGCGCGCGGCACGGTCACGGCCCGCGCCGTCGTCACCGGAATCCCGCCGGCGGCCACGCTGCTCGCGAGCACGCCGATCAAGCCGCGAACCGAAGGCGACAAGACCGCGGGCTTCGGCGCGATCAATCTCGCGCCGGTCTTGAAGAACCTGCCGCCGCTGCCGCTCGTCGGCGGTGTGACGCTCGCGGCCTTCGCGAGCTCGCTCGTCGGCCCGATCACGCTTCACATCCGTCCCGGAAGCCCGGAGATCGATCTGCGGATCCCCGTGAAGGACGCGAAGCCCGCCCAGGCGCTGATCGAGCACTGCGCGGAGGTCCCGCCGCTCGCCGCCGCCGGCGCCGCGTTCTCCGACGGTGCCTGTCGCTTGACGGTGCCCTCGCTCGGCATCCCGGCGGACATCTGGGTCGAAGGGCAGGAGGTGCGGATCGGCAAGAAGGGCGGGACCGCGACCGGCGTGAGCGTGCCGATGACGGCGTTCGGCGCCGAGCTCGCGAAGACCGAGTCGACGTTCGTGTTCTGGGGCCGCGGCACGCTCTACGGTCAGGCGCTCGGTCAGATGCCGAAGCTGCCGGCGATCCCCGCCGAGGCGCTGATGGGGATCCGCGGTCTCTCGCTCCTGAACGAGCTCGGCGGCTCCGTGCGGATCGACGGCGACAAGATCGAGATCAACCTCTCGCTCCGGACGCTGTGGGCGAACCCCGACGCCGTGATCGCGCAGCTGACGAAGATCTCGCCCGAGACGTTCCTCGCCGGTACCGCCGGTGACGCGGCGAAGGCGATCGCGGACGGCGCACCGAGCTCGCCGTTCGCCGCGGACTACAAGGCAGGCACGAGTGGCCTCATGGCACCGATGGCGGTGGTCGGCATGATCGGCGCCGTCGCGGTGCCGGCGTTCATGGACTACATGAAGAAGAGCAAGTCCACCGAGGCGAGCTTGATGCTCCTCCGCATCGCGAAGAACGCGAAGGTCCACTACGCTACGAACAGCGCCTTCCCCGTCGGCGATGCGCCGCTGACGCCGGCCAAGTCGGCCTGCGAGGCGCAGAAGGCGAATAACCTCGATGCGAGCGCGTGGCAGCAGGGCCTCTGGCGAGAGCTCGACTTCGAGATCGACCAGCCGACGCTGTTCCAGTACCGCGCGCACTCCGACGGCAAGACACTCGAGGTCGAGGCGATCGGCGATCTCGACTGCGACGGGATCACGATCAGCTACAAGATGCGCGCGGTCGCGGCCGGCGATCACGCCGATGTCACGTTCGAAGAGCCCGCGCCGAATACTGACTAGCTGCGACTACGCCGCGAGATGACGCGGCGGCGCGCCCGCGTGATCGACGACGACGAGCGAGCGCTCGGGCAGCTCGTGCCACGCTTCGGTGGTGAGCTGTTCGCTGGCGATCACCACGGCGCCGGCGCGCAGCGAGACGTAGAGCGTGCGACCGAGTCGATGCGCGTAGAGGCGCGAGCCGCACGAGAGGAGGAACGTGGCGGAGCCGACCTCGCCGAGGGCGTGGAGGGCGTGGACCGCCTTGGTGACGCCGCGGTCGACATCGCCGGCGGCATCGATGTGCGTCATCACGAACGCGAAGAGCCGCTCGCTATCGGTATCGCCTTCGATCTGCGCGAGCCGCTCGGGCGAGGACATCGCGTCGAGGAGCGTGACGTCCTTGATCGTGCCGTTGTGCGCGAACACGAAGGCGCCGCGGCGAAACGGATGCGTGTTCGCGAGCGCGGTGGCGCCCACGGTCTTCTGCCGGATGTGCGCGACGAGCAGCTTGGTGGCCACGCCCTCGGCGAGCTCGCCGAAGCGCGAGCAGTCCGCGGCGCACGAGGTGCTGCGGTGCACGATCCATTCGTTCGCGGTGTGGATCGCCACGCCCCAGCCGTCCGGATGCTCGCGCGACAGGGCGCGCAAGCTGCGCGGCGAATCGCGCAACAGCTCGCGGGGAGCGATGGGCTCCGCTGCGACCACACCGAACATCCGGCACATCTCCCTCCAGTGTAGATCTGCGCCGGGGGGCTGCAATGTTTTGGCGTGCGTGAGAGTTATTCCAGGTGCTGCCGTTCCCGGAATCGCTCTGTCATCGCTGCACGTACCTGCGTGTGGTGGAGAGCGGGAAGGGGTCCGTGTTTCTGATGTGCCGGGAGCCGACTCTCCCGAAATACGGGCCGCAGCCCGTGCGTTCGTGTCGCGGCTTCGTCGATCTCGGCACAAAGTGATCTCTCGATCTTTTCGCACTAACACCCCGAAGAAAAGTTGCCCCGTCTGGTCGCCCCGGATTACGGATTTCATGGGCACCCCATGGACGCAGCAACCGCCGTATCCAACGACAACGAGGACACCAGGCCGCCCGCGCTCCTGCGCGGTACCGCCAAGGGCCTCGAGATCCACGTCATCGGCTCCGCCGGCATCGGGCCGATCGTCGAGGCGGTGACTCGCCGGCTGGAGGAGGCCCCGAGCTTCTTCCGCGGCTCCGACGTCCGCATCAAGGTCGAGTCGGGCCCGCTACCGGCCGGCTGCCTCGGCAAGCTCGACGAGCTCGCCACGCAGTACGACCTCCGCATCGTCGAGGTCGGCACGCCGCTGGTGAAGGAGAAGGCCAAGCCGGCTCCCAGCTCCGACGCCGACGCCGTCCCCCAGCCGAACCTCGCCGCGGGCTCCGCGCCGTCCCCTGTGCTCGCGCCCGCCGACGACGAAGTGATCGAGATCTTCGAGGAAGCGCCCACGTCCTCGGGCGCGAATCCGCTCGCCGCGGTGCAGGCGCTCACCACCGAGGAGCTCGCCGCCTTCGACGAGCCCACGAAGAACGCCGCGCCGATCGCGCTGATCTCGCCGCTCGCCGAGAGCCCGCTGCCGCTCGTCGCCGAGCCGGGCACGCGCCTCGTGGTCGGTCCCGTGCGCTCGGGCGTGATCCTCGATCACCAGGGCCACCTGATCGTCTTCGGCGACGTGAACCCGGGCGCCGAAGTGCGCGCCACCGGCAACATCGTCGTCCTCGGTCGGCTCCGCGGTACCGCGCACGCGGGCATCGGTCAGGACGTCGGCTTCATCCTCGCGCTGCGCCTCGAGCCGCAGCAGCTGCGCGTGGGCCGCAAGGTCGCGCGCGCCGCAGACAGTGACACGCCGGCCAACGAGGCCGAGATCGCCTATTGCACGGGCGAACAGATCGTCGTCGAGCGCTACCTGGGCAAGTTGCCGCGCAACCTCGCCACCAGCATCTAAAGGAGTTCCATGGGTCGAGCAATCGTCATCACTTCCGGTAAGGGCGGGGTCGGAAAGACCACCACCACTGCCAATCTCGGCGCGGCCATCGCGCAGCTCGGACACTCGGTCGTGCTGGTCGACGCCGACATCGGTCTCCGCAACCTCGACGTGGTGATGGGCCTCGAGAACCGCATCGTCTACCACGTGGTCGACGCGATCCGCGGCAAGTGCACCGTGCAGAAGGCGCTCATCAAGGACCGCCGCATGGACAACCTGTGGCTGCTCCCGGCGTCGCAGACCGACGACAAGGATGCGGTCACGCCCGATGACATGCGCACCCTGATCTTCGAGCTCAAGGCGACCCACGACTTCGTGCTGATCGATTGCCCGGCCGGCATCGAGCAGGGCTTCAAGAACGCGATCGCCGGCGCCGACGAGGCCGTGGTCGTGGCGACGCCCGAGGTGTCCTCGATCCGCGACGCCGACCGCGTGGTCGGTCTCCTCGCCGCCGCCGACGTTCCGGCGCGCCTCGTGGTGAACCGGATCTCGGCGAACCTCGTGAAGAAGGGCGACATGCTCTCGCAGTCCGACGTGATCGAGATCCTCGCGCTCGAGATGCTCGGCGCGATTCCGCTCGACGACGAGGTGATCGCCACGACGAACAAGGGCGTTCCCGCGGTGCTCGAAGGCAAGTCGCTCGCGGCCAAGGAGTTCATTCGCATCGCGAAGAAGCTCTCGGGTCACGAGGTCGAGGATCGCGCCCCGGTCGGATTCTTCACCCGTATCAGCCGCGCGCTTGGCCTGTCGGCCACGCCGGCGTGAGGAGCCGACCATGTTGAACGCAATCAAGGGATTCTTTACGGGCAAGTCGAGCCGCGAGGTCGCGAAGGGTCGCCTTCACCTCGTGCTCGCGCACGATCGCTCGGGCCTCGAAGGCGGACGTCTCCAGGAGATGCGCGCCGAGATCGCCGCGGTGATCGCGAAGTACGTGCCGATCGACGCCGATGCCGTCGAGATCCAGATCGAGACCCGTGGCCGCCTCGCCGAGCTCACCGTCTCGAGCGCGATCCAGCCGCGCAACGTTTAGTGGACGAGGAACCACTTCACGCCCGAGGTGACCTCGAGGTGGAAGTGGTTGTGGTGCGGGCGATTGAAGTTCGGCGTGAGCATCACGTTGAACAGGCGCGCCGCGGCGGTCTCGCAGAGGATCGCGCGTAGCTCCAGCGCATCGGGCGTGGCCGGCTTTGGCTTCGCATCGTCGCCGCAGGTCTTCGCGCCGATCCGGCCGTGGAAGTCGCGGTCGACGTCGAGGGTCTTGCCGTCGGACTTCGTGAACCGACCGGCATCGAGGGCGAGGGCACCGGCGTGGCGCGTGCCGTCCTTGTCCTCGGGCCACGACTTCGCGGGCGGCCGCCACATCGAGTAGTGGCGGACCATGACGACGTCGTGGGTCTCGAGGATCTTCGCGAAGTCGTCGAGCGCGAGCACGAGCCGGCAATCGCCGACCTCGTACGGGCTGGTCTTGCGCCGCTCGTCGTTCTCGTCGGTGCGGAACTCCACGCCGTGCAGCTTGCCGGTGAGGCGGACCGGAGCGCGCACGCCGCGCGACGCGGGCTCGCGCGTGAACGGGATCGCGCGCGTGGTGAGCTCGGCCTCGCACTCGTCCTGCGTCATCATGCCGTAGCGCCAGGCACTGGTCTGCGTGCCGTCATCGACCTTCGAGTAGCGCGACGGACCCGAGCGGGTCTTCATGCGCTTCTTCTTCTTCGCCTTCTTCGCCTTCGTTTTCGCCGACTTCTTCTTCGTCGCCGTCGGCTCGGGCGCGGCGGTGGCGACGACGCTCGTGGCGCCGAGGAGCGCGAGCGCGAAGCAAGCCGACCGCCACATGCCGTGACCGTAGCAGGTACGGGTAGCGATGGGGTGGCGACGATACTTGGCGCCACCGACGGGGTCCGCGCACGAAATCGCGTGACGCTCGCACGCCGTTCTCGCTAGAGATGGGCACATGGAGTCGCTCTCACCGCTGCCGCACGAACGCCTCGTGCCCACCTTCGTGCGCGGCGACGGAACGTACTTCGCGGCCCCCGTGGGCACGACCGTCGTCGCCGCGGCGGGCGGCCGGGTCGTGACCGTCGCCGCGGATCTCGTGCGGATCGATCACGGCGACGGGCTGTGCACGACGACGGGGCGCATCACGGAGTGCCTCGTGGAGGTCGGAGCGGAGGTCGCGCGCGGCGAACCGATCGCGCTCGCGGGCGACGCGCAGGTTCAGTTCACCGTGGCGCTCGACGGCGTGACCGTCGATCCGTTCGCGCGCGCGGGCGAGGTCGCCTTGTGGCTGACCGGCAACATGCCGCAGCCGAACGACGAGCTGTTCGATGACTCGCTCGATATCGATCTCGACGCGGAGCCCGCCGGCGCGCACACGCGCGTACCGCGCCTCGACTTGCCGTTCTCCGCGGCGGACTTCGACGGGGTCGCGTTTCCGGACTAGGGCTTCGCGGCCTTGACGTGATCGGTCACGATCTGGGCCACGGTCGCGCGCTCCATCGCGTCCTTCCAGCACGTGCCGAGCTCCATCGCGCCGGCCTTGACCACACACGCCCGGGTCGTGCCCGTCCATCCCGCGTTACAGCTGGCCTCGAGCTTCGCGGTGACCTCCTTCACCTGCTCCGGCGTGGGCTTCATCGCCGCGAGCTCGTTGCCACCGCCGTCGAGCAAGTTCTTCACGTACGCGGCCGCCGCGGCGGTGCACGGTGGACCGGCGGGCTCCGCCGCCGCCGGCTCGGATGGTTTGTCCTTGCCGCAAGCACCGGTGCTCGCGGCCATCATCGTGATCAGGAGGAACTTCGTCATGGATCCCCACGCTACGCGTTCGCAGCGCACGCCCGCGTCGCGCGTACCGTTCGCCTCTCATGAACATGGGAGGCGCGCGGCACGCGAGATCGAGTAGGGTCGGTCCGTGCGCCGCGCCATGCTGGTCGAGGACGAAGCGCCGGTCCGGACCGGGCTCGCCGCGCTGCTCGACCGCGATCGCGGCTACGTGGTGGTCGCGGCGTGCGCGAACGTCCACGAGGCCCGCGCCGTGGTGGCGCGTGGCGTGGAGATCGATGTCGCGCTCGTCGATCTTCGCCTCCCCGATGGTAGCGGGCTCGAGCTCATCGCGGAGATCGCACAGGCGCAGCCGCGCGCGCACATCCTCGTGCTGACGAAGTTTGCCGATCCGGAGGAGATCGTCGCGGCGATGCGGGCCGGGGCCGTGGGATATCTCCTCAAGCACACGACCCGCGGCCGCATCCTGCAAGCGCTCGACGAAGCCGTGGTCGGGGGCGCGCCGATGAGCCCCGAGATCGCGCGCAAGCTCGTCGAGAGCCTCCGGCCCCGGGCGGCCCTCGATGACGACAGCGGCCTGACGGCGCGGGAGCACGAGGTGCTCGTCCTGCTCGCGCGCGGCGCGCGGTACAGCGACATCGCGGTCACCCTCGGCGTGGGAGAGGGTACCGTGCAGACCCACGTGAAGAGCATCTACAAGAAGCTCCGGGTCACGAGCAAGGCGGCGGCGACGAGGGAAGCTCTTCGGCGGCGCATTGTCGACTAGCGCGGACCACGTGCCACCGCTCGGCGATCAGCTGCATCTCCAGACGCGGCGACCGCAGGCGACGGTGATGTTGCTGGTGTGCGTGGTGCTCGTCGCCCTCGCGAACGAGCGCATGGCGGCGCACGTCTCGTTCTCCGGCTGGCCGCTGCGCGCGTTCCTCGGTCTCTACGTCGTCTGCCTGGTCGGCGCCGCGCTCTCCGTCGGGCTCGGGGTGAGGCATCCCTTGTACCTCCTCTTCAACTGGTCCGAGACGGCGTTGCTCACCGTGGGGGTAGGGCTCTTGATCGTCATCGGCGGGACGGCGCACAGCCTCTTGTGGCTGATCTATTTCTCGACCGTCCTCCACGGGGCGCGCGCGGCGATCTACCGCCGGTTCAACACCACGCTGTTCGGGGTCGCGCCGCTCGTGATCGCGGGAGGCTTTCTGTGGCGCGGCGATCGCCCCGATGCGGTCCTCTCGATCGGTCTCGGGATCGCCGCGCTGGCACTCCATCGCCTGTTCCTCGCCGCGGCCGATCAGCAGCACGCCCTCGCGGTCGATCGCGACCGGCTGCGACAGCGCGTGGCGGATCTCGCGGTCGTCGAGGAGCGCGAGCGGATCGCGCGCGACCTCCACGACGGGTTCGGGGCGAGCCTGAACGCCGCGATCTGGCAGGCGCGCCGGAGCGCGGAGTCTCCGGAGATCGCCGCGATCGAGCACCGCCTGATGGGCTGCCTCGACGAGCTCGGCGCGCTCGTCTGGGCGGCCCATCGCGCGGATCGTGACCTCGGAAGCTTCTGGTCGCACCTCCGCGCGCGCTGCAACGATCTGTTCGGTGGCGAGGTCGCGGTGACCTACGCGCTCCCCGCCGACGATGCGGACACCGCGACGCTCGATGACCGGGTGGCGGTCGCCGCCATGTACATCGTGTTCGAGGCGTTGAGAAACAGCGTGCGTCACGCGCGCGCCTCGCACGCATTCGTCACGGGGCGCGCGAGCGCCGACGAGGTCTCGATCGAGATCCGCGACGACGGCATCGGCTTCGATCCCGAGGCGGCGAGTCGTGGCCACGGTCTGGCCCACATGCGGGACCGTGCCCGCGGCATCGGCGGTGCTCTCGCGATCCGCTCGCGGGCCGGCGAGACGATCATCACCGCACGATTTCCCGCCGCGCGACTCTCATGAACATGGGAGCGCGCCGCAGGTCGCGCGAACGGGACGCGACGGCGTGATCTACCGTGGTCGTCATGCAGTACTCGCGTTTGATCTCGATGGCGGTGTTCACCGTGCTCTCGGCGGGCACGGCCGCCGCCGACAAGTGGGACATCCCGGTCACCTTCGACGGCACGATCTCGAGCCCCAAGGGCAAGAGTTACGCGCGCGACTACCTCAAGATCTACGGCGGATGCTACGCGGGTGACCCGGAGTTTCCCGCGAAGCTCGACCGCGCAGAGCGCGAGCTGGCCAAGGTCGACCACGCCGGCGACCGCGCTCTGTTCGCCGCGTACTGGACCAAGGTGCGCGCGTACATCAAGCCGCACATGGCCGGCATCGCGGGCATCGGCACGTACGCCGAGCTGCGCGCGCGCGTGGACGGCCTGTCGGCGCGGCTCGAATCCGATCTGCCGCCCGTGGGTGCGGACACGAGCGCCGCGGTCGCCGAGATGGCCGCACGTGCGAAGGCGGTGCGCGAGACCCTCGAGCTGAAGGACAAGATCATCGAAGCGTCGCCGTGCCTGAGCATCACGGGCAACTGGAGCCGGTTCCAGTACGCGGTGAACAAGAGCTCCGACGCGACGAGCGAGGTGTTCTACAAGAGCGGCCTCGAGAAGCTCGCGGAGCAGTACCTCAAGTGGCTCGATCGGGTCGCCGCCCTCGATGTCGAGCCGCCGACCACGTGGGAGAAGCACAACGCGTACACCTACGCCTTCGTGCGCTTCACCGGCGAGACCCAGCGCCTGCTGCCGCAGGCGAAGACCATCGCGTCGTTCGCGGAGCTCAAGCCGGACTACGGCAAGCTCGCGGACGCCCCGGCGATGCTCGCGAAGTGGGACACCGCGGCGGCGACGAAGTCGCTCGAGCTCCTCGCGGCGACCAAGCCCGGCGAGGCAAACCCGAAGCCCAGCGCGGCGCACATCGCCCTCGCGAAGAAGATGCTCGTGGACTTCCGGCCGTCGTACGAGATGACGTTGACCGCGCCTCCCGGCGTGACGGCGACCGACGTCGGATCGGAGCTCCTGGGCGCCGTCGATCCGTGGCCGCACGCAGTCAAGGACTTCAAGGAGTGGCGCGGCGCCGTGCTGGTCCACGTCCGGTACCAGGGGTTCTCCACGTGGTACGTGACGCGCGCGCCCGCGCTCACGGCGATCTACGGCATGCCCACGCTACCGGGCATCGGCCCCAAGGACATCTGCTGGATCGCGATGTCGAACTTCTACAACTACAGCGCCGGCAATCCGTCGGGGATCCCGCTGAACAAGTGGTACCGCGAAGCCAACGAGCCGCTCGCGCCCATGCTGTGCAAGAACGCCCGCACGCGCTCTCCGCTCAAGTCCGAGTGATCCGTCGCGCGCCCGAGGAGGCCGGCGCAGGAACCGCCCTGCTCGTCGCGGGCACGCCGTCACTCGACAGACTGCACCAGGGCACGCTCTCGCCGACGCACCCGGCGGGTGCGTGGGCCGGTGTCTCATGCGATCGGTCGCGCGAGCCGACCGGGGCGCGCGTCGGTGACGGTGCCATCGAGCGCGATCACGTCGCCCTTGCAGATCGTGGCGCGATAGCCGGTGGCGCGCTGCAGGAAGCGCTTGCCGCCGGCGGGCAGATCGCGCACGAGCTGCGGGCGACCGAGCGCGAGCGCCGGAAGATCGATCACGTCGAGATCCGCGCGCAGGCCGGGGCGGATCACGCCGCGGTCGGAGAGGCCGAGCCACGCGGCCGGCTCGCCGCTGAGCTTGTGGATCGCGTGCTCGATCGTGAACGCCGCGCGATCGCGGACCCAGTGCGTGAGGAAGAACGTGGAGAAGCTCGCATCGCAGATCGTGCCCACGTGCGCGCCGCCATCGCCGAGGCCGAGCAGCGTGTGCGGATGGCGCAGCATGTCGCCGACCTCGGCGAGCGAGCCGGCCGCGTAGTTGTAGATCGGGAAGTACAAGAGCTGGTGACCGCCGTCCTCGAGGAGCGCGTCGTACGTGACCTCGAGCGGCTTCTTGCCGAGCCGCATCGATTCCCCGAACAACGACGCCATGCGCGACGGCTCGTAGTCCGGCTTCTCGGCGAGGCGGAACAGGCTCATCGCGACCATGTCGAAGGCCTCGAGCAACTTGTCGACGAGTGGCGGCACCGCGCTGCCATCGCCGGCGACCTTGTCGGAGCGCTCGGAGAGGATCTTCGCCTTGACCTCGGGCTTCGCGAGCTCCCGCACGCGCTCGGCGATCGGCAGGTGCGCGAGCGACTTGTACGTGGGGAAGCCGATGA
>Ga0247741_1002250_pt1 | contig 10770 bp, 10 predicted proteins | sample UWRJL213509R2_FD_180945 | JGI IMG/M metagenome (GOLD analysis project Ga0247741, IMG submission 180945) | Plant litter microbial communities from Arlington Agricultural Research Station in Wisconsin, United States - UWRJ-L213-509R-2 | ecosystem: Environmental > Terrestrial > Plant litter >...
TATTTCACCCATGATTGATAGACATTCACCTTCGAGCATTTTTGCTACTTTTTCATAGGCTACATTTTGATTGCTTGTGATTTGTGTATAGCCAATCAATTCAAGCATGATCGGGATCGGATTACTTGTTTCTCCATATTGTGAAAGTGACGTATAATCATATCAGCCATGCTGCTGAAGCCTGCCATGACGGGCGCATCTTCGAGGCTGTTGCGATTAGGAAGATCCTCTTATGGCAACTAAGTATGCCGCAGTGTGGCGCAAATGATCGGCGGCTTGATCGGTCTCCAACTCGACAGACATCATCCTTCTTAATCCTCCGGGCACCATCCACAATTGCATGCATCCCTATCCATTTCCCAGTCAGGTCTCATGAGATCCAAGGCTCCGTGTCTTTCAACAGGATCGGACTTCCGAGTCAAACATGCCTCAATGAACAAAGCTACTGGTGCAGCCTTCTCCTGTGAGGGCTTACTGCCCGATGAAAGTAACTTTCCGATGGTATGGTCACCTGAATGTCGGATAACGACACCGCGTCGCTGAAGAGTGGTATGCCAGTGAGAATTAGATACCTCTTGAACGTGAAGGTAGGAATATGACATACAGCACAGCCCAACATCTAGATATCAGCCTTCACGCTAATCTTATTTCCTCGAAGTACCTTAGGTACTAATGTCTGCTCAAAGTGTGCTAGTGTACTAGGATCCAGGTGGAAATTCTGCCGATGCATGAGACCTACTAAATTTGAACACACCATGACACAATTACTGAGGCAGATTTGTCGATACGCAAAACCCTCTGGTGCTACATGCGACCTATCGAGCATGGTCAAAGCATCTTGATCCCACAGGTTTTCCATCACGGCTATTATTTAATCTGCCCTTAGTTCAAGAGCGAGAGGAGGACTCGTTGGGCTTACCACTGTAAATGATTTCCTTTTTTAAGGGCATATCCAAGGACTCCAGGATATCAGATATTATCTTTTTTCACTGCATGATTAGAGAGCTAAATGTGGTAGTGAGACAAGGACCCCGCTAAGTCACCAAGTGGTACCAAAAGTAGGCATAGATGTCTTCTCTTTGAGCAGCGTAGAACTGGTCGTTGAATAGTTTGACTTTCTGCAGGATCTTCCGCTTATTGGGGGCAGATAAGTCTTGCATACTAGTAGCAGCTTTGGTGGAATTTTGAGAGCAGGCATCAGATCTAGTTCTTGATCGTTTACTACTAGCCAGGTTAAGGAATGTGGACCCATCCTATGACCTTCGCTCGGAGTCCGGTGAAGTCGAACAGGCAAGTAACCCATGCAAGAAGCCGGGTCTTCAAAAACGAGGACATGAGTTGGAGAAAGATATAAAGTAGTGTTCTTGGATTAAATTTGACGTGGTTTTGAACAAAAGGACAGAGACTTTACTACAGTCGAAACTCTCATAACCCATAAAGTTCTGTAAGCCATAATGCATGACCCCCCCATACCCTATAGATTTGGGCCGCTACCAACCTGAAATTTACGGCCAAATAGACCTCTCAGAACCCATAACACCTCGTAACCCATATAACGGGTTATCGACCAAGGAGTATGGCGTATGAGGGGTTCGACTGAACCGAAGGAGCAGAGAGACGAGTCTATTTATAGCACTGGCCCGGAATATACCGAAGGTCCGCACACTTGCTGCTTGGCCTGTGGATACTCTTAGACACCAACCGCGTCCTCGAACGGGGTAGAGATATCAAGCCGTTTGTTCTGAGACCGTATTTGCGCTGGGCTCATCGACCCCTCATCTTTTTGTCAACTGCATTAGGGATCGCCTATAAGCTTTGAGATTCTTGCCTCACAAATTCTCTACGCAAATGTCTGCCTCAAGCCACATTTTCATTCTGCTGTTTCTAGCTACGGGTGAGCACAACATCTTGACACGGGTGGAACCGCATGAATATCTCAATAGGGTTCATTGCGCAACACTTATCCGGTGCAAACGCACATTCGCACCTACCCTATCGCAGTCCGTTGGGCGTACAGCATGCACAACGTTCTCAGTCTGGGGCTTCTGTTTCACTAGGAAACGTTGAATATGGAAAAGATACTATACAAGCACCCTTTATGACGGAGGATGAGCCAGGCCAAAGTGCATTACCACCGTCTCTTGAGATGACACCCCTCATCATCTCAGGACCGTCGTCAAACCGTGTCGATTTTGTATTTTTCTCTGATGGCTGTGAGCAAGTCTGGCTCAACATTTGCAATGGATCTCAAAAGACTCTCTTCATGTATACAGATCTCGCGTCAGAGCAGGATAAATTTTTGGCAGACGCCCTCAGACTTGCAAAGGACGTCACGCAGAAGCATACCTTCCATCCGGTACAGCCAACGATGAACTTTTGGGCAGCCTTCTCCCCCAGCAAGGAGGTCAGTTGGTCAAACCGCTCTTTTTGGGATAACAATGACACCGTGATGTGTTTACCGAACCTTAGAGTGGTATCGGCGTTGGTGGTGTTCCCAAAGAGTAGGTTATGTATAGGCTGAACTCGAAAACACCATTTTATTCCTTTGTTTTTCTTTAGCACTCCGTTTGGACTTTTCCGCTATGGAACTGAACTAAGAGGTGTCTATTACGCACATGGGGACGTAGCCAAGGCTGCTTGTGATTCATTGGGGACACAATGCGATTACCCTATCTTGCTAGGTAGGCATTCCTGTATGCCTCTAGCTTGCTCAGCCATATTGACTAAATGCTTCAGGCAATGATCCACTTTACGGAGGTATGTTACTTCCGCATGCTCAGTCATGTGCCAGAGACTCACGTATGTTCTGTCTTCAAGGCTTGGGCGGGTATTTCACGTCTGTAACCCCCCTTGACTTTCGTGACTCCTGCTGAACCAACGAACTTAGTGTAATCACGGCGTCAGTGCTGAACGGGCCACTTGTTCTTCGACATGAACTTGGTCATTCCATCTTAGGTGTAGGCGAGGAATATGACGGTGGATATACATACTTTGGCAACAATGCAGCCCATGGCACGACAGCCAACGAGATTCCGTGGAAAAATTGGCTATCAGAACCAGCGCAAATAGACAACAACGGGAACTACAGAGTTGAACGCTCGGTTATGCCCATGCAGGCCTACCCGTGGACACTTCTCAACACTACCAAAGACTGGGCGGTGGACTTCGAGTCCTCTGGAGCGTACTCGTGGTACACGGTACAGTTCTCGCTCTCAGGCATTCCGAACAAGGAGGACCTGCGGGTCACCCTTGACGGGGTTAATCTGAAATGGGAACCAAAGCCTGGAGTAGGGCGTGATCGATGGTTTTACAACTATAGTTTCGATAAGGCGCTACCGGGAGGCAAACACCAACTCAAGTTTTCTCTTCTCAATGACAAAATCCAGGGAGCCGCCCAGCTTTGCAGTGCGGAGATTCTGGAATATGGTGATGAAAAAGAGTAAGCATCTTCCTCATGATTGCAGTGTCGAACAAGCAATATTTACTATTACGGTAGATTCGTGAAGGACCACGGATTTTACAGTCTGTACCCAACGTGAGTTCACTCTGCGTTTATTTTCTCGAGTTTCGTGTTTAGGGGCGTACTAGATTTTCAATCGACAATCAGACCAGCTATCGCCCGACGAACGACGCCTGTCTCATGCGTACTGTCACAAACCCCAATTTGTGCCATGAGTGCTTGGAAACCCTCTGGCTCACGTTTCTCGAACAAGTCTCAATTATTGATGGTGTGACTGAAAGCTGCATATCATCATCCGTCGACCCAAGCTCCAAATTCAAGGTCCTCACCTTAGATTTGATACCTCTTGCGGGTCAACGGATGTCTGCCGTAGATGCGCAAGAGAGCTACTCAATTACATGGAGGAAAGACGGTCAGATATTGAGGGACTTCACAAACCATACGGGCATCGAAGTGCCGGAAGGCGATTCGATTGGTTCATATGATGTTCATGTGAAGTTTGCCACGGAGGACGTTCGGGTCTCGTCGCCCGTCATGGAAAGTACCCTGGAGCTCGAAGTGAAAGAAGGGTGTTAGTAGTCATATGTCAGTGAATGTACCAAATGAGGCTACTGGCAGTGGAACTCTGTACTAGTATTAAATTCGGCATTTACATAGAGGACTGAAAAAAAAAATTGAAAATTTCTTACAAGCTACGTATGTTCCCACTCAGACTCAAAGGAATGGGTCATTTTGACTGGAGCAATGACTTTTGAGTCGTACCGTGTTCTTCAAACGCGGTCACATGATCAACGTGGCTTGGCATTCAGACCGGAGCCGCTAGTTTGAACCCTGTTGTAAGTTGTCTTCAACCTCCATCTGTCGGCGCCCCATCTTCTTTCCAAACGGCTCGTGGCCCCGTTCTTTCTTTATGCCTGTAGGTATTTGATCTTTCCCATGAGAAGGCTCGGCTCATACAGTCCAGCAGCAATTAGTGTCCTCAGATGTGAAATATGACCTCGATAACCTTCGACATGACCTGTCTTTGGAGGAGACTGAAGACAGCTGGGAGAAGATAGCGAAAGCCATGGTGGTCTTTAAACAGATTGGAGAAGGTGGAGGATACGATTCGTCCCCATCCGAGGTGGTCAACGCTCTACGGAACTCTCACAGGGCCATAACCAACGCGTTGAACTCGGAGAGAACACGGCTTTGTGGCCCTACGATGGATCTCATTGCTTCAGTTGCAAGCGGTCTTGGACATGACTTTGATCAACTGATGACCTTGTTTATGCCTCCTCTGCTCACTCTCTGTGGTCGGCCGAACAAGGTTGTCCTCAGCCGCGCGCGAAACACCATCACCAGCATCATTGAAACGACGCAGCTTACGTCGGCCTTGACATACTTTGTCACCCACGCCAAAGACAAGTCTGCGACGCTCAGACTCGTCGTGGCGGAAGGCACTTTGGCATGCCTTAATTCCTGCAACCCCCCAGACCTCGAGAAGGAAGCTCGAGCGCGTGACATTGAATCTATCATTCGTGGCACTGCGCGCGATGCAAATCCAGAAGTGAGGAAGACGAGCAGGAAGATATTTGAATCGTATAAGATTCTACTCCCTGGACGAGTTGACAGGTATGTCCTTGGTCAGCGAGCCCTTTTACTAATTGCTGATGCTGGTTGTCCATGCAGTTTCACTGCCCCACTCAGTCCCACCATGAAAAAGTATCTTGATATCAAGTCTACCACCACTACTCTCACAACTTCAAAGTCGACTTCAAATCTTCGAACCAATCTGAACCTTAAAGCTGAAGTCAAACCTTCGGCACCTTCAGCATTGTCGACTTCCACAACTGGTCGTATTGTTGGGGGTCACTCACGAACCGCGTCCACCTCGACTGTAACTGGCCCAACTGCAAGTCAATCGCGCAATCTAGCTACTACCTTGACTCGCGTGAGCCGAAAGGAGCCCGTCCACTCTGCTGTCCAACAGTTCGTACCCATCCGACCAACTCAACCATCTCGTGCAACTTCCGAAACCCAGAAGAGTGATGTACAGCGGCCAACACCATCTACTACTAGTACCGCTGCTTCAAGACCAATATTACCTCAGGACTCTAAGCGTAGTGCACCCGCCCCTCCACTCCGAACTCAATCACATACGGTCTCCAGAACGGCAACTGCAACTGCTACCACCTCGTCATCCAGTGCTCCTCGCCGTCTTCAATTGCTGAATCCCGAAACAAAACCTGCCCCCCCTGCACCTGCTCAAGCATCGAATGCGGGTCCACGACGGGTGCCCATGCCGCCACCACCACCTCCTGCCCCAAAGAAAGATCAGGAAGCTGTCAAACGCCCTGCTTCAAGGGTTGATAATGAGGTTTCGACTACTCGCCCTACTGTCCCTCCAGCTCCAGTTAAGAAAACAACGACAGTCGCCTCTTCCGCCAGAGAACGTCCACCAACAACAAAACCACCTATTCCAAAGTATAAGCCCTCTTCCAAACCCGCGCCATCGGTCGCAGCCGTCGGATCTAGCACGAGTGTGGCAAATACCAAACCTTTAGCAATTAAAGCGAAGCCTACATGGGGTGGCCCTTCCACAGCAGCTCCGCAGAAAGTCCCTTCGAAGGCTGTGGTCAAGAAACCCTCTAGCTTAATGCCCAAAGCCGCTATTCCAATCGCTGGGACTTCGAAGAGACGGCCAGTGACACCTGCTTTGGTGGCTTTACCCCCTTCTCCTACGCCAGAGACCCTGATCAATCCTGACTCTGAGGCAGATAAAGGGCTTGTCGGTGCCCCTACTTCGAGCCCTGTTGAGGAACAGGCCACGGAAGATGTACATGAAGACATCTTACCACCGACTCTCGTTCCAGAGATCGAAGTCAGCAATGACGACGATACCGAACGAACGATCCAAAGCTATACACACACGACAATCTCGCCCTCTGACACCCGAGTACCAACTCCAACAAACGACACGGTCGAAAATGCATCTTCCCTTGAGGAAGAGAAGAAGATTCTAGACAGTCGTGAACTCCGACTTCCTACCTCAAACGAAAACCTACCGCGCACACCATATAACAACCTCCTTCCCAACCCTAGCGTAGCCAACGCTACAGGTATGGCAGCCAAAACACCAATCTCGGCCCTGCTGTCTTCCATTGAGCGCGGCTTCCAGTACTCGCCGACGACACCGCTCTCACCTGCCGACTCGTACCTCCCCGGTCCAAATGGTGTTATAACATATAGTCATGAAACCCACGCTCCGCGAGTAGAAGGGCCTATGCAGCCATTCAACCATGCGCTGCATGCACATGGTAAAGGGACCCTGTTTGCAACGAAGTATGGGGGTCATGAGGAGTTGAAGTGCGGAGATATTGGGGTGGTCAACTTGAGTGACCATGACAAGTTATACAACATGCCAATGGGCCTGCCTTTGCTGGATGATGGTTCCCGACATGCGTTTGGGGAAATTAATAAGTAAACCATGCGTTGTGTGGTCAGGAAGGCTGCTTCGTTGGACTCTGTCATACTTTATATATTGCTTCTGCTCCTCTATTTTATTTACCTACCTTACCTTACTTTGACAATGGCTCCACTCGCACTGCTACATTTCCCAATTACTTCCAACCTAGAGTTTCTTGCTCATGAACGAGTCCTCGAATATTAATGAGGTTGTCGTATGAAACTGTGGGTAGAACTCTTTCCCAGGGCTTGAAAGATTGATTCTCGTTCCGTGTATGGAAAGTGGTGAACTCAGAACGAGCGGTTGTAGTCATTAGAACCAAAACAACATTCAGCAATAGATGCCCCCAACTGGACATAACTAACGTCAAAGGGATTTATCCCAGGCTCTTATACCAGTATCCTCCACCATCTTCCTCCAGTGCTGACAATCGGGAGTGAGTGAGTGAAAGCTCACACTAGGACGCCCTACTATTTCATCACCGTCAGCCTTTACATAAATAACTGACACTGCTGGTAGGCGACTATTGTAGGACTCGAAAAATTTAATAGAAAACCTTTCAAACATGCTTATGTTTTCGTGCCCATTTTGCGCAGTCAAAAATGTAAAATTGTACCAAAGTTGTCCTACATGAGAAAAAGCGGTCAAAAATGATGGCATGTTTGAAGGGTTTTTGGAAGGATTTTTGGACGCAGACAATAGTCTGGTGCCAGGCTTATCCAATAATTTTCGTTGAGAACACCCGCCACGGGATACCATTACTAGGTCCGGCTGGCACCAGACTATTGTCTGCATCCAAAAACCCTTCCAAAAACCCTTCAAACATGCCATCATTTTTGACCGCTTTTTCTCATGTAGGATAACTTTGGTACAATTTTACATTTTTGACTGCGCAAAATGGGCACGAAAACATAAGCATGTTTGAAAGGTTTTCTATTGCATTTTTCGAGTCCTACAATAGTCACCTGCCAGCAGTGTGATACGAAAGCCACGGTACCCCGCTTTAATTGCACTACACTCCGCCAATCTGGAGTGAAGGCGCGATTAAGATAATCGATTTAGTCGGCTGCTCCGGATTGCGACATTCGACTTTGTGCAGACCAAGCTAGTAGATCGTGGTCTTCGCTTTCGCCCCGACCCCTACAGGTGACCTTGAGGTTGTAGCCGTTCTTGATGAGATCTTCAAAACGGCAAGTAAATGCTTCGTCGACTAAGTATTGTATATCGTCTAGACCGAAGTCTTTAATATAAATTGAGAGTGTCTTCAGAGGGCATAGCGTAATCAGGTCGGCCAGAAGATGCCAAGATACCCATCCACTGTGGATCGAAAGTTCGCGCAAGTTGGGGAGGATGTTACGACCGATTTCGTCCCCTTGAATCGGTAGCTGTATACCATCCCCAATATCTCCTGGGTATTCCAGCTTCTCCAGCTCCTGTAAACGAGGTGCCAACGTCAGGAGATCTTGAAAGCTGCCATTTAAATCATAGAGCGTTGTCAGTTTGCAGGCAGAGCGGTCTAGGAAGGCTGCAACATTTTCAGGCGAGTTATATCCGGAATCGTATAACAGATAAATGAGCGATGGGAGAATGAGAAGATTCAGGAGTTGTTCCGCGGTTTGCGGTTCATCTAGAATTTGTATATCTAGAATTTCTAAAGTGCGATGATGTGTTGGTGTAGGAGGAGATAAACGATCGTCTTCCCCATCTTGAAGAAAACTTAATGTACACCTAGTCAAGCGTGGCACCCATCGGAGAAGGGCCAGGATTTCATTGACATGGAGGCCTCCAATATCGATAGTTGACAGATTGGACCAATCAATGTCAATCGATCTGAGAGGCGTGGCATCTGAAGCCAGGTGACGCGGCTTGGGTATCACGTTTTTGAGCGAGAACCGATGAGAGGAGCGCCGATATTGATGGCACTCGAAAATATGCAAGCTTTCAAGAATACTGGTTCCTCGGCCATCTCCTGTAATATGGGCAAACACGAAGCCAGGTGCGTTGATGTTGAATGTCCGCCACCGACTTGAACATCCGTTGGCAATATCGATCAACGGTTTCCACAAATCTTCGGCGAGTGTCATTGGTTTTTCGGCCGCAACGTGATTGTACACCACGAAGATGTCCAATGGGATCTGAGCGGATCTTCCAAGCCATTCCAATACCAAGTCCATATAATCTTTGTTTTCACTGCGGTTCAGCGCAATTGGGAGAGTCGACCACAGCTTGGGTGTCGACCACGCCACTTGGCGCCAGGCCCGACAGATTGCCCCCAGAACGATATTGAATGGTTTGATGCGACATTCCGAGCTGTTCCAAAGAAGTGAGACATAGTGTGGATCGCTATCGGGAGCCTGTGGAGGTATACAGAAAGTGAAGACTTGAGAGGCGAGTTCGAGAGGAAGGCGTTGGATAAATGGGTCATGACGCTGGTTAATCTTTTCCAAGATCCTTTGGCGGTTCTCAGCAAGACCCTCCAGGATAGCCTGAGCTTCTCTATCAAAAATTTCCAGCTCAAGGCAGGAAGCACAAGGCCTTCCGCGGAATAACTTGCATGGCTCGGGTTTGGAAGATGTCATGGAAAAGTTTTGTTGGTTGCCACAGGAGGTGCAGCTTTTCGTTATCCTTGTGGCGATGTATTCCTTTCTGAGAGTTGATAAGTCAGATATCATTTCAGAGGGTAATGAACGTACTTTTTCCCGAAAAGTGTTGAACCTCAAGGCCTCAAGTTGAAGTCAGTGCAGTGGAGGTTGGCTTCAAATAAGTTCAATGCTCTCGATGTTGTCATGATGATGTTGACGACTTCCGCAAGGGCTAGATAGGCACGTGCTGCAAGCCAATGGCAAGAATGGTTGAGCGCAAGTTCCGATAAATTAGAATGAACCCCACCACAAACAAATGCGTTAACAGGATTTATTGTGAGACGGGTGTAGATCTAGATACATAGGCAAGGAGCTAAACCTAAACATTTGTGGAACACCGGAACGTGAGGGGGATGAGAGTCTATGAGAATGAATATCCAGGCTATTCCCAGCGCCAACACCCAAATCTCCTCTTGTACTACACTTCGCCAATCTGGAGTGGGTACGTGGTGGAAGGCACGATTAAGATAATTGATTTAGCCGGATGCTCTGGATTACGACATTCGACTTTGTGCAAACCATGCCAGTAGATCACGATCTTCCCTTTCATCCCCAACTCTACAGGTGATCTTGATGTTGTAGCCGTTTTGGATAAAATCTTGAAAACGATAACTAGACTCTTTGTCGACAAAGAAATCATCATCGTCCGGACTAGTTTCTTCAATGTAAATTGAGAGGGCCTTCGGATGGCATAACAGAATCAGGTTGACCAGAACACACCAAGATACGCATCCACTGTGGATCGAAAGTTCGCGCAAGTTGGGGAGGATGTTGCGACCAATTCCGTCCCCTTGAGTCGGTAGCTGTACGTTATCAACCAAAAATCCTGGATATTCCAGCCGCTCCAGCGCTTGTAAATGAGGTGCCAGCGCCAGGAGGTCATGGTAGTCGCCGTTTAGATCGTAGAGCGTTGTCAGTTTGCAGGCAGAGCGGTCTAGGAAGGCTGCAACATTTTCAGGCGAGTTATATCCGGAATCGTGTAACAGATAAATGAGCGATGGGAGAATGAGAAGGTTTAGGAGTTGTTCCGCGGTTTGCTGTTCATCTAAGGCTCGTATGTCTAGTTTTTGTAAGGCGTGATGATGTGTTGGCATAGGAGGAGGTGAATGTTCGTCTTCCCCATCTTCAAGACTATTTAATGTGCATCTAGTCAAGCGTGGGACCCATCGGAGAAAGACCAGGATTTCATTGACATAAAGCTCTCCAATCTCGATGGTTAT
>Ga0247741_1002252_pt1 | contig 10763 bp, 26 predicted proteins | sample UWRJL213509R2_FD_180945 | JGI IMG/M metagenome (GOLD analysis project Ga0247741, IMG submission 180945) | Plant litter microbial communities from Arlington Agricultural Research Station in Wisconsin, United States - UWRJ-L213-509R-2 | ecosystem: Environmental > Terrestrial > Plant litter >...
ACAGACCAAGCGAGACGTCGCGGTCATTCGCGAAGTCCTCGATCGACGCGATGCCAGCCTCGACGTACGCCTCGTACTCGGCGATATCAGCGAGAGCCGCGTCGCGCTGTTGGCGAAGCACCACAGCGTTCATGTCGCCAGCGTTCGAAAGTCCGACGAGCATGCCGTTCCAGAATGCCTTCGACGTCTGCGACACCGCGTTCCAGACCGACCAGTCTTTCTGCTCGCGCATCTCGTCCATGAGCACGCGTGCCGCCGGCTTCCCGCGAGCGTTCTTCCCGGCACGGATCTCGTAATGCGCACGAGAGCGCGCGACGATCGACTCCTTGCCGTTCGTGTCCGACACCTTCGCGGTCGCTTCTTGCAGCACCTCGATCGCGAGCTCAGCCTCTTCCGCAGTCTCCGGCTTCGGGTCGACCCACATCTTGACCATCGCCCACGGCTCACGCGCGATGTCGAGGTTCTGCGCGATGCCGACGACCTTGAACTTCAGCGGGGGGACCATGTCTGGCCGCCGAGCCGACTCGATGTACAGCCACCATGCCGCGAGCACCGAAGCGAGGGTCGTCTTCCCCTGCTGCCGGGCGACGAGCACGATGACGCGCTTGAAGCGGTACTCACCGTTCTCGAGCAGTTCCAGTGCATGGATCAGCAACCATCGTTGCCACGGATACAGCGTCACGCCGAGGATCGTCAGCGCGAACTCGATGACCTCGAACCCGAGCGACGTCTCCGGAGTCAGCTCGCGCAGCGGACGAGTCCACAGCCGAGGCTCCGTGCGACCATAATGCTTCGCCGCCACAGGAACCTCCGACTACGAAGCGATCCCTCGCTTCATCTTGAACGCCGCCAGGTCATTCGGCTTCGACGGCGTGACCTCGGGCTTTTCCTCGGTGGCCTTGGCCTCCGGCTTCTGCCCGCGCCCGGCCGACGACTTCCCACGGGCCGGCGCCATGTCCAGCACGCGACGCGCATCCTTCAACGCACTCAGATACATCGCCTCATCACGAGTCCCGCCACCCTCATCGAGCTTCTTCGCCAACCGCTTCAGCAACGCCACCAAAGGAGCCTCATCCGCCATCGACGCAAGCCCCGTCGTCCGCAACATCCGCGACAACGCATCCCGATTCGTCCGATCAGGTCGCGGCCGAGCAACAACCATCGAAACCGACCTCCGAAGTGGTGAAAAAACGCGCACCAACCCGGGGAGAGAGGACCAGGCCGGGCGGGAGGTGGTCCGTCCCTCGGTCATTGCTGGATTTTTTGGGCGATGCCGAGGGGGTGATGGGTGGGTGTCTGCCTGGGTGGGGTTGGGTGACCTGTGGTGCCTTGTGTACCTGACTAGGTGTCTGCCTGCACCCGCGTTGGTGTCTGCCCTACGTGAGTGGCTTAGCGGGGCGTTGGTGCCCTGCCCTCCCCGTGAGCGGCGGGCTCGCTGCTATCTGGTGGCGGTTGCCACGCACGGGAGGACGGATGGCATCAGCTGTTCGCGTTGCTCCGGGGTGAGCCCGAAGGTGCAGGCGATGCGGTCGGCCTTGATGCCCCGTGCTGCGTGGGGTGTGGCCGGCGTGACGATTGCCACCGGGTAGCGGACCGCCCTCGACGGAGATGTCAACGACCTCGGTAGCTGGACGGTTCGCGGAAGACGTAGCAGGGCAGACCATCGAACTGCACCTAGGCCGGGGCCCCGAGGTGAGCCAGATCGTCACCATGCGGGTAAGCAAGGACTTCGTGATGGGCACACCCGACGACCCCTGGGCGCGAGAGGGCTTCGCTGCATGGCCGAAGGAAGGTGACGAGACCTAGTCACCACCAGTCGGCGACAGTCTCGCCGAGCCCACCCGAGTGCATCCCTGCGCCGGCTGACTGGTTGCAGAGGGCGTGCTCGTGGCGGAAGTTCGTCGGGTCTTCCTGCAGCTCGGGATGATCGCGGACTGAGCGGAAGTGGCCGAGGTTGTGGGAGTCGGGTGTGGTGTTTGCGTCGACGTTGTAGTCGATGGGGAGGCCGTCGCGCCAGCAGTTCGCGGCTGGGTCGCCGGCGGCGTCGAGTCGTTTGCCTTCGGCGAAGAACTCGTCGCGCAGCTTGTGCATGAGGCGGGTGTTGGTGCGGTTGCCCATCCCGGCTCCCATATCGCTCGCGGGCTGCTGTGAGGTACTGTCACGTCATCTACTGAAAGGAGTCTGACTATGGCGTCAGCAGCACATGTTGTGAAGTCCGGTATCAAGTGGGTGGCCAAGGTTGACGGTGTGGCGCTCGAGGAGCGCTACACGCAGAACATGGCGATTCAGGACGGCCGTGAGTGGCTTCAAGAACACGGAGGCGGCGAGCTGTTCATTCACGGTGAGGATGGTGCGGTTCGTGCGAAGGACACCATCTATCCGGGTAACGATCCGCGGAACATCCGCGGATAAGGGTTGCTGGCCTCACCGCCACTGGTGACGTATGCGATCCCCTGGACCAGATCCCGCGGGCCAGGCGGTGTACCGGTGGTGCGATCGACCTTGAGGTGTTGGGCTGCAGTTGGGCCAGCAAGTGTGGGGTGGGGCAGGCGCGTTACTTCCCCAAGTGGGCGCCTGCCCCGGGAGACCGTTCGCGCCCGCCGCTGGTGGTCATTCCGTCGTTCCGTGACAGCCCAAGGAGTGGAAACTGTCCGGGAACTAGAAAAGGCCCATAACCCCTTTGGGGCATGGACCTCGCTAGCGAGAGTCTAACTGAAATATGTCGTTGCCGCTTATTTCGGCGCGCCGTTGGTGAAGCGGGACTCTCGTTGTCGTTTTGCTCGCTGCTGGTAGGCGCTGAGTACTTCGGGTCTGCGGAGCATCTTGCCTTTGCCGTGGCTGGGGAGGCCGTCTCGGATCCATTGGAGGATTGTTGCTCGCCTGACGCCGAAGTGGGCGGCTGCTTGGTCGATGGTCCACCATGTGTCGGTCGGGTCGCGGAGGTCGCGTGGTTCGTGGGCTGGTGGCTTCACGCAGACAGCTTTCGTGCGGCGCGTGTCTCGGCGTGGTGCTCGCGGTCGTAGGCGAGGTGGCAGCCCTGGCACATGGCTCGGAGGTTGGCTGGGTCGCAGTTCTCCGGGGTGTGGTCGAGGTGGGCGGTGGTGAGGACCACCTTCGAGAGTGTCCAGATCGAGAGGCCAGCGTGCTCGTTCGGGCATCGCGGGTCTTCCTCGTTCGCGACCCACCCGATGTGAGCGGCCATCCCGCACTCGCCGCGGCACTCACACCGCCACCCTGCGCGTTCCTTGATGGCGACCGAGATTGCGGGCCAGTCCTTCGGGTACCGGGCCTTCTCCTCCGGGCGGATTGGGCTCATGAGTTGGCCAGCTCCAGAAGGACGTCGGCGTGGCAGGGCTGGTCGAGTGGGCACCAGCATGCAAGGTCATGTCCTGCCAGGTGCTCGCGGATGATCGCACGGTCAGCGAGGGGCTGAGGGGAGGACGCGAGCATGTGCTTGTAGTGCTGCACGGCCTCCTCCCTGGTCATTCCGTTCTCGCCCGCCTTGAACGGGTTGCCCCACTTCGATGGTCGGGCGACGATCACCGCATCCGGGTTGTCGGCCCGCCACGGATGCTGGCGAGACATCTGGATGCGCTTAGGCATCGAGTTGCTCCTGTATCTGCTCAGTCACGTCGACCGGGAGGCGCCGGAGTCCGAGGGCGCCGGTGAACGGGATCGGGGCGGCGATCGGGCGCGGGTTGGCGAATTCGAGGTGGTGTTGGTCCCACTCGGACCACGGCGAGCACAGTTCGCCAGGCTTGGTGTGTTCTGCCCAGTCGACGAGTGTGCCGGATGCCGTCGCGCGGGCGACGTGCACGCCGGTCAGGTCAACGACGCCGATGATGTGGCCTCGGTCGAGCCAGCGTCGGGGCTCGGCGTTGGTGCACCATGAGCACGAGTGTCGGTTGTGGTCGAACTGCCGACGGTCGGGGCAGCCTGCGTGGACGAGGCCGTACATCGGGTGTTCGGGGTCTTCGAGGTCGTCATCGACGGCGAGCGCGGCGTGGATGGCGACGGGGCCTCGGTAGCTTCCGGCGATGTTGCGCACCCGGTTCTCGACGTCTTTGCCGCCGTGGATGATCGCCCATGCCCACGGCTGCCGGACGGTGAGGATGCGCATCTCGTCGCTCACGGGGTCATCTCGCATCCGTCGAAGTGTCGTCCGAACTCGCCATGGCATGCAGGGCAGGTGCCAGTGTCGACGTGGTGGGGGCATCCTGGGCGGTGCTGATGGCCGAGGTGGACACCACAGTCTGCACAGTCGGATTTGCGGGTCCAGTAGTCATCGCTCATCGTGCGACCTCCGCTGCCTCGGTGAGGGCATTGGCCAACGCGGTGGCCTCCTCCAGCGACAGGTAGACGCCGAGTCCGCGGAAGTCGATCTTGACCTCCGACGGGCAGGCCGGGTTCGGCGGTGTCTCGACCGTCACTTTCGGGGCGGTCTTGCTGGTGTGGGTAGTGCCGGTGTGCCATCTCATCGCGTGTTATCCAGTCCCGTCTCGGTAGCGAGGTAGGCAGTGAGCGCGTCTCGCACACCCTCGGCTTCTCCACGGGTGAGTCGCAGCGTTTCAGTGAAGGACTGCTTCCCGATGTACGCCGTGAGTTGCACTGCGATTTTCCGTGCGATGTGCGGGTCTTGGGCTACTTCGACAATCCGGGCGTAGTCATCCATTGTTCTTCTCCTGTTCCGTCTCGGGTGCGCGCGCTGCTTCCCGCGCCGCTTTATCCCAGAGTGGGTTCGGGTAGGGGCTCGGCGTCTCGTGTGAAGGGGTGGCGTAGTCGCTTTGCGGGGTCAGGTCGCTGACTTCGTGACCGCACGCACATCGGTACAGCGGGCGGTCGTAACCGCCGCCCACGTATCGCAGAACATGCACGTGCTCGTCGGGTGAAGGGATGAACTGGGCGCGGATCGCAACTGCTGCTGTGTCGTTGCTCGTGCGCCGGTCGCTACGCGAGTTCTGCGCTTCAAGAATCACGATGTCCCTCTCGGCTTGGTCGCGGCGTATCTCGGCGTCGTGAGCAGCCACTGCGGCAAATACCTGCGCCTTAGTAGGCAGCTCCATCCAGCCCAGCACTTCGTCACGCCATTCAGGCGTGTATTCGTCGGTCACTGGTCGTCGCCCAATCCGTCAAGGATCAGTTCCACCGCATAGCTGACGGCAATGGTCCCGTGATTATTGGGCGCTTCTTCGCCCTGAACGCGGGCCACAGCATCTTTGAGGGCTTCGCGGCGTATCTCAGACTCGGACAGGCGCAACCGCTCAACCTCAGCGATCAGCAGGCGACGGGCGGCGAAGAGTTCGTCCGCGATTTCGAGAGCTTTGAATGCGTCGTCTTTCCAGGGGTGGTATCCGTCGTGCTCCCACTTAGATCGGATGCGAGCAAGTTCCCGTTCGGTTTCTTCGGGGTCAGGCATTGGGGTAGTCCTCTCGTCGCTGGCTGTATTCGGGGCGCGGTTTGAGCTCGCAATATCCGTGCGCGCACTTTCCAGGCGTCGCCGGGTGCCGAACGCCATCGATACTCACCCACGGCTTCGGGTCGAGTTTCGGGGCTTCGGGGTCAGGGGTAGACATCAGGACTCCTTCGAGATGATCGGAGTGGTGGTTGGGGCGTCGGGCGTCTTGTGGGCGCCGCGGAACATGCCGCGGATGCCGATGAACATCAGGACGATGAACACGACGATCGCGGCGACGATAAGGATCAGCAGTCCCCATCCGAGGAGGTTGCCGATCAGGGGCCAGGGGTTCATGAGTTGCCTTTCGGGTTGGGGTAGTAGCGGGGTTCTTCGGTGTCATGGACGGTGAAGTAGTGCTCGCACGCGATGGAGGCCTGTTCCCACCTCGAGCCGCGGTAGGGGACCGTGAAACCACAGGTGCGGCACACGAGGTCGCGAGGGCGGCGGAACAGCCGCAGGAGGCGTCTGAGCATCAGTACGTCACGTCCTTCCGGGACTCGCGGATGGCTTTCTCACGGCGCGCTTTCGCGATGCCGCTCAGGTAGGCCTTGAACAGCCGACCGGTGTAGTGGTCGTGCTCGCGCTTGCCGACATGCTCGTCGAACTCTCCCTCGTCCCTCGCCGTCAGCCACGTGGCGAACAGGTAGATCGACGCTGCCAGGGTGGCGACGCCAGCGACAACGGCCAAGATCGCCAGCAGGCCTCCGATGGCGATCATGCTGCAGCCGCCTCGTGGTCCGGGAAGTGGCAGCCGCACTCACACGTCACCGACTCACATCTGGCGTGCCTGGTGGCCGCACAGTCCTGACTGAGGGTCGATCCCGTCCGGGCCTCGGGCAGCCACTTCGCGACCTGTGCTGGGGTGCCGTCGATGACGTGGCCGCAGTGCTCGCACGCGATCGTCACATCCAGGACGTCAGCCGAGTTCCACTCCGCACCGACCGCAGCCTCACCACACACCGGGCAGGGCCTGAGCGAGACAGCTTTCGGTGGGCGTGGGGCGATCGGGTACTTCGCCCGCAGCTTGAACACGAATCCGGCGACGTCCTCGAAGAACGCGGGACCGGATGCGTGGGCGCTCATGTCCGGGAATCGAATTAGCAGCCACGTGGTGAGCAGGTTCGTCAGCGCATACGAACCCTCCGACGTCGTGCCCGCCTTGAACCCCTGAACCTCGTTCCTGGCCGACCACGCGACCACCGCGGCGGCCGGAGGCATGCTGCCGAGCGACTCCACCCAGAACATGACCCAGTCCACGAGCTGCGCGTACACCTCGTCCGAGTCCTGCGCCGCCGTAATGCGCATCGGCGCCGTCCACTCCGGCAGGGTCTCGCCGCGCTCCGACTGCCCACCGACCGACAGCGCCCGGACGAACGCGATCAGATCCGGCACCTGGGCGAGAGCCTTCCGGCAGCGGGACTGCAACAGCAGCGCCGCGGCCTCGCGCTCGTCGGCGGCCTTCTGCTCCTCCGTCAGTTCGAACTCGATCACAGGATCACCTGACCCTTCTCGCCGATGACCAGCCCGCGGCACTCGTGCTCCCCGAATGCTCTCGTCCGGTCCTCGGCCTCGACACGGTCCGCCTCATCCGCCGCGGCGATGATCTCCGCCGCCAACTTCCGGGCGTCCTCGGTCGTGTAGTCGACCAGTTCCTCGACCTGCCACAGGGACACCCCGTAGCTGTCGTTCATGTCTGCTCGCGCCACCTCGCGCTCTGCTGTGATTGCCATCAGTTCTCCTCCTCGTGCTTCGTCTTCCATGCCTTCGCCGCGAGCCGAGACGACTCGTCACCGCCCTGCCACTCACTTCCGGCCCCGCAGGAACACACCGCGATCGTGTTGCCGTCCTGCCGGCCGATATGCACCTGGTGTTTCATGACGCCTCCGCTCCATCGAGATACGGCTGCGGGTTCCACGACCGGTCCCGCAACCGAGCAAATTGGGCCTCCCACGCGAGGGTGAACTTCCCCGCGTCGCCGTGCCGGTTCTTCCCCACGACCATCACGAGATCGTTGGGCTTCTTCTCCTTGTCGGGCCGATCCATCAGGACTACGACGTCGGCTGCTTGCTCTATGGCGCCGGACTCGCGCAGGTCATCCAGGGTCGGGAGGCGTTTCGGGCCGCGCTGGTCACCAGCACGCCGCAACTGCGCCGCGGCGAGGACCGGGACCTGGAAGTCCTTCGCCAGGTTCTTCAGCCCCTGCGCGACCTCAGCGACCTCCTCCTGCCGAGAGTTGCCCTCCGCCTTCACTAGCTGCAGGTAGTCGACGACGATCATCACCAACTTCCCGCGCCGCTGAACCGACCGAGCATGGGAGCGGATGTGGGCGAGCGTCACCCCTGCTTCGTCGTCGATGAAGATCGGGGCACCCTGCACACGGGTCTTCGCCTCCGCGACGCGCTTCCAGTCGTCCTCGTTCAGAGAATGGTTCCTGAGTGCGGTCATGTGCACGGGCCCGTACTGAGCCAGGAGGCGCTTCTGGAGTTCCTTCTCCGTCATCTCCAGGGAGCAGAACGCCACCATCCCGTAATGCGCCATCCCCGCCGCGACCTGCAACGCGGCGATCGACTTACCCGACCCGGGGCGGGCGGCGAACACGATCAGGTTGCCGGGCGCGAACCCGCCGATCAGCTTGTCGAGCGATTCCCACGGTGACGGGGTGAACGTCGGCTTGGTGTTCAGCTCCTCGACGAGCTCAAGCAGCGTGTCGCCGACCGGGTGCAGTTGACGGCGCTTGCCCACGAGGATGCCCTCCACCTCCGACCGGGCCCGGTCGACGAGTTCCTCCACCTCACCCTCCGATGCCGATCCCATCGCCTGGATCCGCATACCCGCCTGAGTGAGCCGTCGCTTCACCGCGAGGGACTTCACCGTCTGCGCGTAGTAGCCGGCATTCGCCGCAGTCGGTGGCACCCCATGCACGTAGTGGATGTAGTGGGCGTCCCCGGCCTGCCGCAGCTTCTCCGTGGCCCGGAGTTCCTCCACGACCGTCAGTGGGTCGACGGGCATGTTCTTCGACACCAGCGCGCCGATCGCGCGGGCGATCAGTTCGTGCCGCGGGTCGTAGAAGTCACCCGGCCGGAGCTCGTCCATGACGTCATCGACTGCGGTCTTCGAGATGAGCATGGCGCCGAGGACGGACTGCTCGGTGACGAGGTCCCAGCGGGGCTCGTCCTTCGGCTCCTCGGGCGGTGCGTCGTGGTCGGTGTATTCGTCACTCATCGGGGATCTCTTCGTCGGGGTACCGGCTGAGCAGCTCCTGCTGCTCGAACGCGGTGGGGAAGTGGGTACGGAGCCAGGGAAGGTCGTGGGTGTGCTCGAGGTACTCGCTCTCGGTGACGCCGGCCGCGGCGAGCATGCGCTGCTTCGACGCCTCGATGATCTGGTCGGTGATGTCGGGGATGTTGGACTCCGCGACGACCTCGGCGAGCTCGAGCAGATGACCTGGTTCGAGATAGACCCCGGGCCGCTCACGTCGGAATCGGCGTACGGCGTCCATGGCCTGTTTCATCGTGAGCAGGTCGCCGATCTCGTCCTGCCACTCGATCAACACCAACCGGGACACCTCCCGGTTATCGATCAACTGAACCTTTGCCAGCACCTGTGCCATCTCGTCGATCGTCATGACGCCACCGCCTTCGGACCGTCGCCGGCCAACTCGCGACCCATCTCCAACAGCGTCAATGCGCGATCATCCTTCGACGGCTTACTACCCGGGCGAACGTGTTCCGAATCTCGGCGCAGCCAATTCCGCCACGCAGCAACCCAGTCCTTCTTCGACGCCTTCGGACCAGACTCCGCGCGCCAGTGATCCACAAACCGCCGAGTCGAAGCATCCACGGCGACGGTCGGCACCTCACGAGCAGCCCACTCCCGCATCGGAGCAGTGACCATAAATGGCTCTGGGAGGCGTTGGCCGCGCTTCGCGGCCCCCTCACTAGATATAGATGGGTCGGGTAGGGAAGGGTTGGGTTGGGTAGGGTCGGGAGAGCGTCGCAGAGACGTTCCGTCCCGTCGGGACACCCCGGGGACATTCGCGGGACTTTCCCCCCGTTCTTCGGCCTTTTTCGCCCGCCACGCCTCTTTCCGTGCGCGCTCTCGCTCGCGCCCCGCACGCACGTCGACACGCGACGGCTGGTAGTCGGACCAGTCATGGAAGCAGTACCCGTCGACCGTTTCGACCCACAAACCGACCGTGACAAGCGCTGTCCCATGGGACACATCCGCGCCCCACTCCTCGAGCATGTAAGTCGGTATCTCGCCGTCGGTCAGGTGTTGTGATGACCACGCGCCAGCGATCGTCCAAAGCCCCACCGCGGCGAGGCGTTGGCTGCGCGGGATGCGCAACACCTTCGGGCTCGTCGCGAATCCGTCATCCACTCGAAACCACGCCATTAGAAGTGCGCCGCCTTACCACGGTTGACCTTGAGCGCGAGCGTCAAGAGCACATTCATGACGACGCTCGCGGGCTCGGCCTGAATAAGTCGAGCGACCTCGTACTGCTCGCGCCCTTTCGCGTCGATCAAGGCATCGGCCAGCATGGTTGGGGTCGATAGCTGCAACAGCGGGTCGGCCTTGATCGCTCGGCGAAGATCGCGTGACATGGCGCGCTCCTCCTCGGTTTCGAGCTGCGCCATGTCCGCCTCTTCCTCCTCGCTGAACTCCGGCTCGTTCATGCGCTTCTCCTCTCGTCATCGCACGGGCATGGCTTGACCAGCCAGCACTCCGTGCACGTCTCCTCGACCCGCTCCCGAGCCGTCTGCGACTCGTCCACACACCCGGCATGGATCAGGTCACCGGCCTTCGTGTACCGGACCCTTGCGCCCGGACGGATCGGTTCCTCGCAGCTATCGCAGATGCCCGCATATTGCGCCGTGAACGCCATCAGGCCACCAGTCCTTTCCCGATGACGTACTGGTCGCCATAGACCGCCGTCATCATTTCCATCGCCTCCGCATACGTCACCCGCACACGAGTCCCATCCGTCAACAGGCGGCACCAGACCCGCTCGAGCCAGTAATAAACCGGCACCTCCTCGGGCTGCTTCACCCAGCGGGCGACCTTCCACCCGTACCGGAGCGCCTCCGCCTGACCGGTGTGCTCGAACTCCTCGTTGTGCACCGAGCACGCCGTCACGAGATCTGCGTAAAGGGGACGAACCTTGCTGCCGCCCATCCCCACCGCACGGCGGTGCTGCGCCTCCAAGCGATGCCGGATGCCGCACTTCACACACCGGTGCGCATCACGCTCGAGCATCACCGCACGAACCACAGGAGTCGGGGCAGTCATGCTGCATCTCCACCGTCGA
>Ga0247741_1002253_pt1 | contig 10754 bp, 11 predicted proteins | sample UWRJL213509R2_FD_180945 | JGI IMG/M metagenome (GOLD analysis project Ga0247741, IMG submission 180945) | Plant litter microbial communities from Arlington Agricultural Research Station in Wisconsin, United States - UWRJ-L213-509R-2 | ecosystem: Environmental > Terrestrial > Plant litter >...
ATATGAAAGATTCGGGATATTGATCAGGAGATTGCTTCGTGCCACAAAATGACTGTTCCATAGAGATGGCTCTGACAAATTCCAGACTGACTAAACCCGTGATCGGTAGTCAATCGTCTGTTCTCCGTAGTCCGTCGTCCGTGGTCGGTTATCGGTCGTCTGTCGTCGGTTGTCGATCGTCGGTGGTCGGTTGTCCGTCGTCGGTCGCCGGTTGCAACGCTTCCAAAAACTCCTCCATCCCCACTCCATCCTCCACGTTAAATTCTCCGATCCGGGTGCGGCGCAAAGCGCTGAGATAGCCACCACAGCCCAATTCAGCACCAAGGTCATTTGCCAGGCTTCGTATATACGTTCCCGTTGTACATACCACACGGAATGCAATTACAGGCATGTCTACTGAAATGATCTCAAATTCTTTTATCGTCACCGGCCTTGCTTTCAATTCAACCTCTACACCGCGGCGGGCTAGTTCGTACAAAGCGACACCATCTTTTTTTATGGCTGAATAAATGGGTGGAAATTGCTCGATATCACCGATGAATTTTTTCGTAGCTTCCTGAATTTGTTGTTCAGTTATCTCAGAAATATCTTTCTCATCCTGAGGTGTGCTTTCCAGGTCGTAGGTAGGTGTAACCGCACCAAGCGTGATGGTGCCGGTATATTCCTTCTCCTGCGCCATGTATTCGTTGATCTTTTTGGTAAATTTCCCGGTGCAAACAATGAGCAATCCGGTGGCTAAAGGATCCAAGGTACCCGCATGCCCGACTTTTTTAATGCGGATGCTGTTCCGTATTTTTCTTACCACATCAAAAGAAGTCCAGTGCAGTGGCTTATCTATGAGTAATACCTTGCCGGCTTCAAACTCGGCTTTCTTTTCTTCTGAAATATTAACGGGTATTTTTTTCCGGGCCTGCTCTTCTTCCGTTCCATGAATCAGCGCTTTGTGTTTTGCAAAATATGAACCTTTGTTGGACATGATAAACTTGTGAGATGTGCGTTGTGAGTTGTCAGCGGTTTCAGGCTCGACCTTACACAACAAAACATTATTATTTTAAAATAGAAAGAATATGCGCAAAAATACCTGTTATTTCATAGTATTTGCAGAATGATGGATGGAATACCTGACAACTGACAACTCACAACTCTTTACACCGCTTGCTTGGCTTTCAGTTCGAGGTATTTATTGATAGAGTTCACCGTCAGGTTTTCGGGTGTAGATAATACAGACATGATACCATACTTAAGCAGTTCCTTCACCACCAGCCGTTTTTCAAATACTAATTTTTCAGCAACAGTTTTTACATAAACGTCTTCAACGGTGTGTGCATCCGCTCCGCTTAATTTAGTCAGCTCTGTATTTTCAAAAAATACTACCAACAAAAGATGATGCCGGGCAATGGAACGAAGATAATTCACCTGTCGTTTTAAGCCGGTCAATGATTCAAAATTTGTGTACAGGATAAGCAGGCTGCGCTGTTTGATCTTATGCCTCACCTGTGTATACAGCATTTCAAAATCACTCTCCAGGAAATCAGTTTTTTCTTTGTATAAAGCTTCGAGAATATTTTCACGCTGCACCGGTTTGCGATCAGCCGCTATTACCGTCCCCATTTTATTAGAGAAACTCACCAGGCCAACCTTGTCCTGCTTTTGCAGGCAAATATTATTCAAAGCCAGTACACTATTTATCGTGTAATCAAGCAATGTCAGTCCGGCGAAAGGCATTTTCATCAGCCTTCCTTTATCGATGATGCAATAGACCTGCTGCGATTTTTCATCCGTATAATTGTTCACCATCAGCAAACCCTTACGGGCAGTAGCTTTCCAGTTAATGGTGCGGATATCATCCCCATTCACATAATCCTTGATCTGCTCAAACTCCATACTCTGGCCGATCTTACGAACTCTTTTATTCCCATTGCCCTGCACCGAAGTATTGGACATCAGCTGATAATTCCGGAGGTTCAAAAACGAAGGATAAACCCGAACAGTTTCTTTCGCATTGACCTCGAACCTTCTTATCAAAAATCCGAGTCCGGTACGGGTAAACAAAAGCAGGTTGCCGAATTCGTAGGCACCACGCTCTGTTGGCCGGAGTGTATATTCCAGTAAATGCTGCTGTTTGCCGCTGAATCTGCGGGTCATTTCAAAATTCCGTTCCTGAAATTGAAAAGGCAATTCATCGATGATATTCATCTTCACCGGGAATGAAAATGGATTTTTTATTTGCAGCGCAATCTTGTTTTCATCACCATTGCTAAACCGGTCGCTCATGTGGCGCTCTGCCTGCGGTATTTTTTTTGTAAAAAAAAGAAAGATATAATCCGCGATCACCAACATAATGAACACGCCAAAAACCAGCTTTGCGATCTCATACAACGACGGCACAAAAAAGGAGACGATAAAAAATATCGCACAGGCGCCGCCTGCTACGTAAAGACGCACCGTAATAAAAAGATCGCCGATGTATTTTTTAAAAGGGTTCAATTATTATTATTTTAGAAATCCATAGAACCCGCCACAGGCAAGTTCTAACTGCTGCATTCTTAATTCTTAATTATCTGGGAATCTCCATCGCCTTGATAATGCTCTGTATCAGATCATCCGTATCGATCCCTTCCATTTCTTTTTCCGGTGTAAGCATGATACGATGACGCAGCACCGGTGCCGCCATTTCGATCACATCATCAGGAATAACAAAACTTCTTCCTTTGATTGCCGCACAGGCTTTGCTGGATTTCAGCAGCGCTAACGATGCCCTGGTCGAAGCACCAAGATATAAGGACGGATTGTTCCTCGTCTCATTGATGATCCTCGCAATGTATTCGATGATCTTCGCATCCACCATCACATCCTGCACCACCTGGCGATAATTTTTCAATTCGCCCGGAGATAATAATTTGGTTACATTTTGCAACAATTCAGTCTGCGTTTTGCCCTGCTGATTGGTCAATATATTTACTTCCTCCTGCAGGGATGGATAACCGATCTCGATCTTGAACAGGAACCTGTCGAGCTGCGCTTCCGGCAAACGATAAGTACCTTCCTGCTCGATCGGGTTTTGTGTAGCCAGCACCAGGAACGGATAACGCATGATATGCGTATCTCCATCCACGGTAACCTGTCGCTCTTCCATCACTTCGAATAAGGCCGATTGGGTCTTTGCCGGTGAACGGTTGATCTCATCAATCAAAACGATATTGCTGAAAATCGGGCCCGGCCTGAAATAGAACGCGCCTTCTTTAGGATTGAAAACAGAAGTGCCGATCACATCGCCGGGCATCAGATCAGGTGTGAACTGAAGCCTCGAAAAATCCACGTCGATGATCTTTGACAATAATTTTGCAGCAAGCGTTTTAGCCACACCCGGCACACCTTCCAGCAGCAAATGCCCATCGCAGAGCAACCCTATCAGTAACAGGTCTACCACCTGGTGCTGCCCTACTATCACTTTCCCGATCTCATTCCTGATCTGGTATACCTTTGCATTCAGTTCATTCAAAGGAGATGGCGGCACGTACGTTTGTTCGGGTGCAGGTGCCTGTTCGGGTGCAGGAGTATTTTCGGCAAATGAATTTTCTTCCATTAACTGTTATATTTATTAAATTGTTGAATCTGGTTATTCAGGTCAAGCAGCAACAGATCGCTTGTTTGTTCCATATTGCCCACCTGTTGTATGGTCCTGTAAAGGGTTTCAGTGGTTTTAAAAGGCACGCCTGATTTTTTACTCAGGGCATTCAGAAAATCATTGTTGATCACATTCGTATTCAGGAAATACCTGGTTCGTACCGATTCATTGAAATAATTGATCATTTTCTCCGCGATCGTTTTATTATTCTTTTCTTTAAGATACAATCCAGCCACCGCTTCTGCAAACGCCACTGAAGAATTTTGCACCGGTTTGATAACAGGAATGGTTCGTTGCCTTCTTTTGATATTGATCAGTATGTATAATGCCAGCAATACAAATATTATCCAGAATGCTTTGCGCAAAGGAGGATTTTTGAACACTGCATTCCAGAAAGAGCCAGCACCCTTTTTGTTGCTGCCATCCTTTGCTGACTGAAAACTCACTTTGTTATAATGATCATCCCAATACACATGTTCCGGTTTTTCAGGGAAGGTCTGCATCACCTGTTCGAGATAGCGGTAATTATCTTTTTGTAATAAAAAATAATTACTGAAAGCTCTCGGATCGCAATGAAGATAAAAGCGGCCTTTTCCCCAGAAGAACGTGATGAAATTTGGTTGATGAAAATCATTGTATCCTACGATCCGGCAATAACGGTCATTTATCTCAGAAAAATAATTTCTGAAAGGCCGGAAATAATATTGTTTCACACTATCGCTTTCGGTCACTACAGCCGGAACTAAAGACACTTGTGTATTCTGGAAAACAGGGGCGAAATCAAAAAACATCCGCATCGAATCCTGGCGGCAATATAATTTGTTGAGAAATGAAGTATCCATTTCTGCTGCCGAAATGAATACGATATTTCCTTTATACACATAATCCAGCAAAGCATTATCGTCTTCTTCATCGGTGTAGAAATTCTTGCTCAGGCAAACATACACGGAACTTGTATCGCTGACCCAGGCTGCGGTTGAAGCGAATGCGTTCTTTTTTACCTGTACATTAATATCGGGGTAACTGTTTTCCAAAAGGTGATAAGCAATGTATCCTCCAAAAGGTTTGGTTTCCCTGTAGCGGTAGGTTTCCCGCAAATCCAGGCCGGATTCGTCATTAGTATTGCCGCAGCCAGCAATACCTGCGGCGAGCAGGAAAATAAAAATGATATGGGGAATGAATTTCACCGCTGGTCTCAGATTTTATTCAAAAAGTTATTAAAATTGGTTTCAATGTCTGTGTAAGCTTCTTTATTTACTTCGTTATGCCCATACCACGAATATTCGTATGTCATGATCAGCGAAGCAAAATCCTCTCTCCTGTTTTCGGGAATTTCGTACAGGTATTTGTAATTCGTTTTGTCGATAGAATATTCGATCATCAATTTATCACGCAACCGCTGCAAAGTCTTGAGAAAAAGATATCGCGTCGCCACACGGTAATCGCCGAGTTTGCAGGATTGGTGAATCAATTGATCAAAATTACTGAGCAATTGAAACTCTTCTTCAACAGCCTGCACTTCTTTCACCTGCGGGCCTGCCGAAGATTTGCGGAATTTCACATCACTTAAGAAAAGCCGGTAAAGGATATACAAAACAAATAATGCCGCAAGTGTCCACAACACCGCCTGTATCCATCCCGCAGAAAAAAGTTTGTCCATGTTTGCCGGCCTGGATCTTCGTTGAAAAGTTGGGGTGTCTTCTGTTTTCTTTTCAGGCTTATGCTGTTTTGCTTTGAGCAAACTGTCCAGATATTTTGCGTAAGCAAACTCTTTCTTATTCTTCCAGAAATTGACACTATCAATTCGTATGGTAGCAGTTCTCAGCGTAACACCGGTATCACCCTGGATATCATCTTCGTTTTTTTCTGCATCATCGTAATCGGTGTAATCGTCTGTAGTAACCTGCTTTTTTTCCTGCTGTTCCCCGATCAGCGTAGAATCCACGTACTCAAAACGCTTCTGCGCATTTGCTCCGGCAAAAGTGAAAAAAAGTACCATAAAAAGAAGGAGTGACTTATTCATTCGTGAGGTTCAACCGGCTGACAATGCCTTTTTTTTGTAAAAAATATCCTTTTTTGTTGAGGTAGATCGGCCAGATCACAAAGTAAAATAGTATCAGCGAAAACGAGGCAACAAGGATCAGTATGCTTCCCCATTCCGGCAAGGCTTTCGGCACTTTGCTTTGAAATGTCTGGCTCATCAGCCTGGTGATATAACTTTCAAGGAAAGCGGCCAGCAGGAAAAAAGGGATGAGACAGATCAGTACTTTGGAAGCATCTTTCACCCCGCGTTTGAAAGATTCGATGCGTTTGTAAGTTCCCGGGAAAAGCATCCCGTTCGCCAGTATGAAACCCGAAGTGGCGGCGATGACAATGGATGCGATCTCGATCGTTCCATGTATCCAGATCACCAGGATCGATTTCATTCCCATGTCGTGAGAAAACGTGAAGAACATGTATTGGAAAGTCCCCAGCATCAGCCCATTGCTCCACATCAGGAACATCGTTAACAACCCGCCGGTAAAACCGCCAATGAACGTGAAAAATGATACTCGTATATTATTGAATGCGATGCGGACAAACATACTAAAAGCGTTTTCGTAACTGTATACTCCAAACGGGTTGCCTTCCGCGATATTTTTTTCTGTCATGCGAACATAATCCGCGCCAAGCACTTCTGTGATAAAAGCCGGATTACGGTAAGCTCCGATTACGCCGACCAGAACGAAAATGGCAAAACTAATGGTAGTGAATAAAAAAATGCGGTGATACTTTTTGAAAATAAAAGGCAGTTCGTATTTCCAGAAATCAAATACACGGCTGTATTTTTCTTTCTTATTCTGGTAAACATTCTGGTAAATGGAAGCCGCCAGGCCATTGAGCCAACGGGTTACCTTGCTTTTTGGGTAAAATGTTTTGGCGTAGGAAAGATCGTCAATCAACGTCGTGAAACGTTCGGCAGTTTCATCCGGATCGGCGGCAGGTTCATGCTGGTACTTGTTCCATTTCTCAACATTCTTCTTAATAAACATTGCTTCCCTCATAGCGTACAAATTGCAGGTGCTTTACGGCCGCAGCCGGCAGGTGTATAGTAAATGAACCTTTTTAGATTAGATATTAGGGATTAGGGTTTAGAGGTTAGAGAACCCTAAACCCTAATCCCTAATCCCTAATCCCTAATCCCTAAACTGAAATTACTTCTACAATTTGGCTATTTTTTCATTAATAAAAAAATATCCTTTTTAGCTTTCGTCTCATTTCTGCGTGTAAATTGCATTTACATGTCGATTATACAAATAGATACCGTTTTTAATATTGACCTCGAATTCGAAGTGGCGCCTTTTCACAAACGGCTGCTGGCATACCTGATCGATTTCGTGCTGCTGATCATCTACCTGTTCTGCATGCAGTATTTCCTGGAAAATGTGATCAACATGGACCTCTCGGAGAACACTGGCTACATCATCGCTTTCGTGACACTTCCGATGTTCTTTTACAGTTTTGTGGCCGAACTACTCATGAACGGGCAAACGATCGGCAAAAAACTGATGGGCATCCGTGTGATCAGCCTTGATGGCGGAGAGCCTAAAATGGGGCAATATGTGGTCCGTTGGATCACCCGTTTTTTTGAATGGCCATTCCTCTTCGGTTATATATTTTTATCGGCAAACAATCTTTTCTCCTACATTTTCTGGACGGGCTTCTGCGGAATAGCGGTGGTGATCTCAATCGCCGTTACAAAAAAAAGCCAGCGCCTAGGCGACCTGGCAGCATCTACAGTACTGGTAAAAACCAAAACAGATTTCACGGTGCATGATACTGTTTTCATGAACGTGAACAACGATAATTATGTGGTCACTTTCCCTGAAGTGATGCGGCTTTCAGACAATGATATCAATACGATCAAAAGCGTGCTTACGCAATCCCGGAAGACAAACAACCTCGATATCAGCCGGCGTGTGGAATATAAGATCAAGGATGTACTGAAGATAAATTCAAACCTGTATACGCACGATTTCTTGGAAAAATTGCTGGAAGATTATAATTATCTCGCTACGAGGGAGTAGGTCAATTAAGAATTAAGAATTAAGAATTAAGAATTAAGAATTAAGAATTATCGCGAAGATCGAAGCGGATAGGAATCACGGATTTTAAAAGGATAAAGGCGATTGGCAGATCATTTCCTGCAGGCAGGAAATCAAAATGCAGTTTATACATACCGCCACTTATTAAAATGAGCCAGCGATTTATAAACTGCATTTCCGTTTCACGAAGTGAAACAATCTGTGTAATCCCCTGATCACTCTATAATCTGCGATCTTTTTTCGCTTAGATCACCATTCGTAATTTATTTTGATAGCGCTGTAAAGATGGTTCCCAGCAACGCCAATATAAGTATCCCGATGTATATGATCATGATTATACCATAAAAACGGAAGACGAATTTAAGGTTCATGAATCCCACATTCAGGCTTTCCTGGTCGCTGGTGAGAAGAGCCTGTTTTGTCTTGTTGCCGAACTTAAAAGTGAAGAGCGAGATGAAAAAACCGATCACTGCTATCACCAGATAAACTACAGTGATCATACCACTCATGGCAGATATGTCGCGGGAATTGTAATAAGAACCTGAGCGGGAGAGCGTAGTGAGAAACGTTCCGGCAAATAGAGCTACCAATGCTATCAAACCGGATACTATAAAACCGACAATGCCGAGAAACCTTGCCCAGCCTGCCGTTTCTTTCAGATGACTTTGAATGTTTCCATCCACCTGCAATTCATTATTAAGTAAATTCTGTGTCTGCTCCATAAAACAGTATTGTTATTTTTATAAAAACTAAAAATGACAAACTTTTCAGTTTTATGCAATAAAAAAGACACATTTATTTTTTTACCACTAAGACATGAAGGCACCAAGTTGCACCAGAAAAACAATGTGGCTGAGTGATCCTTCGTGGCTTTGAGTCTTCGTGGCAAAAAAATGCGCCACCGGCGCATTCCTCTATTTTCTTAAAATCTTAATATGCCCTGGCAAACAATACCCTTTGAGTGCTTGGATTGCCCGTGAGGATACACTTTCCGGCTTCCTGCTTATTGTTGAGCGGGATACAACGAATGGTCGCTTTTGATTCCTGCTTGATCTTTTCTTCCGTCTCCGGAGTGCCATCCCAATGTGCCGAAATGAATCCGCCTTTTTTATCGAGCAACTCCTGAAATTCTTCCCAGGTATTCGCTTCCGTCGTGTTTTCGGTACGGAACGCCAAGGCACGGTTGAAGATATTCTGCTGGATCTCTTCCAATAAATTCCGGATATATTCCGCTACCCCATCCAACGATACCGTGGATTTTTCTTTGGTATCCCTGCGGGCGATCTCTACTACATTATTTTCGAGGTCACGCATTCCCAGCGCTACCCTTACCGGCACACCTTTTAATTCGTGCTCCGCAAATTTCCAACCCGGACGGGCATTATCATTATCATCGTATTTCACCCGGATACCCAGTGCCTTCAGGCCTTTCATGATCTCATCCGCTTTAGCATCTACCGCAGCTTTTCCTTCTTCGCCTTTGTAGATCGGAACGATCACCACCTGCAGCGGCGCAATCCTTGGCGGCATTACGAGCCCCTGGTCGTCGCTATGCGCCATGATCAACGCCCCTATCAGCCTGGTACTTACGCCCCAGCTGGTTGCCCAGACATAATCGAGTTTGTTATTCTTATCGCTGAATTTCACATCAAAAGCCTTGGCAAAATTTTGTCCCAAAAAGTGGCTGGTACCCGCCTGCAATGCTTTGCCATCCTGCATCAGCGCTTCAATGCAATAAGTATCTTCGGCACCGGCAAAACGTTCATTCGGGGTTTTCACACCCTTTACCACCGGCACGGCCATGTATTCTTCCACAAAAGTGGCATACACATCCAACATCTTCACCGTTTCTTCCACCGCTTCTTCTTTGGTAGCATGCGCTGTATGTCCCTCCTGCCAAAGGAATTCCGCGGTACGCAGGAATAAACGGGTACGCATTTCCCAACGCACCACATTCGCCCATTGATTGATGAGCAATGGCAGATCGCGGTAACTTTGTATCCATCCTTTATAAGTATTCCAGATGATGGCTTCACTGGTCGGGCGGATGATCAGCTCTTCTTCGAGCTTCGCTTCCGGATCAACGATCAGTTTGCCTTTATTATCAGGATCGGTTTTCAACCTGTAATGCGTTACGATAGCACACTCCTTCGCAAAACCCTCCGCGTTCTTTTCTTCGGCTTCAAAAAGGCTTTTGGGCACGAACAACGGGAAATAAGCATTTACATGCCCTGTCTCCTTGAACATCTTATCCAATTGGTCCCGCATGTTTTCCCAAAGGGCGTACCCGTACGGTTTGATCACCATACAGCCCCTCACGGCGCTATGATCGGCCAACTGGCCTTTTACCACTAACTCGTTATACCACTGCGAATAATCTTCCGCTCTTGTTGTAAGTTCCTTGCTCATTGATTTATTTATTGGAGGACAAAAGTAAGGTTTTCACGCAAAGGTGCAAAGTGAGCGCAAAGGCGCAAAGTATAGAACGCAGATTGTTATGATTATTAATGATAAATCATATCAATCATAACAATCTGCGTTCTATTTCCTCCGTGGCTTTTGTCTTTTCTTTGCGCTTTTGCATTCACTTTGCACCTTTGCATGAAAACTTCGCTTAGATTTTCTCCACCAATAATTTCTCACAAACTATCCGGCTCAAAGTTTCCGACATTCTCTTCCCATAACTCACTTCCATCGTGCCATCAAAAGATTCTATTTTTTTTATTTTAAGTTTTACCCCAAGATTCAGCGAACGGCTGTTGAGGAATTTCAGGAATTCGTCGGAAGAATTGGTGACTGCCGCCAGTTTTACGGTTTCGCCTGCAACGCATTCACTCAGCTTGCTGTAATGCAGCCATTGCACTTTCCCGTTTTTGTCTGGAATCGGGGATCCATGAGGATCTACGGTAGGATAACCCAGCAAAGTATCCATGCGGGCAAATAATTCCGGCGCCTGTATATGTTCGATCTGTTCGGCAATCTCATGCACCTGCTCCCAGCCAAAACCCATTTTTTCCACCAGGTACATTTCGGTAAGGCGG
>Ga0247741_1002254_pt1 | contig 10750 bp, 10 predicted proteins | sample UWRJL213509R2_FD_180945 | JGI IMG/M metagenome (GOLD analysis project Ga0247741, IMG submission 180945) | Plant litter microbial communities from Arlington Agricultural Research Station in Wisconsin, United States - UWRJ-L213-509R-2 | ecosystem: Environmental > Terrestrial > Plant litter >...
CGTCGACGACGGGGAGGGCCTCACCGTCGACCAGGCGCTCGAAGCCGCGCGCATCATCACGGGAGCCGTCGACCTGCCCGTGTCGGTCGATTTCGAGCGCGGCTACTCGGCCGACATCGCGGGGCTCGAGGCGAACATCGCCCGACTCGTCGAGGCCGGCGCGGCGGGACTCAACATCGAGGATTCGACCGGGCCGGGCGTCGGCGACCTGCGCCCTCTCGACGAGGCAGCCGCGCGCGTCGCCGCCGTGCGCCGCGCGTCGTCGGCGGCCGGCGTGCCGCTCGTGATCAACGCCCGCGTCGACGCTCTGGTGCGCGGGGAGACGTTCGACGACGCCGTCGCCAGAGCCAACTCCTACCTCGCCGCAGGAGCCGACGTGGTCTTCGTGCTCGGGCTCGGCACCGAGGAACTCGTGAAGCGCGCCCTCGCCGAGATCGACGGCAAGGTCTCCGTGGTGTCGAACCCCGCGTCGGTGCCGCTGGGGCGCCTCGCCGAACTCGGCGTCTCGCGCGTGAGCTTCGGACCCGGCACCCTCGGGCTCACCCTCGCGCACCTGCGGGCGGCCGCGACCCAGCTCACCGCGCTCGGCGACTACCCCGCCGAACTGGGGTTTAAGTACTGAGGCCTTTCGAATCGGCGCGCCGCGGGCGTATCGTCGCAGCATGAGTGATCGTCGCCCCATAGGTTTCTGGCTCAAGCTCGTCGACCGCCTCATCGACGAGCAGTTCGCGCTCACGCTCGAGGAGCACGGCATCACCCGCCGCCAGTGGCAGCTGATGAACGTGCTCGCCGCCGGGCCGGCAAGCGTGGCCCAGCTCGACGCGGAGGTCGCGCCGTTCTTGCAGGCGGCGACGGATGACTCGCCTGCCGAGTCATCCGTCGAGCACCTCACCGAGCTCATCGAGAGCGCCTGGGTGGATGCCACGCCGACCGGCTACGAGCTGACCGAGCGCGGCGCCGCGGCGCTCGCGCGGCTCGAGGTCGTCGTCACCGAGCAGCGCACCCGCAGCACCGAGGGCGTCTCGGAGCAGGAGTACCTCACGACCGTGAGCGTGCTCGAGCGGGTAGCCCGCAACCTCGGCTACACCGAGTGACGACACCGAGTGACGAAACCGACTAGCCGCGCGGCGTCGCCCGCACGTGCACCCGCTCGCCCTGGCGGCCGAACAGGCTGAGAAACTCGACGCCCGCGGTTCCCGCGCGGCCGAACCAGTGCGGGGTGTGGGTGTCGAACTCGGCCGCCTCGCCCGCGGGCAGGATGAGGTCGAGCTCGCCGAGCACGAGACGCAGCTGGCCCTTGATGACGTAGACCCATTCGAAGCCCTCGTGGGTCTTCGGCGACGGCTCGCCCTGGGGCGTGCTCGCCGGAATGACGTGCTTGAACGCCTGCAGGCCGCCGGTGTCGCGCGACAGCGGCAGGATCACCTGCCCGTGCCGCTTGATCGGCCGGATGTGGATGCGTGGGTCGCCGGTCGCGGGCGCGCCCACGAGTTCGTCGAGCGGAACGCCGTGCGCCCTCGCCAGCGGAAGCAGCAGCTCGAGGTTGGGGCGGCGCTGACCCGACTCGAGGCGCGAGAGGGTGCTGACCGAGATCCCCGTCTCGGCCGAGAGGTCGGCGAGGGTTACTCCCCGCCGCTGGCGCACGGCCCGCAGCCGGGGGCCGACCGCGGCGAGAACGTCGTCTGTCGTGTCATCCATGGCTCCCATATTGCCACTTCGGCAACGTAGCTTGTCGATGCGGCGAATCGGCGCGCAGCATGGAGGCATGACGAACGAGAACTTTGATGTGGTGATTGTCGGCGGCGGGCCCGCCGGGCTGAGCGCGGCCGTCGCGCTGGGGCGGGCTAGGCGCTCGGTCGTGGTGATCGACGCGGGCGAGCCGCGCAACGCGCCGGCGCACGCGGTGCACAACTTCTTTACCCGCGACGGAACGAGCCCCGCCGAGCTTATGCGCCTCGGCCGCGCCGAGGCCGTCTCGTACGGCGTGACGCTCGTCGACGCCCGGGCCGAGGGTGCTCGGAGAACGGATGACGGCTTCGCCGTGACCCTGTCGACCGGCGGTGCCGTCACCGGGCGTCGACTGCTCGTGACGACCGGGCTGGTCGACGAGCTGCCCGACATCGAGGGACTGCGCGAGCGCTGGGGCATCGACGCCCTGCACTGCCCCTACTGCCACGGCTGGGAGGTGCGCGACCGGGCGATCGGCGTGCTGGCGAGCGGGCCGCGCGCGCTGCACCAGGCGCTGATGTTCCGCCAGTGGAGCCCGAACGTCACCCTGCTGCTGAACGACCAGGAGCTGCCGGGCGCCGAACAGCTCGAGCTGCTCGCCGCGCGCGGCATCGAGGTCGTGCATGGGCGGGTGCAGCGGCTCGTCGTGGAGCACGATGCCCTCGTGGGCGTCGCGCTGGCCGACGGCGGGGTGCGCGCGCTCGAGGCCCTCGTGGTCGGGGCGCCGGTCTCGGTGCGGGCCGGACTGCTCGTCGATCTGGGTCTGGAGCTGGCGGATCATCCGATGGGCATGGGACAGCACGTGGCTACCGACGCGACGGGCGCGACCTCGCTGCCCGGCGTCTGGGCCGCCGGCAACGTCACCAACCTCGCAGCGCAGGTGATCACATCGGCCGCCGAGGGCCTGTGGGCGGGCGCGCAGATCAACGCGAGCCTGATCGGCGACGACGAGCGTGCGGCACTCGAGGCGTACCGCAGAGGGTAAAGCGGCCGCTGTCAGACCCCCGCGACCGAGAACTGGCGGTCGAGAAACACTTTGCCGGCGCCGACGAGCCCGCCGGCGAGGGGCAGGCGCGAGACGGCGACCTCGAGGTTCTCAGTCGCCATCGGCAGGCACTCGGCGTAGAGCGTGGAGCGCACGCTCGCCACGAAGACCTCCGACTGGCTGAGCACGCCGCCCAGCACCAGCCGGTCGGGGTTGAAGAAGTTGACGATCGTGGCGAGCACCCCGCCCGTCATGCTGCCCGCCTCGCGCAGCAGTCGTGTCGCCATCGGATGGGCGTCTTTGGCGAGGTCGATCATCGCCTCCACGTTGGCGACGTCGACGCCGTTCTCCTGCAGCTGCCGCACGAGGGCGTTGCCGCTCGCGACGGCGTCGAGGCAGCCGCGCCGCCCGCACGAGCACTGCACGTCGGGCGCGCCCGGCACCGAGACGTGGCTGATGTCGCCCGCGGCGCCGTGGCTGCCCGTGTAAAGCACTCCCCCGGAGATGATGCCGCAGCCGATGCCGGAACCGGCCTTCACGAACACCTGGTTCTCGAGCGCGGGGTCGCCGGCGACGAATTCGCCGACCGCCATGAGGTTGGCGTCGTTGTTCACGACGACGGGCACGTCGACGAGCGCCGAGAGTATCTCGGGCACCGCGACGCCGTTCCAGCCCGGCATGCGCGACGGCGACACGATGCGCGCGCTCCCCGACGCGACAGGACCGGGCACGCCCACCGAGAGCCCGCTCAGCCGCGACCCGTCGGGCAGGTCGGCCGAGGCGATCAGCTCGTGCAGCAGGGCGACGACGGCTTCGAGCACGCGCTGCGGGCCGAGCGCGATGTCCATGGCGACGTGGCGCTCGGCGACCAGTTCGCCCGCGAAGTCGACGAGCCCGAGCGAGGCACGGTCGACGCCGAGGTCGATGCAACCGACGATGCCGGCGTCGGGACGGATGCTCAGGCGGCGCGGGCGTCGGCCCCCGCGCGACACGCCCTCGCCCGACTCGAGCACGTGGCCGTGCGCGATGAGCTCGTCGACGCGGGCCGAGACGGTCGACGGCGACAGCCCCGTCGCCTTGGCGAGGTCGGCGCGCGAGCTGGCGCTGCCCGACCTCAGCGCGTCGAGGATCGTGATGGTGTGCGGTGCGTGTCCGGCCGACCGTGCTGACATGCGTTCCTCCCCGGCGCCCCGAACCCCGGGCGGACTGTTGCTCCATTTTTGCATAAAGTTACGCGAAATATACGTGCAACAATCGATTGTTAGTTTGAACCGGTGCCGCCTTCCGGCGGAGCGGTTCGGCTGACAGTGGCGGAGCGGCCAGAGCCGCTTTCACATCGAAAAGAGGCGGCAGTGGCAGACACGGCGACGATGGTGGAGATGACCGGCGTGCAGAAGCACTTCGGAGACCACCACGTACTGAAGGACATCGATCTCACGGTAGCCACGAGCGAGGTCGTGGTCGTCGTCGGCCCCTCGGGCTCGGGCAAGTCCACTCTCTGCCGCTGCATCAACCGCCTCGAGACGATCACGTCGGGCACGATCTCGGTCGACGGCAAGCCGCTCCCCGCCGAGGGCAGGGCGCTCGCCCGCCTGCGGGCCGAGGTCGGCATGGTCTTCCAGTCGTTCAACCTCTTCGCGCACCGCACCATCCTCGACAACGTGACGCTGGCGCCGACCAAGGTTCTCGGCATGTCGAAGGCAGAAGCGCAGAAGTTCGGCCTCGAGCTGCTCGACCGGGTCGGCATCGCCGACAAGGCAGACCGCTTTCCGGCCCAGCTCTCGGGCGGCCAGCAGCAGCGCGCCGCGATCGCCCGCGCCCTGGCCATGAAGCCGAAGGTCATGCTGTTCGACGAGCCCACCTCGGCGCTCGACCCCGAGATGGTCAGCGAGGTGCTCGACGTCATGGTCTCGCTCGCCGCGGAGGGTATGACCATGGTGGTCGTCACCCACGAGATGGGTTTCGCCCGCAAGGCGGCCGACCGCGTGATCTTTATGGACGACGGCCGCATCGTCGAGCAGAACACCCCAGCCAACTTCTTCGACCACACCGCGAGCCCCCGCGCCCAGGCGTTCCTGTCGAAGATCCTCACCCACTAAGCACCACGGTCACACCACGATAAGAAGAAAGGCATCACCCTTGTTCCGATCACGAAAAGCACGTCGCCTCGCAGTTCCCCTGATCGCTCTCACCGCGGTCATCGGCCTCGCGGCCTGCAGCGGCGGCGATGCCGCAGTACCCGGCGGCGACTCGTCGGCCGACACCTCGCTCGACTCCGTCTACAAGAACGCGGTCGTCGCAAAGGCCGCCGACATCCTGCCCGACTCCACCATGGCGCGCATCAAGGAACGCGGCAAGCTGATCGTGGCGGAGGCGCTCGACGCCCCCCTGCTCTCGCAGCAAGACCCGTCGAACCCCGACAACGTCGAGGGCTTCGACGCCGACCTCGCCAAGCTCCTGGCGATCTACATCCTCGGCGAGCCGAACGTCGAGATCGTTCCGCCGGCATCCGAGACGCGTGAAGCGCTTCTCGCCAACGGAACCGTCGACGTGGTCTTCAACACCTACACGATCACCGAAGAGCGCGCCGAGCAGGTCGCCTTCGCCGGTCCCTACCTCCAGTCGGGTCTCGCCGTCGCCGTTCTCAGCGACAACGACGACATCAAGGGCATCGACGACCTCGGCGGCAAGCAGGTCATCGTGGGCGCGAACACCCCCGCCGTCACCGCGGTACCCGAAGAGCAGCCCACCGCGACGCTGGTGAGCTTCGCGACCGACCCGCAGGCGATCCAGGCCCTCACCCAGGGCCGCGGCGACGCCTACGTGCAGGACTTCACGCTGCTGGCAAGCGACGCCGCGTCGAACGACAAGATCAAGGTCGTCGGCCAGCCGTTCACCACCGAGTCGTACGGCATCGGCCTCAAGCACGGCGACGACGACTTCAAGGCCTTCGTCAACGACTGGCTGCTGAAGATCCAGAAGGACGGCTCGTGGGCCGCCGTCTGGGACGCCACCCTCGGCGCAGCCGTCGAATCCGAGACCCCGGATGCACCGGAGATCGGGTCAGTACCCGGTTCGTAGCCGCACAGCGCGACTACTGACAGACACAAGACCAGCAGAGGGACGAAATGGACATCTTCGTAGACAGTGCGGGGCCATTGCTCCAGGCACTGGGCACGACGATCGTGATGGCGCTCATCGCGGGGGTGGGATCGCTGATCCTCGGAACCTTCGTGACCGCGGCGCGCATCAGCCCGATCCCGGTGCTGCGCGCGCTCGCGTTCGGGTACGTGCAGTTCTTCGTCAACGTCCCCCTGCTGGTCTTGCTCATCCTCGCCGTCTTCGTGCTGCCCGACGCGGGCATCATCGGCCCGCTCGCCCCGACGGCGGTGATCGTGCTCGCCCTGTACGAGGCCGCGTACGTCGCCGAGGCGATCCGCAGTGGCGTCAACACCGTCGGCAGCGGCCAGGTCGAGGCGAGCCGTGCGCTCGGCCTGACCCTCGGCCAGTCGCTGCGCTACGTGATCATCCCCCAGTCGGTGCGCGCCGCGGTGCAGCCGCTGGGCAATGTGATGATCGCCCTCACCATGAACACGGCCCTGGCCGCGGCCGTCGGCGTGGTCGAACTCACCGCGGCGGCGAACAAACTGAACCTCGTGCAGGCGCAGCCCATCCTGATCTTCAGCGTCGCCGGCCTCGTCTACATGGCCCTCGCGCTCGTGATCGGCCTCGGCACCGGCAAGATCGAGCGAAGGGTAGCGATCAAGCGATGAGCACCACGACCAAGCCCTCCGGCGCCCGACCCGCCGTGTCGCTGTACGACGAACCCGGCCCGCGCACCCGCCGCAACATCCGCATCTGGTCGGTCGTGACGTTCGTGCTGCTCGGCGCGGCCATCGCCGCCGCGCTCGTGCAGTTCGCCTCGCACGGCCAGCTCGACGCCGACAAGTGGGCGCCGTTTTTGCAGTGGAGCATCTGGGAGTACCTGCTCGTCGGCCTCTGGGGCACAGCGCAGGCGGCCGCGCTCGTGGCGGTACTCGGCGGGATCTTCGGCGTCATCCTCGCGCTCGGCCGCCTCAGCAACGTGCGGGTCATCCGCTGGCTGTCGACCGGGTACATCGAGATCGCCCGCACCGTGCCGGTGCTGCTGCTCATCTACGTGATGCTGTTCGGGCTCCCCCAGCTCGGCATCAACTTCCCCCTGCTCTGGAAGCTCGTCATCCCGCTGACCATCGCCAACGCCGCTGCTTTCGCCGAGATCGTGCGCGCGGGCATCCTCGGGCTGCCCGCCGGCCAGGCCGAGGCGGCCCTCAGCCTCGGGATGTCGCGGGGCCAGGCCACCAGGTACGTGGTGCTGCCGCAGGCCATCCGTTTCGCGTCGCCGTCGCTGGTCACCCAGCTGGTCAGCCTGATCAAAGACACTTCGCTGGGCTACATCGTCTCGTTCACCGAGCTGCTCTACCGCGGCCAGGTGCTCTCGTCGTTCAACCACCTGCTGATCCAGACCTTCGTCGTGGTGACGCTCATCTACCTGGTCTTCAACGGCTCGCTGTCGACTCTCGCCTCGAGGCTGCGCACCAGGCCCAGCACCCGCACCCTGGCCGACCCGGGCGAACCCGTCGGCGTGCCCGTTACCGATCCCCGCCCCACGACTGTCGCCTAGGCGACGAAGGAGCCTCCCGTGGCAACACCTGCCCTGCCCATCACCTCGTTCGCCGAGCTCGCCGTCGTCGTGCGGTCGGGCGTCGTCGAGAGCCGCCACTTCGGCTCGCTGCTCGCCCTCGACGCCGACGGTGTGCCCGTCGCCCGGCTGGGCACGCCCGACGAGCAGGTGCTGCCCCGGTCGACCGTCAAACCGTTGCAGGCGCTCGCCTGCCTCATCGCGGGGGCGCCGCTCGAGGGCCGCGAACTCGCGATCGCCGGCGGCAGCCACACCGGCGAAGACGCCCACGTCGAGGTCGTGCGCGCGATGCTCGAGCGCGCGGGACTCGACGAGTCGGCCCTCGGCTGCCCCGTCGACTGGCCCGAAGACTCCGCGACCCGCGAGCGGCTGATCCTCGCCGGCGAAGGCCAGTCACGCATCCGCATGAACTGTTCGGGCAAGCACGCGGCGATGCTGCTGGCCTGCGCCGTCAACGGTTGGGACACCGCGAGCTACCTCGACCCGCAGCATCCGCTCCAGGTCCTCGTTCGCGAGACCGTCGAGCGCGTCACCGGCGAGAAGGTCGAGCACGACGCGGTCGACGGCTGCGGCGCGCCGCTGTTCAGCACCTCGCTGCTCGGGCTCGCCACCGTGTTCCGCACGCTCGTGACCGCCGAAGAGGGAACGCCGGAACGCGCCGTCGCCGACGCGATGCGCGCGCACCCCTTCTTCGTCGGCGGAGACCACCATGCCAACTCCGAGAGCATGACCCTGGTGCCGGGGCTGCTCGCCAAGGGCGGCGCGGAGGGCGTGATCGGCATGGCCGCCGCCTCCGGCCAGGCCGTCTCGATGAAGATCATCGACGGCAACCCGCGCGCCACGACCCTCATCGCGCTCACCGTGCTCGCCGCCCTCGGCGTCGACACGAGCGACACCGAGACCCTCACGACCCTGCCTATTCTCGGCGGCGGCGTGCGCGTGGGCGAGGTCGCCGTCGGCGGCGACCTCGCAGCATGGCTCGAGTCGGCGGACTCCGCCCGATGACGGCTGCCACGATCGTCGAGATCTGCGTCGACGACCTCGACGGCGTGCTCGCTGCCGAACTCGGCGGCGCGCAGCGCGTCGAACTCTGCGGCGACCTGCTCGAGGGCGGCACGACGCCGAGCATGGGCCTGATCGAACTGGTGCTGCAGCGCGCGTCCCGCGTGGGCGTGCAGATCATGGTGCGGCCACGCGGCGGCGATTTTGTCTACTCCGCCACCGAGCTCGAGGTGATGGCCGCCGACCTGCGGTCGATCGCCCTGGCCGCCGGGCGGTCGCGGGTTGCCGTGGGTGTCGTGCTCGGCGTGCTGACGCCGGAGGGGCTCGTGGATGTCGCGGCGATGCGCTCGCTCATGGATGCGGCCGGCGACGTTCCGGTGACGTTCCACAAGGCCATCGACGCCAGCGCCGACGTGCTCTCCGCCTATGAGACCCTGCGCGAGCTCGGTGTCGAGCGCGTGCTCACCTCCGGCGGCCCGGGCACGGCCGCGGAGGGCAGCGCGGTGCTCGCGGAGCTCGTTCGCGGCTCGGCAGGCGGACCGCGCATCCTCGCCGGCGGCGGCGTGCGCCCCGCCAACGTGGCCGCGCTCGTCGCGGCCACCGGCGTCTCCGAAGTGCACCTGCGCGCGCAGGTGCCGGCCCCGCGCGGCGACGGCGGTCTGGTGACCGACGTCGGGGTCGTGCGCGACGTGGTCGCCGCCGTCGCCGGCGTCGGCCCTGCGGATCCCGCCGCCGCCCCGCGCGAAGCCGTGCTGGCGCTCGACATCGGCGGCACCAACCTCAAGGGCTCGATCGTCGACTCCTCCGGGCGCACCGTGCACAGCGAGACGGTGAGCATCACCGAGCCCGGCGACCCCGCGCTGCAAGACGTGCGGTCCCTCCTCGGCAAACTCGCCGCTCGCGCGGCCGACGACGGTCTCACGGTCGTCGGCGCCGGCGTCGTGACCCCCGGCATCATCGACGCGACGGCGGGAGTGGTCGTCTACGCCTCCACCCTGGAGTGGAGCGACGTGCCGCTCGGCGCCGTGCTCGCGGCCGACCTGCGCGTGCCCGTGCACATCGGCCACGACGTCCGCTCCGCCGGTCTCGCCGAGGGGCTGTTCGGCGCCTCGGCCGGCCTGGCCGACTCGGTGTTCCTGGCGATCGGCACGGGTGTGGCCGCCTCGATCCTCACCTCCGGAACCGCGACCGTCGGCGCGACGACGTCGGCCGGCGAGCTCGGGCACATACCCGCCATCCCCGACGGCGAAGCGTGCACCTGCGGACAGTTCGGATGCCTCGAGGTCTACATGTCGGGCGCCGGACTCGCGCGCCGCTACCTCGCGCTCGGCGGCGGAGAACCCCTCACCGCCGCCCAGATCTCGGCTCGTCTCGACGACGACCCGGTCGCCGCGACCGTGTGGGCCGACGGGGTGAAGGCGTTGAGCCTCGGCCTCACGTCGGTGACCCTGCTGCTGGATCCCGCTGTCATCGTGCTGGGCGGCGGCGTGGCGAAGGCCGAGGAGACGCTCCTCGCCCCGCTCCGCACCCTGCTCGCCGACTCGCTGGCGTGGCGGCCCGCGCCGCTGGTGCGGCGTTCGCTGCTCGGCACGGCGGGAGGACGCGTCGGGGCGTCCGTGCTCGCGTTCCGCGCGGCCGGGCGTGGTCACTACATCGATTCGTGGCATCCGCACACCGTCCTGGCCGAACCGGCCGACGCCGCCGTCACCTCGAGCGAAGGAGCCACCCGTGGCTGAGGTCATCGTCGTCGGCACTCCCGACGAGGCCGGCGCGATCGCCGGAGCCGCGATCGCGGCGCTCGTCGACCGCAAGCCCGACGCCGTTCTCGGCGTGGCCACCGGCTCCACCCCGCTTCCCGTCTACGCCGACCTCGCCGACCGGCTGCGCGGCCGCGACCTGTCGCGGGTGCGGGCGTTCGCGCTCGACGAGTACGTCGGCATCGCGCGCGACCACCCCGAGAGCTACCACTCGGTCATCCACCGCGAACTGACCGTGCCGCTCGGGCTCGACCCCGCCTTGGTCTCCGTGCCCGACGGCCAGAGCGACGACATCGAACGCGCGGCGGCCGATTACGACAGGGCCATCGCCGAGGCGGGCGGGGTCGACATCCAGCTGCTCGGCATCGGCAGCGACGCGCACATCGGCTTCAACGAGCCCGGTTCGTCGTTCGCCTCGCGAACGCGCATCAAGACGTTGACGCCGCAGACCCGTGCCGACAACGCCCGGTACTTCGACGACCCCGAGCTGGTGCCGCGGCACGCGCTCACCCAAGGGCTCGGCACCATCCTCGAGGCGCGTCACCTCATCTTGCTCGCGTTCGGCGCAGGCAAGGCGCGCGCCGTGGCGTTGGCCCT
>Ga0247741_1002255_pt1 | contig 10750 bp, 10 predicted proteins | sample UWRJL213509R2_FD_180945 | JGI IMG/M metagenome (GOLD analysis project Ga0247741, IMG submission 180945) | Plant litter microbial communities from Arlington Agricultural Research Station in Wisconsin, United States - UWRJ-L213-509R-2 | ecosystem: Environmental > Terrestrial > Plant litter >...
AAACAAGCCATCCGTCTACGACGGAAACACCGCAACGATCGGGTCGCACCCTGGGGAGACTTCCGAAGCTCCGACCCGCCGCCTGACGCAAAGGCCACCGACCCCGCCTAACGGGTCCAATCGCGCAGTTCACTTGCCTAACCAGACAATCCGGCATGCCGAAAAAGCCGCGCCGACAGCGAATTAGCTGCTCAACTCGTCGCAACGACCCCGACCCCGAGCCTGCAACCCGCCCAGAACCTCTCAGAAACTAAGAAGGCCCCCGATTTCTCGGGGGCCAATCTCTTTCGGGCCGTTTTGCAAACAGAATCTCACTGTTATGCAATCGGCCCACTGTGGGTCGATTGCAATACTCAACTAGTGCCCGCACTACCTACTGTCTAACGTTGTTGCAGGCGATGCCCGCACGTCCCATCCTCCGGCTCACTCGGATAAATCCTCCGCTGCGAATCGGTTCGGCACCAATGCTCCGCACCTGTATGCGGATGGTCATTATCGGATGGATCGTGTGAACTGATTGGCTGCAATTCGTGGATGCCAGACATTGACTTGCCCGGGAGGGCGTTTCTGCACCCGCCGATGGCGCGCTGGTCGTGCGTGCGGGCGCGGCGCGTTCTGGCGCCAGAAGTACGCGTTATTGCAAGTTTGGCGCGACACGCCGTGGAATCTTTGACGGATTTTGGAGTCTGGCTAAACCGTGCTGCTAGTCTGACCATGACGAAGGGCGGTAAATCATGGATGAGGCAAGCGGCAGGGACTGGCGATCGGAGTTCTCGGATGAGCAGCTCGCAGCGCTTCGAGCGGCGATCCCGCAAGCGATTCACGCCAGCCAGGAACGTTCCGCGAGGGCTCACACTGAGTACGCCGATCCCGACGGAGATCAGGATGTCTACGGCACCGGCATGTCCCGCGGAGCACAGAAGGAACTGCAGGCGGCCCTCAGGACTCTGGACTCGTACCGTGAGCAGCGTGTATCCGGAACTCGCCGCACGCTGACGTACGTCGGGGACGCGCTCATTTTCCTGCAGCGCGTAGGCAAAAAGATGCCTCGCAATAACCGGCGCTTTCGCTTGAGCTACCTCCCGGAGCAACGCCGCGAACTACTCAGCCAGACAAGTAACGTCAAGTACGTCGAACCGGGCCTTTTCGACTTGTCCGAAGAAGAGCCGGACGAGACAGCACACATCTCCGACGTTCTGGAACTCGCCAACGGCACCGGCAAGGTCACTCTGTTCGTGCCCTACTACAGCAGCACACCCTATGGTGTGGGATCGATGTTTTGGGCGCCGGCCAACTTGCGAGGACGCTACCTCGAGTTCACCGACCCTGAGTTCCTCACCTACGTCAAGGAGCCTGCGGCACGCGAGGCGAAGCGGGACGCGCCTCGGCGCGCCGCAGGGTTCGCCGAGCGAGATCGTCCGCGAACCTCCGCGAAGCTTCGGACTCTTCCGGAGCCCGAGAAAGGGCTGCCTCGATGACTGACCTGCCTGCCACAGGCAGCGCGGTCCTGACTGACATCGCACGACTCTTCGATCCAGCACGGCTCACCCAAGCCCGCCAGATCTGCAGGATGTCCAAGACCGAGCTGCATCAGGCCGTTGGAGTGTCAGCAGCTGCGATCGGGCAGTACGAGCGCGGCGAGATGAAGCCACGCGCGGAGACAGTCGCGCTTCTAGCCGACGCCCTACGTGTCCCTCCCGGCTTCTTCGCCCACGGGCGCCCCCGCGCGCAGATCGACATCGCTGAGGCCTCATTCCGGCGTCTGCGCTCCACCAGCCTCGCCCAGCAGCAGCAGGCGACTGCTTATGTCGAGCAGGCTTGGGAGCTGAGCTGCTACTTAGAGGACAGCGTCGAGTTCCCGGCGCTCGACCTGCCGGACTGGGCGTTGCCCGACTCGGACGACAACCCCGACCCGGTGACCGCAGCGCGTTCCATTCGCAAGCACTGGGCGCTGGGCCAGGAACCAATTGAGCACCTCGTCTATCAGCTTGAGCAGCACGGGATCCTCACCGTGTTCTTCTCGATGAAGCAGGAAGGCGACCCGGATGACAAGAGCCGCATCGACGCATTCTCTACAACTGCCCTGCCGCGGCCGATGGTGGTCCTCACCCCCGACAAGGCAAACGATGTAATGCGACACCGATTTTCTGCCGCCCACGAACTGGGTCACATCGTCCTTCACCACGGCCGACAGGGCACCGACTCTCAGATGGAGCGGCAGGCCGACATGTTCGCCGCTGAGCTGTTGACACCCAACGACGTGATCCGCGATCAGCTGCCCAGACGACTGAACTTCGACAAGCTGGAGGAGATCAGCCAGTGGTGGGGCGTCTCCGTACACTCCCTCGTCTACCGGTCAAGAGAGCTCGAGCTCATTTCGGAGTCAACTGCTCGTCGCGCCTACATGACTCTGAACAGCCTGCCCCGCCGACCGCTTCCCATCCGCGATTTCCCGGGCGAACGCCCAGAGTTGCTCAAGAACGCCATCGAGCTTCTGGACACGGTAGGAGTGAGCTTGACCCAGATCGCCGCGGACCTGCAGATGAGCCCACGACATGTGCGGCGTCTCGCCGACATCGATGACCAGCAACCGAAGCTCACCCTGGTGAGACCCCAACACGACCGTCGACAGACGGCGACTCGCGAAGATCTCGCGAGTGAAACAGAAGAGAAAGAAGGAACTGACGTGGCCAATCGATCCGCCATCTCAGGCCGCTACATCTCGAATGCAGCGGCAGCACGACACCCGAAGACCAGCGTCACCGAACAGGGCGGCAATAAGTCAAACGGGAATCACAGCCGTTCCGCAATTAGCGGTCGGTACATCACGGGTTCCGCCGCGGCGCGTCACCCGAACACCAGTGTGACCGAGCGCGGTAAGTAAGTAGTACCAAAGAGGGCGCTCGATCTCACTGGAATTGAGATCGAGCGCCTTTCTGCCGCTACTGTAGCGTTCCCATCCAGGCAGGCGCACGTATCGTGAAGTAACTGAAGAAGACTTTCGACATGGCGAATCCGCAATCGAGCCAAAGACGTTCTCGCTCGAAGCAATGACAAGTTCTTCAAAAACTTGGCGACGCGTGTACCCCTTGATGCGGAAAAGGTCGCCCTTCTCAGACTCTTAAGGCCGCCGAAAGAATGTGTCGTGGGGGGGGGTAACGATCGCATCCTTCTCAAACCGGATCGCCGACCCGATAGCTGCAAGAATCGCGGAAACGAAAGGTTTCCTCGTGCCCAGCTCCCATCACTATCTACACAATGACGCGGCTCGTGATGATCCGTGGCAGCAGGCTGACCTCATATCTACCCAAATCCTGGCGGCTGCTTCAGATGAAGATCCCCGCGTGCTCTCCGGGCACGGGTATGCCCCTTTGTCGACATTCTGGACTCGTGCCTCGGCTCCCCTATCTCAGCCAGTGGTCTCGATGTTCAACGCCGCCAGTGACGGCGATTGGCCTGCGCACGATGACGTTCAAGCACTCATTGACCTGCGGCGGGAGGAATTTAGACAGTACATCGGCAACCATTGGCTTGTGGCCGCATCGTTTATCGCGACCGTCGTGGGTGAGGCGGGAAATGCTGGTCACGACGCAAAGGACCGATTCGGGGCGGAAGCCCGCGTGCAGTTCCTGATCGCTACTTGTCTGGACCTGGAGTGGAGCCTGGATGCAAAGGTCGGAGTGGAAGAGATCGCAGAGTCGATGACTTTCGCGAATGAGGTCTTCGAGCTAGAGCTGCTCTTATCTGCGATTCATTTTCCAGGGAAGGACTTCAACAGCACGGTCGGTCGTCGACTACGAATGGAGGCGGTCAACGATCGGTTCGAATTCTATGGGCGACACGGGCGACGAATAAAGGAAGCAACTGCAGATCAAATCGCGGATGAGTTCTCTGCGGCGGTGGGGTGGAACATCGACGAGTATTGGCGTGTTGCTGAGGCTGCATCACTGGATTCGAACGAAAGGCGAAAAAAGCAGGCGAGTACTGCGCAAGCCTACGCGCGGATGAACAGCGGAGATTTCGCCGCAAGCGATGGCTTCGTGAAGGCAGTCCAAACCAGAGCGACACTCTCTCATTTCAGCGTTGTCGCCCTGGCGAGAGGCAGCGGTGTATCTGCCAAGCGTGTGAAGAAACTCTTGGACGACCTGTCGCTGCGGCCCATCAAGTCGGTCGTGAACGCCAGGGACGAGAGCCCGCTTCGGACATTCAGCGTCGTGCCACTGGGCAACGACACCTACTTCGTGCCGTTCCCGCATTTGTGGCCGCAAGATACGTTTCGCGTGGTCAACGCTTTCACCAGTTCCAACCCTCAGCTTAAAGAGAGGTGGCTCAAAGCCAGGGACGACGGGACGGTGAGGCTCGTTGCCGAGGCCCTCGGACAACTGTTCGGTGTCGACCGCGTCAAGCTCGAATCAAAGCACATCGGGATCGACGGCTCTGAATCGGGTGAAACGGACGTGATCGTCGAGCTCGGGGACGACGCGCTAATCGTCGAGTGCAAGGCGCATGCGATGACGCCTTCTGGCCGCCGTGGAGCTCCTGCGCGAATCGAAAAAAAGACCAAGGAGATTCTTGAAACGGGATTTTCTCAGGTGCTAGCAGGTAAACGGCACCTGATCGCGGGATTGAAGCTGAGGCAGCACAGGGGCTCAGAGTTTTCATTGACGATCGCGGACGATGCAGTTCTCCCTTCGATGGTTGTGTCCTTCGAAAGAATCGATCCGATGTTCACGGGGATGGCCAAGCGCGACTTCGCGAGCGAACGAATATTGCCTGTGAACATCGCGGACTTTCTGTCAATGTGCGATCTTCTAACGTCGCCCTCTTCGTTCGTTTCCTATGTGGCGGAGAGGTCTCGAATGCTCGATCTCCCTAACCTGGACGCTATTACGGAGATGGAATATCTCGCTGCGGCGGTAATCGAAGACTCGCTGGGCTCCATCGCAGATTTGGCGGTGGCGCGTCCCGACGTCGAGGTAATCGTCGACGGTCTATCGCTTCAACTAAATCCGATTCTCGCGGTGCCACTGGAGAAGTTTCGTCCGCCGAGAATGCTGAACCCGCCACCTCTAATTGTCGAGGCACTGACTCTCGCACTGGATGAACGAGTATCTGGTTGGACTCGCGCGAGCATAGCAGTTCACCGAGTTCCACCGGCAGAGTGGCGCCCTGTCAAGAAGCTGCTCAGGAAGATTGGCCGCACTGGAATTGACAAGAAGTGGGAGTCCGCAGACGGGTCCGTGAAAGTAATAAGCCACATAATTCGTAGGTCCTCTACTGTCGTTCCGGGTCCCCCGCACGAAATTCACCTGTACGGCGAATAGTTTCTCGACACTCCGGCCACCATTGAGCCGCCCAATGAGAGCCCGCTGTTCCTCGATAATCGCGCTGCGCGAATTTATTTCGGTCGGCCCACCTTTACTGGCAAATCCCAAGATTGCATGATGCGCTTTCGCCGGCATCGTGCAATCGCGAAAATAGGAACGAGCACCTAAGACATGGAGGGCCCGTGAGCGATGCGTTGCACTTAGACACGCTTGCGCCAGCTGTCAGGATGCGCCTGATGTCAGCCGTTGTGCGGCCGGTCGATCTCGAAAGAGCCGTCGAAGACGTCTTCACCCAGCTGCAAAGTAGGGCAAGCCTCGGTATCGCAATCTCGAAAGCCCCACTGATTCCACCTGGCTACGCCCGCGCCATGCAGGCCACCGAGAACGTGTGGCGCGAGATCGACGAGGAGTTTGGCCTCATGACTAGCGCAGAAGTCGCAGTGGCAATCGGCTCGAAGTCACAGAACCGCTACCTTGCATCAGCACTGCGCCGGAAGGGTAAGTTGCTCGGCATTCGTCGTCTCACCGCCTACCGCTACCCCGGCTTCCAGTTCCAGTCCGACGGCACCATCCACCCAGCGATCAGCAAGCTGGTCTCGTCGATGCGCGAAGGCGGTTGGTCGAGGGCGATTCGTGGGACCTCGATCAATCGTGCGCCCCCAATGCTGCAATTGGCCACCACGCTCGGGCCGAACGAACAGCAAGGTAGACATAGGCGCAACGCGTTCCGGAGAGTGATTCGAAATTTCACAGAAGCTAGCGATTCTTTGTACGGCTGGTGATATGCCTCCCGAACGCTTGCCGGACCGCCTTTCTATTCCGCTAAGGGCCACCAGCAGCGAGTTTCACCACTGCTCGGCCGATAGCGGCCAATTCAGACTTGCCAATGTGATCCCGCGGACGACGCAGATGCTCGCGCGTTCAACATCAATCTCGGGCCGATTGATCTACACACTTTCAGGGGCGGGACCTCTTGCCGACGCGTGCAGGCGCGTGAGTCGCGTAGATCGATTCGGGCGTGCCGCGCATGATCAACCTGACTCCTTAGGCCACCCCCGTCAGAGAAATTCTCGCCGCGCCTTCCGGGATTAATTTCATCCACTTATATGTTGTACAGATCATGGAAGATGTAAGAGCGCTATCCAAGACTCTTTTTGGCGGCTCGTACCGTTTAGAGGTCGCCTGTGCGGTCCTCTCTGGCGACTTGATCTCGTTGACTTCGTTCTACCAGGAACTTCGTAACCCACCCAGCTTGTCCTGTGTGGCAAAGGAACTGAAAACGCTTGAGTCTGCGGGGCTCATTGTTCGACAACCCTCCCTATCGGGAATGAGAGAAGTTTTTTATATCGCGGTCGAGTCTCCGTTCTGGGAGACTTGCCGACACATTATGGCCACCTCGCGCACCCACGCGGGAGCGTCAATTCAGGGGAAACTATGATCATCGCGGACCAAATCACGATAACTAGGGTGCGAGGCTCAGAGCAGCGCATGGATTCGATGCGCGTGATCAGAAGCGCGAATCAAGTGGGGTCGTTGGCCGACGACGCAGTGCGAGCCCTTCTCCGCATCAAGCGTGGCATGGACAGCTTCCGGTCAGACCCAGCCCTGAAAGACGCTCGAGTATTCGTAGAGACCCTCGCCGAGGAAGCCAGCCCGCGCCCGCGCTCGCTGAGCTCATTCCGCGTGTCCAAGCTCATGGATGCCAATGATGCCTTTCTCGAGCCACCGACCGGGCACCCCAGCGCCAGCCATGATTCGTATAGTGAGAAGCTCTTGGCGCTGGCGGAAATGATGCGCGCTATCGAGTCAGGTCAAAATGAATTGGGTGACATTGACGACGCGCTTCGTCGATTTGAAGCTCTCGCAGAGGCCACTCACGAAGCTGCCACCGAAGCGTCTCGTGCGCACGCCGGACACGCACAATGGTCTTTGACCTAGAGTTTCTCGAGCAGCTAATTCGGCAAAAAGTCCTATTCCTAACCGAAGCTGCATCGGTTATTCGGCACGGCCGCGGTGAACGATTACGCGAACTAATCGAATTATGCTGTGCGCGGGTAATTCGCTCTCTTGATGAAAAACTCGCTGATATGAGCCGTCTCGGCGAGGACGCCTCGGAAGACGAGACACGCAACTTCAGTCGAGAGCTCGAGCGGCTACTCACAGACCTGACCAGTTACTACAACATCCTGTCCACCTACAGGCACGACGCAGGTCGGGATGACCTTCCCGTTGGGCTCCTTAATCTGATCGATCAGGTAATCGTCGACCTATTGCCCGAAGGTGCGGACCCCCTCATACATTCCGATCACGAGGAAAACTACGGGACGAGCAACTTACGGCAGGGCTTGCCTATCGACATGGATCCTCCTTATCCGATCGCTATTCACATTCCGGCCCTGACGCCGGCAAGCGCGCTCCTCTCGCCCCTGCTTGTTCACGAAGTCGCACACAGCGCCGGTCAAGATCAAGCCATGGAGGGGCTCCTCAACGAGTGGGACGCCAATGGCACGTGGGACCAGATAAATGCTCTGTTTGACCAACACGCGGCCAACAGTCGGGCTGACTCCTCTGGATGGATGCGAAACCTAATAAGTTGGTGTGAGGAATTATTCTGTGACGGCATTGCGACAGCGCTTACAGGGCCAAGCTACGTCTATTCGATTGCACACTTTCTGGCGCTCCCGAACGGCCGGCCGGGCAGCTCGCATCCGCCCGATCGACTTCGCGTGGCGTTCTGCCTGAAAGTCCTCGAACAGCATGGTTGGTTACCAGAAATGTTGCGATGGCACCCAAAAATACTCGAGTGGATGATCGCGCTAAGTGCTGACGCCGTGTCACCACGCTCCTCAAAGGATCGGTTTCTTACTGCCGCGATCGACTTGGTGACTTCAGACCTTGTTCGGGTGGCCACTTCCAGGGTGCCGGAGGCTTTTAGACCTAACGACCATGACGAGAATCTGACCGAAGCCTTGCTGATGCTGGCGGAAGGCATACCCCCGGTCTCTCTATCCACTCCGACCCTGTCGGTGTGGCAGATCGTGCTGTGTGGGTGGATCAGCGGCGTGACCTCGGGAGGGAACATCCCGCGTGCAATCAACTCGGCAGCGGTAGACGTGTCACTGAACGCCCTCCTCATCAAGACCATGGAGATGGTCAAGATTGTCGAACTTTGGGAGCAGTCGTGAGTGCGTTGGTTCGAGAGCAGGTGCTCGCTGTGATGCAGAGGCCCACGCTGGGAGATCGTTTGATTGTGACCCCGCTTTTGGACCGTGAGCAGCAAATTGGTTCCGGAAGTATTGACCTGCGATTGGGAACAGAGTTCCTGGAGGCGGACCGCCAAAATCAAACGGTCATCAGGCCGCCTCGAGCAGGAAGCCGGATCGGGGTCGCCTCTCACGAGCGGAAATACGTCCCGCTCGGGAGCGAGTTCGTTCTTCATCCAGGTCAGTTCGTTTTGGGCTCTACCCTCGAATTCTTGGCGATTCCGGCCGACCTTGTTGGGCAGGTGCTCAGTCGGTCTTCGTGGGGTCGGCTCGGTCTGCTCGTCGCGACTGCGGTTGTAATTCAGCCCGGCTTCAAGGGCGTCCTTACGCTCGAACTAGTCAACACGGGTACGGTCCCGATTCAGCTGAGGGCCGGTTTGCGAATCGCACAGTTGCAGCTTTGGCAGGCGGAGGCCCCGACCTCAAGGCCATACTCTCTGACAGGCCAATACGCTGCCCCGCTCGGTCCCGAGAGCCCTAAGTTCACCAGAGAGCAGGAAGAGTTAGAGAAGCTTTCTGTCATAGCCGACAGGTTGCTAGGCGCACATGCGCCAGGATCCGGTTAGTTCCCGCGGAACCTGGTGCGTCCAGATCGCTGACGGTCGACTCCGACGCCGGGGGTCGAGTTGCTGAGCTCATCGTCAGCCTCAGCGCGCGCGATCATAGCTTCGGTTTCGCTGTCTGGGTGAAGACTGCGAAGGCTGCGGTACAAGATGGCGCGGCCTTCGCCAGCTCCCTTTTCATCAACAGTGTCGCTAGCCATTAGTCGCCTCCAATTTCAGATTACGCCCTTTCAATCGAGTTGGCCAAGAAGCTGGAGACCTCCTCAGCTGCCCCGATGACTCTTGCATCGTCCAGTAGAGCTCCTGGAGCGGGGCTTCTGACTGTCGACGGAATGTCAAACGAGACAACACCTATGACGCGAGTTCCGTCATGACTGAGCACGGGAGAGGCCAGCGCTTCAGCGTACTTTCCTCTTAGGCCTTGGAATTCGGCGTACGTGAATCCGCCCCGCGTGCTCTCGTCGATCAATTGGAAGGTTGCCTCGTCGACGACGGCTGCAAGCTCCGCCGGAAGCCGGGTCAGATTGGCGACTTGAGTTTGCCTATTTTCCCACGCCGCTCCAATAACACCCTTTCCGCGGGTCCACTTCACGCTGGATGGCTGTGGCGAAAAACTCATTCGTTCGTGAAGCATGCGGTGGAGATGACAATTCCAGGGCGCGTACCACGCTCGGCGAATTCGAAATAGGTTCGCGCCGATTTCTCGCTCGGGCACATGGGTGACGTCGCTGATGGTGAGGATGGCACCTCGCAACAGAAGGAGGATTTGATTTCGGTCCTGCTCGGTTTGCGGCCGTCGATACGCAGCAACGGCGCTTCGAATGGATTCAACAGCGACGAGCGAGGCCGGAAAGACGACAAGGGCGATTCCCAACTGGGTCGTCCCGGCGAAGACTTTCAAGTCGATAAGAGACTTCCACGCTGCGGCACCGAGCGCTGCCAGAGCTATAACGATTCGCCACGCCACAGCCCAGCGCCGTGCTGCAAGTCGCATCACTTCTTCCTTCTACTCTGAAATTGATAGGACTGAGGTTAGCGACTCTGATGGAATCTCATCACCAGATCGCTAGCCCTTTTTGTTGCGACATAACGCGATGCAAGCAGCGAGGGCTGCCGGTGCTCGAGTTGCGACCTTGACACCCGGCTCGCTGACCTAGCCGCCCGCCGAACCGCTCGGCACCGGAGGTCGGAGATCCTCGCAGTTCGTCGCTCCGCGCAACTCGTACGCCGACAAGCCCGGCCGTCACTGGCACTCTCTGTAATCTGATGCTGCATTTCCTCCGGCGAGCGTGAGTGCGAGACTAGAAGCGCGCACCTCATCTATGGAGGCCACCATGAGCGACGCGCTCGACGCAGATACGCTCCACTCAGCTGTCGCCAGGCGCCTGCGATCAGCGGGGGTCATAGCGCCTTTCGAACTCGAACGAGCCGTCGAAGACGTTGTCACCCAGCTGCAAAGTAGGGCAAGCCTCGGGATCGCAATCTCGAAAGCGCCGATGGTTACAGCCGGCTACACCCGCGCCCTGCAGGCCACCGAGAACGTCTGGCGCGAGATCGAGGAGGAGTTCGGCCTCCTGACGAGCTCAGAGGCCGCAGT
>Ga0247741_1002256_pt1 | contig 10748 bp, 11 predicted proteins | sample UWRJL213509R2_FD_180945 | JGI IMG/M metagenome (GOLD analysis project Ga0247741, IMG submission 180945) | Plant litter microbial communities from Arlington Agricultural Research Station in Wisconsin, United States - UWRJ-L213-509R-2 | ecosystem: Environmental > Terrestrial > Plant litter >...
TCTGCGTCGTCGATGGCGCCGGGATGGCGGTCGCGATCACCACCACGCTCAACACGGCGTGGGGCAGCGGCGTGACGGTGCATGGCTTCCTCATGAACAACGAGATGGATGACTTCAGTGCGAAGCCGGGATCGCCGAACGTGTTCGGGCTCGTGCAGGGCGTGGCGAACAAGATCGAGCCCGGCAAGCGAATGCTGTCGTCGATGTCGCCGACGATCGTCGAGGACGCGAAGGGCGAGGTCGAGCTCGTCGTCGGCGCGCAGGGCGGACCACGGATCATCACCGCCGTGTGGCAGACGCTCTCGAACGCGATCGATTTCAAGCGCAACGCGGCGGCCGCCGTGGCCGCACCGCGGATCCATCACCAGCACCTGCCCGACAAGGTGTTCGTCGAGGGAGATTCGATCAGCAAGGAGACCGACGCGAAGCTGAAGGAGATCGGTTACACGCTCGAGTTCAGTGCGTTGGCGCGCGAGTTCGGCGCCTCGAACGCGATCGAGCGCACCAGCAAGGGCTGGGAGGGCGCGGCGGATCCACGTGGTGGCGGCGCCGCGATGGGCGATTGATGCGTTAGCATCGTCTGCATGCCGCGCGGCGCGAAGAGCGATCCGACCGAGAGTGGCGTGCTCGTGCACCCGAAGCTGCCGGTACCGGAGCAGCGCTCGCGGCAGAGCGAGCCGCGCATGCCGGCGCCCGGGGGTTCGAAGAAGCTCGCCGCGATCGCCGCGGGCGCGCTGATCGCCGGCGGTGTGATCGGGTTCGTCGTTCGTCCGCGGCTCTCGCCCGACGGACGGATCGCGCAGGCCGAGACCGCCGCCGACGAAGCAGCGAAGGCCGCGGGCGCACAGAAGGATCGCGCCGACGGGCTCGCGACGAAGCTCTCCGCGGCCGAGGCGAAGCAGAAGGATCTGCAGACCGAGCTCGAGGTCGCGAAGCAGGCGCAGACCAAGCTCGCCGACAAGGCGGCCGATGCGGAGAAGAAGGCGCAGGACGCCGATGCGGTGCAGGCGAAGCTGAAGGCCGCGATCGACAAGTCGTCCGGATCGGTGTCGCAAGAGGGCGAGGAGATCCATCTCCAGCTCGTCGACCGCGTGCTGTTCAAGGTCGGCGACGATCAGCTGACCGAGAAGGGCAAGCAGGTCCTCGCGAAGGTCGCCGCGGCGCTGAAGGATCTGCCCGACAAGCAGGTGTGGGTGCAGGGTCATACCGACGACACGCCGATCGTCGTACCTCCGGCGCCGAAGAAACCCCCGAAGAACGCGCCGCCGCCGGCACCGCCGCGCTTCGCCACGAACTGGGAGCTGTCCTCGGCGCGCGCGCTCACCGTCGTGCACTACCTGCAGGACACCGCGAAGCTCGATCCCTCGCGCCTCGCCGCTCTCGCGTTCGGCCAGTACCGCCCGGTCTCGCGATCCAACAAGGCCGCAAACCGCCGGATCGAGATCGTGCTGTACCCGCACCGCGCCGTGATCGAGAAAAAGTAGATACACTGGACGAAGTGTCTTCCGCCGCGATGCAATCGACCGACGCGATCGCCGAGCTCGCGCGCATCTGGCGGCGGTACGAGGGCGATCCGGACGGCGCGATCCACGCGATCACCGAGACGGCGGCGCGGGCGTTGAGCACGGCGCGCGCGAGTGTGTGGCTGCTCTCCGAAGAAGCCACGGAGATGACGTGCGTGGATCTGTACGAGGCCGCCGAAGATCGGCACTCGAGCGGGATCGTGCTGCATGCCACCGATTTCCCGCGCTACTTCGCCGCGATGCTCGAGGAGGAGACGATCGCAGCGACCGACGCGCACACCGATCCGCGCACGTCCGAGTTCTCGGCGTCGTACCTCGGACCGCTCGGCATCGGCGCGATGCTCGATGCCCCGCTGCGCACCGGCCTGCGACTCGTCGGCGTCCTGTGCCACGAGCACATCGGCCCCGCCCGCGAGTGGGGGCTGGGCGAGAAGAAGGACGCCGCGTTCCTCGCGAGCCTGGCGTCGCTCACTCTCGAGCTGAAGAACCGGGCGATGCGCGAGGCGCTGCTCGCGGCCACGCTCGAATCGACGGGCGAGGGCATCCTCGCGTCCGACGACCACCGCGTGCTCGCCTACAACCAGCGGTTCCTCGACATGTGGCGGCTCGAGAGCAAGGCGATGCGCTCGTTCGAGGGCGTGCGCTCGTACATCGCGGAGCGAACCTCGCTCTCGGGGCTCGTCGGCGCCGCGAACGAGGCGTTCGCGGGCACGGCGGGAGAATCGATCGACATCCTCGAGCTCGATGACGGGCGCGTGTTCGAGCGAGCGAGCCGGCCGCAGCTCATGGGCAAGCAGGTGGTGGGCCGCGTGTGGAGCTTCCGCGACGTCACCACGCAGCGGCGCGCCGAATCCGCGTTGCGGGCGAGCGAAGCCAAGATGCGCGACCTCGCCATTCGCGATGGTCTGACCGGCTTGTTCAATCGCCGGCACGTGCTCGAGCTCCTCGACGACGAGATCAAACGTGCGGTGGCGGCCGGCGAGCGGCTCAGCGTGGGGCTCGTCGATCTCGATTTCTTCAAGCGCGTGAACGACGAGCTCGGCCACCTCGTCGGCGATGCCGTGCTGCGCGACTTCGCGAAGCAGCTGACGCAGCGGTTCCGCGCGAGCGACCACGTCGGGCGGTACGGCGGCGAGGAGTTCCTCGTGGTGCTGCGCGGCGCGAACACCGCGGCGGCGGCGCGCGTGTTCGACGAGGTGCGCGCCGGGTTCAAGAACCGGGACTTCGGCGAGCTGCCGAAGTACTCGTTCTCCGCGGGCATCGCGGAGCTCGGGGGCGACGGCGGCGATGGTCTGGAGCTGCTCGGACGCGCCGACGTGCGCCTCTACGAGGCGAAGCGCCAGGGCCGCGATCGAACGGTCAGCTCCTAGGTCTGACGTTCGACGAAGTTGACCAGGTCGGCGTCGACGGCCTCGAGGAGCGTCTCCGGCCCATCGATCGCGGTGGCCCGGTCGCGCGCGAACACGAGCAGCGGAATCTGATCGAGCTCCTTCGCCGCGCGCAGGTCGCGCACCACGTCGCCCACACCCTCGGACTTGAGGTCGAGCAAGATCGCGCGCGGCCGGAGCGCCCGTGCGAGCCGCGAGATCTGGACGAGCGCGCGGGTCATCGACACGACGGTGAACCCGCGGTTGGAGAGCATGAGATCGAGCTGCTGGAGCCGCGCACGATCGTGCTCGACGATCAGCACCACGCCGCGCTCGGGCTCGGCGGGCGCGACCTTCGGCATCGACACGGACGGGAGGGGTTGGCTGATGCTCTTGTTCGCGTCGCGCGACCGGTACACCGCGAGCGCGACCTTGTTGAGGAGCTCGTCGACGTTGAATGGCTTCTCGACCACCTCGCTCGCCCCGAGCGTCTGGAGGTTCACGTTCAGGCCGTGCACGGCGGTCATGATCAGCACGGGGACGCCCGAGTAGGCGGGGATGTCGCGCAGGGCCTGGAGGAACTGCCGGCCGTTCATGCCGGGCATCATGAGATCGAGGAGGATCGCGTCGGGGCGCGCCGCGTGGACGCGCTCGAGCGCGGTCTCGCCGTCGATGGCGAGGTCGACGACGTAGCCTTCGTCAGCGAGGACCTGACCGAGCGTCTCGCGAACCATCGGTTCGTCGTCGACGACGAGCACTCGGCCCTCCTTCGCTTGCGGCGCCATTCCGTTCGCGGAGCGTACCACCCACGAATGGCGCGGTGTACCATCGCTCCGATGTCGTCGGGTGCGCCACTCGCAGCGAGCTACGAGGCGCTTCGACCGAGGATCCTGCAGCGCCTGCTCGATCTCCGGTCGACGCTGGACCCCTCGCTCGGCCGCCTCGACGATCCCACCGCCCGCGCGCAGATCAGCGCCGTGCTCGACCACCTCGGCAACTTCATCGCCACCGGAGACCTCGGCCTCCACCGCGCCTTCCTCCACACCTTCATGGCCATGCGGGCGGCGGAGGCGCAGAGCCCGGCCTCCGTGCTCGCCATGCTGGTGGCGATCGGCGACACCGCCGCGCAGGTCGCACAGGACGAAGGCGCGGGGACCACCGAAGGCGCCGCGCTCACGCTGCTGCTCACGCGTGTCACCGCGAGCACGGCCCGGGCCGTGAACGACCTCATCGCCGACGAGCTCGGCCGCCGGCTCGCGCAGTGGACGGAGATGCAGAACACAGAGCGCGAGGGACGCCGGTGACCACCAAGCCGCCCAGCCTCGGTGTCCGCGTCGCCGGCGACACCAACGTCGGCAAGGTGCGCACGACGAACGAGGACTCGATGATCCTCGATCCGATCCGCGGCCTCTTCGTCGTGCTCGACGGCATGGGCGGCGCGAACGCCGGCGACATCGCGTCGCAGATGGCGCGCGACGCGATCGCCGAGTTCGTCCTGCATCGCCGATCCACGATGCCGATGCCCGCCCTCCTGGAACAGGCGATCCAGACCGGCTCGGCCACGGTGTTTGCCGCGGCGCAGGCGAATCGCGAGCGCCACGGCATGGGCACCACGTGCGTCGCCGCGCTGATGGTGGATCCCACGCACGTGCTGATCGGGCACGTCGGCGATAGCCGCGCCTATCTGCTGCGCGGCGGCCGCCTGCAGATGCTCACGCGCGACCACACGATCGTCGAGGAGCTCGTCGATCGCGGCCTGCTCTCGCCCGAGGATGCCGAGCGCCATCCGTACAAGAACGTGCTGTCGCGCAACCTCGGCGCGCGCTCGGAGACCCGGGTCGATATCGTCGAGGTCGAGCTCAAGCCCGGTGATCGGCTGCTCTTGTGCTCCGACGGGCTCTACGGCTACGCCTCCGCCGAAGGCATCCAGTACATCCTCGGCTCCGGCGACGAACCGGAGCACGTCGCGCGCGACCTCATCGACCTGGCGCTGCGCGGCGGCGGCGGTGACAACGTCACCACGATCGTGCTCGAAGCGCCGGCGGCGGCGCCGAGCTCCACGCAGATCGTGCGCACGAACGGCGCGGGGGCGTGGTGGCAGCGCCGCCAGCGCTTCTTGCACGTCGCGAAGGAGCGCGGGCTTCCGAAGAATCCGATCGTGCGCGGGCTCGATCCGAATGAAGCGCTCGAGCTCGTCGCGCTGAACCTCTGCCAGGCCATCTATCACGACCTCGAAAAGTCGACGGGCGTGAACGTGTGGACGTTCGCGCAGACGCTTGCGGGCGGCTGGTTCGAGCGCGGCGGCGAGTGGGCGCCGCTGCGCGGCATGATGGACATCCTCGGCGAGAGCTCGCGGGTCGTGGTCGACGAGATCCGGACGCTCGATTCCCAGCTCGGCTTCTTGCTCGATGTCGCGGTCAGCCGCGCGCTCGTGGTGGCGGAGCTCGCGCTCGGTGGTCTGCTCGCGGAGCGGCTGCGCCAGGTCGATTCCGATCTGATCATGCTGCACACCGCCGCGCAGGAGACGATCGAGGGCAGCATCGACGAGCTCCTCGACACCGGCGATACCGGTGATCGCTTCATCGATCGCCCGACCATCCCGTTCCTCCGCCCGGATCGCCAGGTCACCAACTCCGGCGAGAGCGCCGAGGTGATCAACGCGATCGAGAAGACGCTGACCATCGCGCGCGCGCGCACCGTCCCCCGCGCCGAGCTGGTGAAGCAGATCCTCAGCTCGCTCGAGGCGATCGCCACCGACGGTGCGGGCAGCTTCGCCACCTCGGTGCTCGCGGCCCGCGATCTCTACGGTGTCCGCACCGTCGACGACAACGGGATCATGCCGCTGTTCGACGCGCTCGATCAGGCGCGCATCCTCACCGCCTCGAGCGTTCACCAGATCCAGGCGTCCGATATCACCCGGGCCCGCGCGCTGCGGGCGATCAGCGCCGCGCACCAGCGGCTCGTCGGGGCCGCCACCGGGCTCGTCCTCGAGGCGGCCGCGCCGTTCTCCGACAAGCTGCGCGAGGCACAGGTGAAGACCTCGGAGATGCGCGATCAGGTGGCGAAGGCCGAACGCAAGCGCGCCGAGCTCGAGCGCCGGTTCGCGACCAATGTCGATGCGAGCCTCCCGTGGGGCTCGCGCGGAAACACGGAGTGGTGAGATGAGCGATCAAGACATGGCCGCCGCCGTCTCCGTCCTCCGCGACGAGGTGCTCGACACCGTCGAGCAGGGCGATCGTGATCCGCCGGGCACGGAGGTGTTCGATGCGCTGGTGCGCACGCTCTCGATCGGCGGCGAGTCGGTCCCTGGCCTCGATCTGAACCTGCACGACGCGGTCGCGCGTCGCCTCGCGTGGGGCGATAGCGAGGAGGTCGTGCTGCAGGATGCCGAGGTCGTGTTCGATCGGCTGCTCGTCGCCGTGGACCGCGCGTTCCGCGATCCGGCGGATCAGATGGTCGTCATCGAGGCGGCCACGCAGGTCGCGGTCACGGTGGCGCGCGTGGTCTCGCTCGCGGCGGTGTCGCGGGCCACGCGCGATCGCGCCGACCGCCTGCGCGAGGAGATGACGCAGCGCCAGCTGAAGGAAGTGCTCGAGAAGCAGAAGGCGAACATCGCCCGCCTCGAGACGGATCTGGCGTCGGGCTTCCGCTGATGCGCGGATCCACACCGAGCGTGCAGATCAGCGTGGTCGCGCTGATGACGTGCGCGCTCGTGCGGTTGACCCTCGGTCTCTGGGATAGCTCTGACGAGAACACGCTCCTGCTCCTGGTCATCTCCGAGAGGGTCCTCGCGACGGCCGCGTTCGCCGCGGTGATCCCGTTCGTGCTCTCGCGCCTACCGGCGTGGGGACGCGCCGGGCTCGCGGTGTGGGGCGCGAGCCTGGTGTGCGCGCTGTATTCGGCGATCTGGATCGCGTACGTGCTCCGCGCCCGCGGTGCCGGCGGCTGGATCATCAGCGATCTGTGGTTCGTGATCGATCCGGTCTGTCTCGCGATCGGGCTCGCCATCATCGCGATCGCCACGGTGCGCGGAGTGGCGACCGCGGAAGAGCAGCGCCCGCGCGGGCTCGAGTACGCGGCCTTTGGCGTCGCGGCGGCCGGCGCAACCGCGATGGTGGCCGAGCTATTTCTGTTTGTCGCCGGCCCGAGCAAGACGCTCGAGCTGATGACCGAGATCTGCATCGTGTTCGAGCTGGTCGTGCTCGCCGGCATACTCGCGCTGGCCCGCGCGCGCATCGCGGTCAAAGACCTGCCCGAAGCGCGAACGCTCAACTAGCGCGCGGCGGCGCGCGGTAGCGACCCGAAGCGATGGCGGCATCGACCTCGGGGAGGACTTCGGCGCGCCCGCGCAGGATCTGGCTGTTCAGATCGTGCGCGAACCACAAGAGCCGCAGGAACGCCGAGACCGCGAGGACCGCGAGGATGATCGGGATGAACACGAGCGATCCGCCGGCGAGGCCGATCCCGGCGCCGGCCACTGCGGCCATGAGCCCGACCTTGGCTTTGCCCGCGTCGCCTTTCCACTTGCCGACCACGCCCTGGGCCACACCGTCGTAGGTCGGCGCGGTGGCCTGCCGGATCACGTTGATATCCGTGGTCCCCGCCGAGGCGCCGATCTTGAGCGCGCCCGCGATCGCCTCGCAGTACGTGCCCTCCATCTTCTTGGCCATGAACTCGGCCTGGTGCGGGTTCGTCCGCAGGAGGTTGATCATCGACAGCTTCGACTGCGCGTAGCTCGAGTTGCTGTTGAAGGTCTTCGCCGCCGGGATCATGCAGATGATGAGGCCGATCGTGGCGAGACCGAACGCCGCGACCGTCTTCAGCGTGCTCGGGCCTTCTGTCTTCTCCTCGGGCTTCTCCTCGAAGTCCTCCGGAGATTGCGCGTACGCCACCTCGTAGGCAGCGCACGCCGTGATGACACCGAGGATGAGACCAGCAAGATGGGCACGCTTCATGGGGGGCTCTGCGGGATGTCTGCGGTGATCGCGTCGAGCAGGGCCTCGAGGCCCGTATCACGCTCGACGAAACGGTGGACGAGCTCGGAGCTACCTTTGCCGTTGCCGCGCACGATGCGGCGCGCCTTCGGCTGGAGCTTGCGGATGCCTTCCATGATCGGCGTGACGCGCGGATCTTCGCCGTCGAGCTCCGCGATCACGGCATCGAGATCGACGTTCTCGATCGCCTCGGCGACGCTCTCGCCGTCGGTGGCGAACAGCACGTCCCAGCCGCTCGTCACGTAGAGCGCCATGGCGCCGCGCTGGCGATGATCGTCGCCGACGACCAGCACGCGGAACCGCTTGGTCGATTTCTCCATCACGTTCGACGAGCGCCGCGCGGCCGATGCGACCAGCGCGCTCCACTCGCCGGGCGGTTCGATCACGAGGATGCCGAGCGACCACGAAGGCGACACCGCTTCGCGCACGACATCGCCGATCACCTCGAGGGCCCCGCCGCTCGCCGGATCGACGAGCGACACCGCGAGGCGGGTGCCGATCGGGAACCACGCCGCGGTGTCGAGCGAGAGGCCCACCTCGGAGACGTCACGCGTGCGACACACGGCCAGCTCCCCACCCAGAAGGGGCTGAGCCGTGGCGGTGATCTCGATTCGATATCGAGGAGCGCGACGCGACAATAGTCGAATCTTGCCATACCCCCCGACGCCGGTGGGTCACAGGGGAGTTGCTTTGGACCCGTGTCCGCGCAAAGGTGCCTACATGTCCCGCCTGCTCCCCGCGATCTGCATGCTCGCCCTCGTCGTGCCGCGGCTCGCACATGCCGACAAGGACATCGTCATCGAGATCCCCGGCGAGCGGACCACCGAGCAGAAGATCCTCGTCGGTAGCCTCGCCGGCGCGGGCTTCGTGGTCGGAGCGATCGGCGCCTACTTCCACTACGACTCGCGCCAGGCGTCCGACGATGTCGGTTCGGATACGTACACCGGGCACGCCTGGACCGCGGAGGATCGGGTGCTGGTCGACCAGGCGGACCGCTCGCGCACCCGCGCCATCGTCGGTTACAGCATCGGCGGCGCCCTCCTGATCGGCGCCATCGTCGCGTACATCGTCACCGATCCACCGAGCGAGAGCGTAGTGATCCGTCCCCACGGGCGCGGATCCGCGATGCTGACGCCCACCGAGGGTGGAGCGATGGCCGTGGGGACGTGGAGCTTCTGATGCGCGCTCTCCTCGCGACCGCTCTCCTTCTCGGCGCCTGCACCCCGGAGATCGTCTCCGGCGCTTATCTCTGCGGTCCCGACGAGGCATGCCCCGACGACCAGAAGTGCAGCCCGGCGACGGGCCTGTGCGTGAGCCCGGGCAGCGTCGCCGCGTTCACGTGCGGTGAGGACCAGACCGAGGTCGAGCCCAACAACAGCGCCGCATCCGCCCAGGTGGTGCAGGCGCTCGGCTGCGGATCGGCGCTCGCGGAGATCGCCGGCTGCACGCCCGCGGGCGATGGCGACGACTGGTTCACCTTCGAAGTGCCGGCGACGTGCACGGCCACGGTCGCGCACTTGCGACTGTCATCGTCGATCGCGTTCGAGACGCTCGGCGTCACGCTCGCGGGCCCGAATGGATCGTTCGAAGCGTCGGAGAGTGCGTGCGATGCCTCGTTCCCCGACGACGGCGAGGTCCAGGTGTGCCTCGCGCAGGCCGTGACGCCGGGCGCGAAGTACACGGTGCGCGTCGCGCCCGCGGGTGGTGGCAACTGCGAGGGTGGCTGCCCGTACAACCGCTACCGTCTCGCGATGCAGCTCGCGACGAACTAGCGTAGCGTCGACACGGGTGTCGGAGCTGCGCTGGAACTGGCTGTGCGCGCCGTACGTGGTGTGCTCGGTGCTCATGCTCGTCGTCGCGATCACGGCGGCGCTGGTGCGCGGCGATCGCGTGATGCGCATCGGCGTGGTGGGCGCCGCGACCACGACCATGCCGTGGTCGATCTGCACCGCGCTCGCGATCTGCAGCGACAGCCCCGAGCTGGCGATCCGCCTCCTGCGCGTGGGCTCGGGTCCCGTGGCGCTCATCGGCCCGAACCTCCTCCTCGTGCTGCTCGGTGTATCGGGGCAGCTCGAGCGCAATCGCTGGATCGCGCGCGTGGCCTACGTGGTGGGCGTGGTGCTGCTCGCCACCGCGTGGGGCACCGACCTCGTCATCCCCGGCGTCCAGCGGCTGCCGAGCGGCATGTTGTACGCGACGGCGGGCCCGCTCACCGACGTGCACTGGAGCCAGCTCGCGGTGTGGCTCACCGTCGGCGTGCTGATGATGCGGCGCGGCACCACGAGCGGCGAGAAGCGCAAGATCTCGCGGCTCCTCGTCACGTTGCTCGGCCTCGGCGCCGTGGGCTCGATCGACATGCTCACGCTTCACGGCGTGTGGGGGCTGTATCCGATCGCGTGGCTGCCGGCGTGCATCGCGGGTCTCCTCGCGCTGTACCTCGTGCTGAAGACGGACCTCCTGCGCCCGCAGGGCTTCGATCGGTACGTCTTTCACGAGATCATCGGCTTCGCGGCGGCGGGGATCGTGATCGGCATCGCGTCCTTCATGATCGAAGGGACCACGCCGCTCGCCGAGGTCGTCGTCGCGAGCCTCGTCTGGGTGCTTGCCCTCGGCATCACCTGGGCGATCGCGCAGCAGCGGCCGATGCGCGTGATCGGATCGAGCGAGCTCGAGATGTTCGTGTCCGCGCTCGCGGATGTCGACGACGAACGCATCATGGTGCAGCGGCTCGCGGATGCGTGGAAACCGCTCAAGATCTCGGTGCGTGGCACGTGGCGTGTGGACGGCGAGGCGCTCCTCGACGTCAATCAGGGCACGCGCTGGCCGCTCGATCCGGAGGTCGCCGTGTGGCTCGTCGAGAACCC
>Ga0247741_1002257_pt1 | contig 10747 bp, 6 predicted proteins | sample UWRJL213509R2_FD_180945 | JGI IMG/M metagenome (GOLD analysis project Ga0247741, IMG submission 180945) | Plant litter microbial communities from Arlington Agricultural Research Station in Wisconsin, United States - UWRJ-L213-509R-2 | ecosystem: Environmental > Terrestrial > Plant litter >...
CTCATTCCCCGAGTCTGGATAGCTTTGGTTGGGGCGATGGATGGTGGGAAAAGCACGTAAGACTCGAAGCGCAAAGAGCCCAGGGAATCACTGCTACGAGCTCCAATGTGTTTGGAGAAGTCCCGGTCATTGCGTATGCGAATACGACCGTGTCTTTGATCGGCTGGGAGGGAGAATATAGAGCTTTCAAGGATAAGCTTCGTGCTCAAATTCTTGGGCAGGGCCGTGCATTCTCTGGGACGGATGCAGCTACTGTCAGTGGTCTCGTTGTGCAATCACATACTACCACGTCCCATAAACCAAATTCAAACGTACGCACGGATGGGGGGAGGGATGTGAACGAGTTCTTGTCACATCTGCACAATTACATCGTCTCGGTGGACGACCTCGAGCGCCTGCTCAGATGGAGCATACGAAGAGCCGTGGGGGCTGCGGTTGTGTATTTTCGCCCGCACGTCGATCCTACCTTGCTTATGGCCATGGCGAGGAGTGGCCGTGAGGGGGATCACTTGGGGGAGTGGATTGCTGAAGTTTGTTGGGATTACGGGCTGGTGAGGACGTTTAGGGAACTTCTTCTCGAAGGTCGGCTCTGGGGCGCAGTTGATACCGTTCTCAAGGGTTTGAACGAAGACAGAGGAGACGATGCTAAGGCAAGACCTGAAGCTAAAGCTGCGTTCGAGGTTCAGCTAGCTGCCAAAGCGAATGCAGGACCTCCACCTTTGGGCGGAATACCCCCTCGTAGTCTCGGATGGGCCAGAGCGAGGTATAAGGATAGGGCAGCGTTTGCGGTGGATGCATCTGTATCTGGGTGGGCCATGCCTGCGCATCTGAGTACCAGTGTTTCGACTGCCTGTCCTGCAGTTTCTCCAAGGGCTGTCTCTCCTCGTGGTACTGGTGTTACTTTCCTGCAACAACCAGCAGGAGCTTCCACTCCTCTGCTTCTTCCACGCACTTCTTATATGGTGTCAGCTCATGCTGTTCTGCCAGCGTCAACTCCATCTCCAAAGTTCAGCTCGAACATTACGTCCAAGAAGGCCCTGGATCTGAAGATGAATTTGGATGGGATAGTCGAGATTGGGGCTAAGGCGAAAAACACCCGCAATAACAACGTCAAATCGACCTCCAATATAACCTCCAATGTGGCCACGTCTTCTACAGAGCGTAGTCAACCATCAGATATGGTGGGTTTCATCAAGATGAAGAAGCCTGTTCAACTACCAGCTCCAGCTCCAGAATTTCAAGGTCCTGTACAGGTTCCTCCAATTTATGATCCCGAAGTTGATATCGACTTTGCTGTTGTCGGACTGGGGTTCGACTTAGGTGAGCTACTTCTTCCGCTACGGTCGAAGATGAAGACGACAAAGGATATCATTCGAGTCTACGTGCCCCGGATCTTGATTGAGTTCACCCATATCGTTCGCAACTTGAAGTACATGCACTGGAACTGGAACTGGATGAACTACGCCTTCCACACACTGTGGACCTTGGTCATCTTCCTCGCGTTTGCGTGTTTTGCAGTGCGGATGATGTTGGAATCCTATGGGCCTATAGACTCGTTGGCTTTGTTTGGTGTTGGGAGGGAGAGGGTCGGGGATGGGTACAGGAGGGCTGCGGCGTCGAGGTTCGGTGCCCAAGTCAAGAGAGTTGCACTGTTCGACCCCTCGCGAGCTGGTATACCTACTGGCACGGGTACAGGTATGGGTGTGGTTGCTGTGAACATTCCTCCAGCTACACCTGCGCCGGGTTTTGGTGCCCAAGTTCGTAACAAGCGCACCTTCGATTCTGGGAACAGGAACGTGGAGTTGCAAGCTGAGCCTGAGAGGGCGATGCAACTATCTGCGCATTCTGGTATTGGCAAAGGACAGGAACGGGAACAAGAATCGAGGCAACATACCTCTACTCGTCTATCAAGCTGGCATCGACCTCGGTTATCTTGGAGAGCTTGGGGGCGTAAGCGTGGGGTCAACCGCAACACTACTCCTGCCGGACTTCAAGTGGAAATGGAGTCATCTGCCAATGTCAACGCCAGGGTGCGTCACAGTGCATATGGAGGGTCTTTAGTCGAGCTGGTCGGGTTTGTGCCTATCGAAGATGGCGAAGTGGATTCGGATTTGGACTTGGATCTGCTGACGTTAACCTCAAGCTCGACGGAGGAGAACACTATATACTCTAAGGAAAGGATGGTAACGCCACAGTGGTATCACGCACCTACTCCGGCGCCAACGTATGGAGTCGGACATGGGTATGGGCGCCGAGCTCAGACTCGTGGTGGGTCCTCAGATCCCTCTCGTCGCTAGGTGGCTCGTCTTTTGGTCAACGTCAAATTCAGCAATGACTCTTGAGTCTGGGCACCTGGGTTCTTCATGGATGTGGTCTCTTGTATGGATGGGGGTCTGCGCTCGGTCGTATTCTGTGACTGGCGGTTTGAATTCTAGTAAATCAACTCGACTTGGCGGTTTGTGGTGCTTTTTGGCTTTCTTCCCTCTTGCTTGGTCTGGCCTTCTGCCTTTCGTCTTTGATCGTGTCCCCATTTCAACTCCTCAGCCCGTGCCCTGGACGGCTTGGCCCACAACACCCACCTCCTGATGTTTGTGATAATAATTCTGGAACTCGATGGCTCTGCAATCCTTTTCTGTCTCAAAACCTCGACCTAGCGACGCTCCTCATTGTTATTCCTGCCTCCGTCCCGCGTCACCGAACACTCCAAGCCCAATCCAAAAGTCTTTTCTATCATTCGATTTGTTGTATCGTTGGGTTTTGTTGGCCGCAGCGAATAGTTGTATTATTTTGAAGCTTATAAATCGCAGCTATTTGTATCTCTTGATCAATCATATTATATCTTGAATCAATACTTCCAAAGCAAACCCTCAAAGCTGTTGCTCCCCTCACTAGGCCTTGTCAACTCTGGAATAATAGAATCCCCCCGATAAGCATATTCAGAGCCTCATTCATGACTTTGGGGTTGAGCATCGTGTCTCCAATTGCTTGAGGGGGTCAGTGGCTCCGCGGTATCTAAAAACAGTACCACTGGCAATTGCTTCACTTGATAGTAGTAGAGATGCATGATAAGAGCGATATCTCCTTCAACATGTATGCCAGCAAGTCAAAATTCCTAACGATTGAATCACCTAGACACGTATCACATGTACAAGTTGTTTGCGTATCTGTGGCATAGGATTATGGATATTTGGCATCGCGCTGAATTCATCTTTTTTCATTCCGTCCATGATCTTGCTACATATTCGACCCAGAATCAAAGATCCTCAACGGTAGCCGCGAAGCTGTTCACATTACCCTACACAATCAAAATTGCATGTCGCCTGCGCAAGGGCTTTCGCTAAAGGTATGCATGTTCGCACATTGTATAACTCGTTGTCTGCTGAATGTTGAACATTTGCTAGATAATATCCGATACTTTCCTGACATGGACACGAAACGCTCCTTCCTCTCGAGGTCGAAATGCCCATAAGCTTGAAAAGAAATGCTTCTTGTCACCTGTTCCTCACCTACTGTGTTCCAACAACCCACCGACAGTTGCAGAAGTTATCCTTATTCAACAAGCAATTGCCAATGCGGAACTTGTAATCAATGGGCAGGATTCCGACTTGAAGAGAGGGTCGACAGTGGATGACTCTGAGTTGGAGGTCCTTCAAGCTACGGCTTTCATTGCGGCACATCAAGCGCTACTAAATTCGCCTATGCGGTCCTTGCCTTCCGAACTCCTCGAACTCATCTTTACGCAAATGTACACCCAGAACTCAGAGAAACTATGTCATCTTTACCATATCCCCGCCGTTTCTCAAGTCTGCCTGAAATGGAGGGATGTGGCTCTATCCACGCCATCCATATGGTGCGATATCACTCTAGAGCCCCGGGCCCTCCGACTTCCTCCTGTCGTTCCTAGATGGAAGTGGCGAAAGCCTTCTGAATGCTTGGTTCCTCTCGACCTGAGAATTGACCGAACCCGCCAGCATCCTCTTCGCGTACACATCAGCGTTTCCGAGGTTGAGCATACGACACATCCCCAATTCCTCAAACTTCTCGCTACATCGGATAGATGGACGGCAGTCACGATAATGTCATTCTCGTTCCCCTCCGCCATTGGAAAAACTCTTCAACATCTCCACGGTCGGATCTCCTCCCTTGTAGCTTTGGAGCTGGCAACGAATTTCGTCGAGGAACACTACGGTGTTGAGTACACCGCGTTTGCCGACGCACCAGCTCTGCGGGAAGTCTCTCTACGTGGTTTTTGGAATGGGGAGAGGTTCTTCTTCCCGTGGTCACAGCTGACACGGTACAAAGATATGGATGGGACATCATTGGATCCACCCTCCCTTCTACTTATAAAGTCGTCGATCAGGGAGCTCGACGTTTTCTGGAGAAGCAACCCCGCCATGGCACCTAATCAGAGCACAAGTGCAGCTTTCCCGCACTTGGAAAAGCTGAAGGTCAGATACGGCGGTCCGTCCCTCTTTAACATGCTTATCGCCCCGGAACTGCGCGAAATGACATTGGAGGTATACCGAGAGTCTGACATTCGTGAGGTCGCCGTCATGCTCACCCGCTCTTGTCCGCCTCCAAATGCGGGTGAACCTCAAGTCCATCGGAATATGAAGAGTTTTACGTGCCACGGCGGTGCTTCATTTTCCACTCCAGACTTGGCCAGCTTCCTCTCACTCGTACCATGCTTGCAGCATCTTGATATTGATCTGCCCGAACCAGCCGATCTTCAAAAGCTGTCCATACTCGACCCGCAGAAGACATTGGTTCCGAACCTCTCTTCACTGCGCTTTCGAATTTCCACCAGCTTGCGAGACTGCGACCATATAAGGACTCTAGCTGCAAATCGCTGTGAACAGCCCCCAGATCAGGATGATGGAATACTTGCACCTCAGCTTCAGCCATCAATTTCAACTTCTATTCGTGATCATTCGGCGCACCCTATCAAGTCGTTCACGATCGAATTTTCCTATGGATATCAGATTATCCAAGAACGTGAACTATTGGAGAGTGACGATTTTCATCTCGAGGGGTCTCCTACCTGCATCTGGCTCCAATCATGCAACCACCAGCTGTTGTCGCCCCTCCAACTTCCTAAAGGAAGAGTTAAACTAATGGAAGCTATCCTGGCGCAGTCGAAGGTGGTCGATAAGGTGTTTTCAAGTATTGAGCAGTGGGGAGGCAGCATGGATGCTCGAGACCTCTATGTGAGTTCAGTTTCAATTTCCTGATCTGAAGTTTCTAATTTTTATTGATCACCTCTCTTTCCAATTCACAGAAATCCGGCGTCCACATGACATTGCACAATATTCGTAGCCGGCGCCCCTCGACCTTACCCCTGGTGAAAATATATAACTTTGAACAGCGGGCTGCGCAGATACTGCAAGGGTGGGAACAGGTCCTGATCGAAGACGTCAAGAGTTCGAATAGACGATGGGCGTTGAATGGGCCCCATGAAGTTTCATACGTCCCACGAGATGATCGTAAGTCCCCAGCCTCATTATTCATCCCGTTCTGTTGATATGAGTCACTGAGCCACTTTATTCTAAATTTCTATACCTAGCTCTGCGAACCTCCGCGAATTGCCTTGATATCATCTATGGACTTCAAAATCAGATCTGATGTGCTCGCACGAGGAGTCTACTCACGCTAGGGCGACAGTTATGCGAAATGCGCGCCGCGATGAACGACGACATCTAACAACAGAGGTGTAGGGGACGTGTGGATCTAGTGTCTTGTCGTCCATGCAATAGTATTGGTATAGGTCATGCATATGAGTGGGCTCATATTCTAGTTGGCACTCACATCAACAATGCGTATGGTTTTTCCTTAGTTCGCGATTCAATTGATTGAAGTTATTTATAGCACATAGAATGACGTCATCGATTAAACAGGCAGCCGCCAGACGGGATTTCAAACCTCAGCAGTACCGTGCGGCGGACATTTTCAGCCTTTCATCCACTCCACTCATGTCTGCCAGCAATTTGGGCTTCATAACTTCAATTTCGCACACCAGCGGCATCGCTGAGGTAAAACCTCAGGATATGGACGCAAGCCTCGACGACTCGGATAGCGCTTTTGTATCAAAACTCCCAAACGAGCTCCTCTACAAAATCTTCCAGGCCAACAGTGAAAAGTATCTACTACTGGAGAATGGTTTGGCCTACGCTCATGCTGCATTGAACGACGCCACAGACAACAGCCAACACGCCCGTGCAGCAGGCCAAGTCTGCCGACGATGGAGAGAGGTTGCTTTGGCCGCCTCAGGGATATGGAGTCGACTTCTCGACACGTACGCGATGCCACCTCTTTGGTTCGAGGAAGTACTTCGCCGATCTGGGTCAGCGCTGCTCACTGTGGTCTCCGTTCACACCAGAGGTCCATCCGACGACCCATACTCGGAAGACAATATACAACTCTTGTTGCAGCCGGACGTTCTCAACCGTCTAGAAGTCTTCCACGTCGAGTCATACGACCCGGAGATTATGTACGCTATAAAGGAGTTTCCTTTTCCTTTGCTTCGACGCTGTTCGCTCGTCTTCCCGGTTTCGGACATCTCTGGGCGTCCTTACGGTTCTATCCAGCTTTTCGGCGATCGGGCCCCATTCCTTCAGCAGCTACAAATCGCGGGAATCACCCTAAGGGCATCCTACACGTTTTACTCGACGCTGACTTCGCTGCACATCTATGAAGAGTCTCTGAGCCCTATCCTGATTCTTCGAATCCTTCAACAGACTCCCATGTTGCAAGATCTCTCATTGCGCCAAAACGATACGAACGCCGATCCAGCACCTCAACCTCAATATAGTGAACTGAACGACCTGGATATTTCATCTATTCCAGTCATACATCTCTCACATATCAAGCGATTGCGCATCTATCATAAGCTTACGACTTCCTTCCTCGAAGTCGTGTCTCGTCTACGTCTAAATTCGATAAAGTCGCTTTTTATCAGCATATTGGAAGCGTTTCCAGGCGAGCTTTACGACACCCTCATGGCCAGCATCTCAAAAATTCTCCCTCAATGGCCTTCCATGGCACCCGAGTCAATTCCTGATTTACGCTTTGCAGTCATGTCGCCCTATCTACTCAAGTTGGACATTGGCCCAAAGGATATCACCGTCCAGCAAACCCACGCTTCCCATCTGCACATAATGCCCGGTGCCTCGGAATTCTTCACGAACCTGTCCATTGAGCTTCGTGATCTCGCAGAGAATCCGGCCGATCGTGAAGATATCGCGAAAATGCTCAGACCGCTCTGGGCTAGGTTCGCATCCACCTTCTCCAACTGCGAACTCCTCACTGTCCGGTGTCGTGACGGGGACTATGCCTTCGATGAGCAGGACTGGAGGTCGATGCTGACTTGCTTTGGGTCGTTGTTGAAGTTTAACCTCAACCGGGTGAAATTCTTGGAGGACCTTCTTCGGACATTGTCACTCCCACTGGTGGAAAATACGCCTGTGGCCCCGGTATCGGACTTGGACTCGACTCCCAAACCGGATGAGGACGTCGCTACCAAATCCACGCTGGCAAACCCATCCAAGCTGTTGCTACCTTCGCTGCAGTACCTCTCGTTTCCACAAATAGCCATTAACGACAACTCCACATTTGCGACTTTCACTAAACTCCTCGCTTTCCGACAAGATCAGAACTCTCAAATAAGAAGAATGGTTCTTACCGACTTACCCGCGATGCTGGGCCAATCGGCGTCGACTGAGGTGAATGCGGTTGGTCATCGCTGTGCAGAGGATTTCAAGTTATGCGTAGAGCGTGTCCAGAGCCTTGTTGACTTTGGGTTTATGATCGTCACTTCCTTAGCTGAGTGAGGGTGGGTGTCTGAGTTGATGGCTTCCCGTTGTTCAGAAAGTATCGACTTGATAATAGTAAACCTTCAGTAGATACCATCTTCAAAATATCGGCTGTTGGATCCCATGTCTAGCTCTAGTTTTCATCGCAGCCTTGAAGCTGAAGCGCTTGCCCTGTCCCAATTCACGAGTCTGACCCCTGAAATCATGTGCCAGAGCCATCATTTTCTATTGCAACCACCATGTCTTGCCACATTGCTCAGAGTCAAAGAATCCCAACGAAAGTAACATTAATTATCGCATTACAGTATAAATTTAAGAAGCTTCATGTCGCCTGCGCAAGGAATTTCGCTAGGCCTGAGTTTTGAACGTCCGACAAAATCGATACAAGGAACCCAGTCATACTACTGATTCGTTAATATCGATCTCGCTCTATTGACCTCTACAAATTGTCTTGGTATCATTCATGGACTTGGAAATATGGTTTTGAAGTGCTGGTGTGAGGAGTCTTTTCGCCTAGCGGAGTGACAACCACAGCCAGTTCATGGTGAATACGCTCATGTGCCCACTGATGGCACGGCCGTAAACTGTTCTCGAAGTCTTGTATAGGGAGTGTATGAGCATATATGATGTTGCTTTTTTTTGTCCGTGTAACTGTATTGATATGGGTTATCCATACGAGTACGCTCATACTCTAGTCCGCGGGTTATTTATAGCACACGACATGATGTCATCGGTTGATAGGCGACGGGTTGCAGTACGGGGGACATTTCCTGCTCTTCTTCCACTCCTGTCATGTCTACCACCAACTTGTGCCTCATAAATTCAAGCCCGCCCAGCGATATCGCTGAAGAAACATCTCAGGATATGGTCGCAAACCCCGATGACTCGGACAGCGCTTTGATATCAAGGCTCCCAAACGATCTCCTCTACAAAGTCTTCCTGGCCAACAGTGTAATATATCTGCCAGTGGAGAAAGTTTTTTTACACGCTCGCTTTGCATGGAAACACATTGCAGACAACAGCGAACATGTACGAGCAGCAGGCCAAGTCTGCCGGCGATGGAGAGAGGTTACTTTGGCCGCCTCCGCGCTATGGGGTCGAGTTCTCGACACGCACACGATGCCGCCTCTTTGGTTCCAGGAAGTACTTCGCCGATCTGAGTCGGCGCCGCTCACTGTGGTCTCGAATTTTATCAGAGGTCCACCTGATAACCCTTACTCGGATGCTAATATTCGACTCTTATTGCAGCCAGACATTATCAACCGTCTGGAAGTCTTCCACGTCGACTTGGACCACCCAGCGATTATGTACGCTGTAAAGGGGCTCTCCTTTCCTTTGCTGAAACGCTGTTCGCTCGCATTCTCGATTCTATCGAACTGGGATCGTTTTGGTTCTGTCCCCGGCCAGCTTTTCGGTGATCGGGCCCCATCCCTTCAGCAGCTCCAAACCTCAGGAATAATCCCAAGGCCATCCTGGTCATTTTACTCGACATTAACCTCCCTGAAAATCTATCAGACCCCTCTCAATTCTATCCTAATACTCCAAATCCTTCAACAAACTCCAATGTTGGAAGAGCTCTCATTGGGCGAGAATGTCATGGCCAATCTGTTAATAAACGGCAGTAATGCTCTAAACAACCAGGATATCTTGTCAATCGCGGTCATACCTCTCCCACATCTCAAGCGCCTTCACGTCTATCAGGAATTTTGCGCTTCTTTTCTTGAAGTCCTCTCTCGTCTACGTCCAAAAGCGGTGGAGTCGCTTTATATTGGCTCAGTGGTGCCATTTCCAGGTGAACTTTGGGACACCCTCATAGACAGCGCCTCAAAATTTCTCTCACCACTTCCACCTTCGGAGGCACGGCCTGGTTCAGGCTCTGTGGTCGTGCGTTATGTCGGAGTCAGCTTGCACTTCGGCCCACAACATGTGTCCCTTTTCCGGCTAACCCACGATGCCATTCGGCCCCCTGGTGTCGAAATCCAGCAACTCGCAATGGACTTGGCCGTATACCTTCGTCACGCAGACGATCGAGCCTTGGTTGATCGTGATGACTTCCCGAAAATGCTCAAACGCCTCTGCGCCAGGTTCGCACCCAGCTTTTCCTGCAGCAGAATCCTCACTGTCTATTTTCGAGATGGAGACTACTCTTTTGATGACTACGACTTGCAGTCAATGCTGGCCGCTTTCAAGTCAGTTTCAGAGCTTCGCCTCAGCGGCACGAACTTCTTGGAATCCATCCTCCAGGCGTTGTCATTCGCGCCGTTGACTTCTGAACTAGATGGAAGCATCGATGCTTCCAAGCTGCTACTCCCTTTACTGCGCGTTATCAAACTCCAACGGGCTGCCATCATCGACAACTCGACATTCGCGGCTCTCACCAAACTGCTCGCTTTTCGACAAGAGCAAAACTCTGGAATAACAGGACTAACGCTCTTACCTGATTCGGCCCCCGCGACTGTGGAACCGCAAGACCAGTGTACCATGGTAAATGCGGCTGGTCATCGCTTCGGACACGACATCAAACTATACGTGGAGCGTATTCAGAGCCTCATTCGTGACTTTAAGGTTACCGTGTCCCCCGCTGCGTAAAGGATGGGTGCCGATGGCTTCCCTATTGTCCGGAAATTATAGAATCGATGATACGTAGTAAAGATTGAGTAATATAAGTAACTAGCCGTAATTAGCCTGTCGAAGATAGATTTTCGTTCAAAGTCACAAAATTAGTTGATCCAGGCCATGTTCCCCGATTGGCTCTCGACATCAGCCACTAAAGACGGCCGGTCTGTAATTCCCTCGAAATCAGAGCAGCGCGACGAGAAGATAACTTCCTCCATAAAATCGACTGTTGGATCTTATGCATTATGTCTAACTGGAGGCTCTACTTGTCCTGAAATTTAACCACGTTGAAGCCTTGCCCAGTGGATCAGACTCATGCGCCG
>Ga0247741_1002258_pt1 | contig 10746 bp, 15 predicted proteins | sample UWRJL213509R2_FD_180945 | JGI IMG/M metagenome (GOLD analysis project Ga0247741, IMG submission 180945) | Plant litter microbial communities from Arlington Agricultural Research Station in Wisconsin, United States - UWRJ-L213-509R-2 | ecosystem: Environmental > Terrestrial > Plant litter >...
TGCCAGTTGGGAAAGGGGGGACTGAATAGCTTCCGGAGGGGAATGGAGGGAAGGAAAAGCTCCCAGTGGGCGCAGGGAACGAATAGCTTCCAGAGGGGAAGGGAGGGAAGGAAAAGCTGCCGGTAGGCGCAGGGAACGAATAGCTCCCAGTAGGGAAGGGGGGGAAGGAAAAGCTCCCGGTTGGGAATGGAGGGAAAGAGAAACTCCCAGTTGGGAAGGGAGGGAAGGAGAAGCTACCTGTCGGGAATGGAGGGAAGGAGTAGCTGCCAGTCGGGAATGGCGGGAAGCTGAACCCAGAGCTCGTGGTCGTAATGGGGGGTGCCTGAGGTGCAGGGGCGGCCTGAACACCGACAACAAGGACGAAGGCAGCTAGGATCGAGGCGAATTTCATAATGCAGAAGAGATGAGACTTTCTGTTTAGAGCTTGCACTGGGGATTCTGTGCGAGATACTGAGGGCTGCTAACATTTTGACCGTGTATTTATACTGCAGGAGAGCCCGCATCCATATTCAGATGCGTCTTGGGGCGTTGGAGTCAAATTTTTGCGAAGAGGAGAGAGAGAATCCGACACATCGCGGTACCGTTGTTCTAGTTCCAAGTATTTTTCCGGCTTTGAGAATACGGTTCTACTTTAATAGCTATATCACGGCATTCGATGTTTGAAGCAGCCTTCGTTGAATCCAATAACGTATATTCTTCCATCTTGGTAAAGGGTTGATGCGATACAGCTTTCAGAACGAAGCGTTGAATATTCAATAGCGGTCTATTTTTAGCCTCATTCCTTCGGAGATATTGTACCCTCTTGCGCCACTTTTCCTATTTCAGGCATCACCCAACACTCAAAAGAGCCCCCATTTGGTCAAACGCCTAGTACTTAGCGGAAAATATATGGGTGATAAAGAAGTTAGATGTCTCCGTACTGAATACATCGTGGAAACCAGTTGATTGCTGCATTTATATTTCCTAAATGCCTAATTCAAAGGGACGTAAAACATCATCATTAGTGAAGTCATACTGCAATTCGAACCTGGGATTTCACTCATTTTTCCTGATGTCGCGAGAACTTTGTGGTTACCGTACACCAGCAGGAAGGTCACATTACTGAGATTCTTTATTCTAGAAGTATGAGAAGGCAAAATCAGTGGTCAATGGCAAGTCGGAGAACACCAGGAAGCAGAGAGAAATACAGCTGACCTGTATTTGAGAATGGGCCAAGAAGAAAAAACTGCCAGTCAGCCTCTCTTTTTATTGGTTAAGTACTTATGAGCACTGTGCGTCTTCACGCACAATCCGTGTTATTAATATCACCTTCGCAGTGACAGATGCATATTTTGAGCCCTAGAGTTTCGTAACTTGAAAGCGACTTGACTATACGTTGGGATCTAGATGGAAAGGTGGCTAAACTAGGCAAGTTGTGGCTTTACTGGGCTACTATCTTCTTCGCAGAGTTCCCACATTGAATATATCGCGAAGAGTATAGATGAAGTGTTAATCCTTCCAGCTTGGATAATAGATTTTGCGGTGGAGCAACAACATAAGCACTCTTACCGGCAGGTTTGAATATTGAGGTGTGTTTGAAGATATTGCATAATATTGCTGACAACTTGGCGATGGTGGTTATTTATATCGCGAATTGCTATCTAATCTTATCAAACCTCAAGGCTGAGCACATCCGAAGCGTGGGCCGTTGTGTACGGGGATGTACTTACAGTGACTCGTCTCCAACTGTCAGTGAGTCCAACTGACACGCATCCACATTCACACCACTGCGGGACAGAGGTGTCGTAAGGTTGTGGCGAGTATATAAGTATCTTACCGTGCCAAAGGCCTCACTTTCGAATCCAACCTCCAACATGTCATCACAAACTCGGCGACACAGAACAAACAACCCTTACGAAGAGAAATTTGGGTACTCCAGAGCCGTTCGCAAAGGTCCTTTCATCTTCGTTTCGGGTACAACGTCCATCGATACTAGCTCTGGCAAGGTGCTCTACCCCAAATCCGCATATGATCAAACAGTCAAGATCTTTTCGGAGATCGTGATGGCCATTGAGGCGCTAGGAGGGAAGAAGGAGGATGTAGTACGGTTGCGGATGTTCGTCGCGGAACACAGGGATAGTGAAGGTGTCAGCCAGGCCTTGAAGGAGGTGTTTGGGAGGGTAGCGCCTGCTGCGACGATGTTGTTCGGGATGGGATTCGTTAGCTCGGATATGAAGGTTGAGATTGAGGCTGATGCTTTGGTGCTATGAGAAGTGGGAGACGGGATGAAAAGCTTCAAGGGTGCAGCATGATTTTCTACCAGTCTATGATACATTAACAACGTGATACAGAGTCTTTGGGTTATTCAAGCAGACGGTCAATTTAAGCAGTTTGGACCAGGGGCATGATGAGCAGCTAGAGGATTGCGGTCACCACAAGCATTGAGACAGAAATTAGGGTATGGTAGCGAGCGTTGGATACTAGAGGCGAGAAGACCACCCTGGAAAAGCTCCCTTAATGCACGATCGTTCTGCCCGTTTTTCTTCTACACCTCGCACTGTCACCTTCACCTTCCCTTATTAACAAGACACAAAACCCAGCGATGGCAAAAACTACGACGCTGGTGTAAACCGGGATTGATCGATTCATCGTCAAGAGTATCCCCCCCAATATCGGCGCTATCATGCCCCCACTAGCCACAAAAAATGTAATTAGTTTAGGGAATTGCATGGACAGTAGCAAACTCACATTCGGGACAGGGCAGAGGCTATACCACAGGCGGTACCTCGAACTGAGTAAATCGTTTAATCAACATATGGTTCTGCTTGACCGTGCAAAGGGCCAACCTTTCGTTCCGAATATCTCGGGTGTCCACCCATAGAGAATTGCCCACATGGCCTAAGTAATGTCAGTTTCGTCACGTCCAATACCAGAGGTTGATACACACCGTTGCACTTAGACTGATCCCAATTGTACTCAACCTGACAGCCCATGTTGAAGTCACAATAGCAAACACAATACAAAAGAAAGCCGTGATGAACGTGCTCCCTACTAGCGACCACTTCCGGCCCAAACTTGATTCAATCAAATAAGCTCCAAGCTGTGAATACAATTAGAACACCAGCAAACCTTCATATGAATGGATAAACATCACTAACCAGAGCACCAGGGCACCCTCCGATGGTGAAAATCATCACATCCCACAAGCTCTGCTCCAGAGTCTGCGGTGTCTCTAACCCACCCCGCGTTTCTAATAGCTTAGGGAGATAAACGTTGAACATTGTGTACGCTATCCCACTGCCTGTCAGGTCACTCGTGCATTCCAATGGAATTATAACTTACCCAAGGACATTGCACACCAAGCAGACCATACAAACACCGTTGTCCTGAACCATTCAGGAGCAAGCACCATCATCACTCGATCCCACCAGGCGCACAGAGGTTTTCTCAGCCATCGAGGAAGTACCCGCAATCTTTCCTCGTACATGGATGACCGTCTCGAGGAAGACCTGGCCGGGCGCTTGGGCGGTCGGATGCGAGGTGCGGAATTATCCCCGTTAATCAGCGGTTCATTGGCAGCTTCATCCATTACTTCTTTAGCGGTAAGGTCGTGGGGGCCTGATGGTATCCGCGGTGGTTGTTCCTCCAGAGGTGTAGCAAAGGCGTGCGAGTCTAGACCATGCGTTTCGCCTGTTGAGGCGTAAGCGGTCGCCAATCCATTTTTGGCAGCTGGACCACTCTCCGCACTTGACGGTCGTGGAGGCGAAGGGGTAGGTCCATCTTCTATGATGCTCGCATCGAATACCGTCGTTGAGTTGGCCCTATTACGGTTGCCTTCGGCCTTGGGTATGTTGGTACATTCATCTGCGCTGATTGGCGAATGGTGATCTCGTACGTCCGCAAGTTCTATTGGCACAGTCGAGCCATTAAACTTTGATATCATTTGCAAGGATTTGACTGCATCTTGAGGGCGCCCAGCATGAACAAGATACCGGGGGGATTCATGGAGGCGGAAAAAGACCATTCGTGCAAGAAACATTACGAGGGTCTGTAAAGGAATGAAATGTGAGGTTTAGACACAGCTGCTGTTATATGCCTGGCTGAAAAATTCTTTACACAATTTAGGACGTACTATTAGCGCTAGAGCAATAAGCAAGTATTTCCATCCTTTGTTCTGGAGGTTGACATCACATGAAACGGTTAGCCCAGCCGAACACGAGTTCTGTGGGAGAAGCAACAGGGCAACGACAGCTGAAAGAACCGCGCCGAAAGAGAAGAATATTGAGAGGGCTGTGACGAGGTATTGCTTTTCCTTAGGCATGTGTTCAAGGAGAAGCGTGCCATCCGTGGGCATCGAGCCCTGCATTTATGAGTAAGGCAACTTCATTCTCATATCCCTGATTTCTGACTCACACCAACAGCGCTTCCCAGAAGAAAGAGGGCAATGCATAGGGTGGTGAATGAGTTTGCAAACGACGCTAGCAACCCAAACAGCGCTGTAAAGAACAGTGTAGCGTTGAAGGCCGTGATTCGCCCCATAAGGTCAGAACCTTGAAAGAGGTCAGATATTAGTAAACCAAGTAGGAATTAATAAGCCGTAGACGCACATGTACCCCAACCGACTGCACCAATCATCATCCCAGCAAACATCGAGGAAGAAACAAGTCCAATATGGCTATCTGGAACTGAAGAGAACCCATGAGATATGATCGAGATTGTTGGGCAGTATGGTCATACCTGCGTAATGCTGCTGTATTCGAGGTAGAATAATGGCCACGGCTTGTATCCACATCTAACACTTGGTCAGAACGAGTTCCCCCTAAGCTACCGACATCCTACATTATCTGCCATCCATCCTAGAGCAAGTATCAGCTGCCAAGACACAGTTGGAACTTATAGGGCCACATACCAAAGCCGCATAGAGACAATAACGTCCACTGGTAGCTCCCCATTCCTATACGGTCAATCGTTTTGTCGAGCTGATGTTCAATTACAACTTTCAGTCTCTTCTTGTCAGCACATGCCAGTGAGCGCGTACCGGTGTGCGACCATCAAAGTCATCGTCTTCCAGGAGCTGGTCTTGCTGTTCGAAATCATCGTCTCCTTCGGGAAAGTAGTTACGGTTCATCGTTGGGGAAGTTTCCCAAAAGCCAGAGGCGCGATTTGAGGCCATTTTGCTATCTGTCTATATAAGCCAGATGGCGCAATCCCAGGGCTTTTGATCCAATAGTCGGGTAACCAGTACCGTCGGAAATGGGAATGAGTAAGGATTCGGCAAGCGATCCTAATGGAAGACATCCAGCCAAATTGAGACCGGCAAAAGGTTCCCACGGGCAGTTCGGCGGCGTTTTCAGGTGAGCTCACCCAAGTGGTACCTTCAGCTTATAAGCTGAAACGGCGCCGACAGACGGGCATACTATAGAGCAAAATACTACTGTGCATGCACCGCACTGTGATTCGGACGGGCGGTGTTAATTTGGCAGGGTAGAGATGCGGGGGGAACCAAGGTCCGAGGTGTCATACATCACAGGGACCATTGTGAGAATCCGAAAATGAAGTGCTGGAATAGAGTTTGCGGAGTACTTATTACTGGCTTGACACCAAGAATTCTTTCGAGCATTCCCATTCGTCTACAATTATAATTACCTGCTCCTGAACTTTGAGTATGATCACTCGCTCAAATTGAAGTCTATGAGCTTCACAGCAGAAGGAGTTGTCCCTGAACTCTTCAGCTGATAAAGCACAGATAGTACGCCACCAGAAACTCTCGCTCGATCTACCGTCACCTCCCCAAATGCATTTAATCCAGATGCAACACCATCATACGCCATCTTCCAGTCTGTCCAACCAGATGATTTGCTTGCGGTAACAACACGCACGAACGGCAAGACGACATAGGCATTGTCGGCGTTATCAAGAACAATTTGAGATCGTCCAACAGAGTTGAGAGCATAGGGAATTTCCATTTTGCTGAATGTCCCGTTCGTATTGCGGTAGATATGGAAGGGACGAGCATAAGATGTCCGATCGTTCACATAATTTGATACGCATTGTGTGAAGCGACCTGCATTTTGTAAGTGACTTTTGGTATGCCACCAGACGACCTTCTTACCTGGAACATAGGATACAATTGCGTGAATCTGCCCTGCTGAATCGACATCCTGTGATTCTTGGTTCATAAGACCGTGGTCTGCATTGAGCGAGTCGACGATAATCCCTCCTGTATTAACATTGACGGGTTTCGACCCCGAAGTGCCAATGGTGCTTCCCGCACTGTTTCTCCAATTCCGACCTAATCAATAATTCAGTATCCTATAGCTACTATCACACTTTCAGGGTGCGCACCATTGTCTTCGGAATAAAAATAGGTTGTGTCATGATTCGTCAGACCCCCATTATTGCAGGACACCGCTCCAGCTTGCTCCCTCCAAGTTCCCGTAACATGAGCATTACCCGATTTGTACGTGAATCCGTGAATGTAGAGATTTCGAGCACCGCTGGTCTTTCCGTTCGGCGCAGCATATGTCCCAGACGCTGATGCCCAAGATCCGACGTTTGACCACGAACTACTCTTATATTCAGCAAGTTGTGTAGCGCCGTTGCCTGATACGCCAGATCGATAGACAAATTGTAGGAGATTGTCTGGGGTGACCACGAATTGTGGGTACGTAACGGTGCTGAAATTAGGATGAATGGTCATTTGATACACGAATAAAAGTAGGCATAACCAACTAACCTGCCAATGTTGAGGTTGCCAAGGGTGTTCGTGATGCTCCCAAAACGACTAGCGGTCCAGCTCGCACCACTGGTGGCAAGTCCTGCTTCAGAGCTGGTATAATAGAGCTTGGTACTATGACAGTCTAATGCTACGTGGATCTTTCCATCTGACGGTGAGATTCCTAGAGCAATCACGTTGTGCGAATCGCTGGTGGAGAGTTGATGGGGAAGTTGGAGAGTAGACCAACCTCCCGAAGGAAGCTGTCGTCTGCCCAGAATAGCATACTTTGTGGAAGTGTACCAGGCTGCGTATTGGTAGTTCGAATAGGTCAAGACTCCGGACAGCTGGAATGAGTTGACGTTCACGACTCCGTCATAAGAGACAAAGAAGATCCCTTTGGCGTCTAGCTGCGTGTCGGAGATGACAGAAACACTTGGGGCGGCTCTAGAGGCGACTAGGAGAAGACCGATCACAAAAGAGACGATAAGTACGAGTTGCATTGCGTCCAAGTCCTCTGAGGACCGTCGAAGCCTTTATATTCTGTACGAATCGCAGCCAGCGATGAACATGTCGCGTGGTCACGGAAAAATAGAGAACGCGTAAACTCCGGCTTTTGGGTTCGTACATGACAAAACATTAGGAGTCATTGGACTTGGGCGGCTAAGAATACCTTTCAAGGTGGTTCCATGTAGAGAGCAACCACGACATCAACAAAGAAGCGTGAGAATATACAAGTATGGAGTGTGCTTATAATAAGCGCTCAAAAGGTCATTACAATTACGGTGTAATAAGGACACTAATATGCACTACAGAGACCGTGACCATATACCAACCCATGCATGTCAATTCTCCTTCGTCGCGCCGCTGTGAATCGTACTATTGCTCGTGCTCGAAGCCGACGGCACCACCGTTCGACTGGAATCACTGGCACTCAGCACACTGGAAATGCTCGGACCTGCACCGCTGTCTGGCGCCGTAGGGCTGACACCAGGGCTCATACCATTGAACAATGGCGACCCCTCAGGTTCTCCGTATTCCTCCGGTATGGGTTTCGCGGGCGTCTGCGGATATGCTTCACTTGGGTGTGTAGTCGTTGGAGTCCGAGCCATGGAGAATCTAGTTGACCGGGCAGAGAGGAAGGACCCAATACCAGCACCCCATCCCGATAGTGGTTTCATAGGAGTGACGACGTCTGGTCCGTTCGGGCTTGTTGGGGAACCTGACGGAAGGGAGTTGTTGCTGGTTAATGAGAATGGACGAAGGCCGCCTGAAGGCTTTGCAGTGATATAGTCAACTTGACGCGCCGTACGGGGCGTGTCATCAATATCCGCTTTGGATATTTCAACAGGTGGCGTAGTGACAAGAGACGATGGCTGTTCTTCCTGTACTGAAGGAGCTGGACTCGTGCGTTGAGCCCATCGGCCACGAACACCTTCCACGGCTTTGAAAAAGCTTGTAGAACCAACCGTCAGTGTTCGTGCTACAGCTTCACGAGCAGGAGCCAGCTGCTGCTCAAGTTTCAGGTCTTGGATGCCTTCCTGAAGGCGAAGGCCTATGTCGGAGACAACGGAGGGCTTCTCATTACATGGATGTCTAGTGACGTGTCAGTATATGAAGGGGGGACCAGCTGTTTTCGTACCGTGGCTCGATGATGTCAAACAACATCGGGTCCGTTGTTCGTTCCCAGACTTCATAAACATTCGTGGATTTGAATTCGGATATCCAAAGCGGATTGAAGTCTTCGGTTGAACTAGGGTGGCCACCTAGATAGCCATAAATGAAGGTCGCCCCTGGTGTATATAGATGTTGCAACTCACCAGTCCCGCCGGTGATAATTACCCCTCCGTTCTCTCCCTTTGACACGAAATCCCGATACTTGACGGACGAAAGGGCAGCAGTAATGTACTCTTCGAACTAACCATAATGTCAATAGCCGTGGGCGGACTAGATGCAAAGATATACTTTTGTCCGCAGATAATCATCGCTACCTTTGAAGCTACATTTCATCAGCTCATTCATCGGATGTACACTATGAATGCCACTCACTACTGCATCCCACTTGGCTGAGAAGCATCCTGGCCATTCCAGCTCTCGTTCACGTCCGTTAAAATATCGTCCATCCACTTTCGATCAGCAGCTGTCAAACCAGCCGATCTTTCTAACTTCGGATTTCGGAACTCTAATATTCCGGTTTCTGTCTGCAATTCAGCAGCTAAGCGTTGATTGAAATTGAAAATAGTTGCTGAATGGCTCACATGAACCAGTAGATCTATTTCGCTTTGATGCGTGATGATGGAATTAGTGCAACCACACAGCCAGCTTGGTGTATCTTTGAGCATGTCGAGTTGTTGCAAAGGGAGGTAGGGTTGAAATAAGGCATCCTGACACACATGTCATTTATGAGCCAGTCTAAAACCACAGCAGACACTTACCTTGCCGAAGATATCCAGGGGTAGGCCCATGTATGCCATCATACTTTTGCGGTCTGACGTTCGTAGTGAGGTTGGACGTGACAAGGTAGGTGCGCGTGCAGCCAGTGGTGGGGAGCCACAATCGTCTAGTGTTTGTAATAGCCCTATAGAGTTGAAATGTGTCATGAGGCTTGGAAGAAAAACAGTGCAGATGCAGGCCAATTACCAGGTAGTAATGAAACCAGAGAGTACTGATAAGTGCAAAGCTTTTCAACAGGATATCCGAAAAACATGATCTAAACAGACGATGAGTCTAACGATACCACTAAGGGAGATGACTGACCCTCTTTTGCAACATTAGTGCCTTTACGAGAATCAAAGTCTTCTGTCGGAAGGTATGCACAAGCTCCCGTCTATCCACCCCGAGTGGACAATGTCAGGGAGAATGAGGTAATGGAAGGGACTGATACGCACAAGCTTGTACCTAAACAACGTTTGATTTGAAATTACACTGGGATTGCAAGACAACTTACCCATATATAGCCCGCTTTCAGTGAGCTGAGAACGCAGTGAATGCTCCAGAGATGCCCCAAAATCGTCGAGGATGCTGTTATCAGTAAAATCTCTGGTAATCTGTGGTCGGTCATAGTTCACACGAATTATATCGAAGCTCACCTTTGAAGAAAAAGCGCCGTCGTGACTACGCGTAGTTTCTCCCTAGAAAGCTTCAGTGTCAAGCAAGAGGACATTAACTAAAACCAACCGGATTGGGCCGAACACAGGCTTAGCCGCCAGGACCACAACAGCCTTTTGGACAGTAGACCGAGTGACGTCGACGCCTTTGACCAGAAGACTTGACGCTGGTATTTGCTGATTACACCTGGAGAACCCTTCGTGAGCTACAGTAAGAGTTAACCGCTATCGCGACGCACGAGATGCCAAAGATGGTAGTTGGATTGAGGCCTGGTTTCACGAGGTGAAAGTATGAGTAATCTTCCACACTCTTAGCTATGATGAATATGCAGACAACATGCAGCAGCAGAAGAAACATACTAGATGAGCGCCATCAGGGAGTGCGAGGAATGGTAGGATTTTCGCGACTTCCTCATCTTCAAATATATCTCCTCGAGAATATTCGATATGGGGTCCAACCTATGGCCGTTAACAATGACTGGGTCACATCAATTCGGCAGGACGTACGAGGTGATTAAAATCCACCAATGCCACCCCCAATATCAATGGGTCATTGGTGGGAGTGATCAACAAAGACTCTGGGCGTGCCTTTCGTGACGAAGTCGAGGCAAATGACGAGACCGACATAGCATCGTCTCGGTTAGGCGGCGATGGTGGATAAGTGACCGGCTTGAATTCAGGTGGAGGCGACATGGAGGTCGCCTGCCTTTCTTCCAGATGTGGCGAGACATTGTCGTCCTCAGATACAGAGTGTCTTGCATCTCCAACAGAGTACTCATCCGAGCTTTGCGTGGCAAAGGACTGTCGAGGATCACTTGTCAAAGAGTGTCGCTGTGAATGTGATGGTGAGGACAAGGATATGGAGCGCTGTGATGCGGTATCGGCGTCCTCATCGTCCGATTCTCTTATGATTCTAGGTTGTGGACCCGATGGTGATGGAGGAGG
>Ga0247741_1002259_pt1 | contig 10744 bp, 8 predicted proteins | sample UWRJL213509R2_FD_180945 | JGI IMG/M metagenome (GOLD analysis project Ga0247741, IMG submission 180945) | Plant litter microbial communities from Arlington Agricultural Research Station in Wisconsin, United States - UWRJ-L213-509R-2 | ecosystem: Environmental > Terrestrial > Plant litter >...
AATCTGACGGTGCACAACCGCGCCGAGCTGCTGGAGCAGCTGGTCAGCAACCGCACCGACCTGGCGGTGATGGTGCGCCCGCCGCAGCACGCCGACGCCACGCACGCGGCGTTCGCGCCGCATCCCTACGTGATCGTGGCGCCGGCCCAACACCATCTGGCGGGTCAGCGCGGCATCCCCATCGACGCCATCGTCGACGAGCCCTTTGTGGTGCGCGAGCGCGGATCGGACACGTGGAATTCGATGGAGGACGGCTTCGGGCCGCATCTGGAGCGGCTGAACGTGGCGATGGAGATCCGCAGCACGGAGACCATCAAGCAGGCCGTGATCGCCGGCATGGGCGTGGCCTTCCTGTCGGCGCACACCATCAGCCAGGAGCTCAAGGCCGGCAGCCTGGTGGTGCTGGACGTGGAAGGCTTCCCGGTGATGCTGAACTGGTACGTGGTCCACCGCAAGAACAAGCGCCTGCCGCCGGTGGCGCTGGCATTCAAACAGTTCCTGCTGGCCGACGGCGCCGCGCTGATCGAGCAATATCTGGATCGTCAGGCCTGAGGTTCACGGTCACAGAATTCACCGGCGCTGGATTGAGCCACGCGGCAACCCGAAAAGTCTGGGGTCGGACCCCGTACGGGGTCCGACCCCTGGCCGCCGCAGTGCGGGTTTGGCGATTCCAGCACACTGGGCGGAAACGCTCTCCGACTACCCCATCAATGCTCGCACGTGCGCGGCGGCGCCGCCTGCCAGGCCGGCGGCGCTGTAACCCCCTTCCAGGATCGAGACGATGCGGCCCTCGGCGCTGTCGGCGGCTATCGCCATCAGTTCCTGCGTGATCCAGTGGAAGTCGTCGTCGTCGAGCTTGAGGCCGGCCAGCGGGTCGTCGCGGTGGGCATCGAAGCCGGCGGAGATCACCAGCAGCTGCGGCTTCCATGCGCGCAGCGCAGGCATCAGGTCGAAGCGGACCCGGTCGCGGAACATCGCCGAGTCGCAACCCGGCGGCAGCGGCACGTTGAGGATGTTGTTGCGGCTGCCGGTCTCGCTGCGCAGCCCGGTGCCAGGATACAGCGGCGACTGATGGCACGAAGCGTAAAACAATCCCGGCAACGGCGCGAACGCCGCCTGCGTGCCGTTGCCATGGTGGACGTCGAAGTCGACCACCGCCACCCGCTCCAGCTCATACGCCCGGCTGGCGTGCGCGGCGGCGATCGCGGCCTGGTTGAAGATGCAGAAGCCCATCGCCCGATCCGGCTCCGCATGGTGGCCGCAGGGCCGCGTCGCGCAGAACACGTTCACCGCTTCGCCCAGCATCACATCGTCGACGCCGGCGCAGGCCGCGCCGATGCAGCGCATCACCGCCTGCCACGAGCCAGGCGACAGCAGCGTGTCGCCGCCGTCCAGCGGCACAGTGCCCCGCAGCGGCACCGCCTCGGCGACATAGTCGTAATAATCCGAGTCGTGTATCAGCTCGGTCTGGGCGCGGGTGCCCAGCGGCGCCTCGCGCCAGTCCAGTGCGGCGAACTCGCTGGCCTTGAGCGTCTCCAGCACCACCGCCAGCCGCTGCGGCGATTCGGGGTGACCCTCGCCCGGCTGATGCTCGTAGCAATCGACGTGGGTGTAGATGCGGGTATGCGGCTTTTTCATGCGTTCTCCTGCAAAAACAGATTGTCCGAGCCGGTGTCGCGGATGATCTCGCGCGCCTGGCCGTTGGCGGTGATGAAGTCATCCTGCGGCGATATCAGCAAGGCGATGCGGTGCGGCTTGAGCAGTGCGGCGGCATAACGAAGATTATCTACCAGCGTTTGCCGCGCCAGCTCCGGCGCGACATCAGGCGGCGGCAGCCCGGCCAGGCAGCGCAGCTGGCGCACGCCCAGCGGCCGGGCGTAGCGGATCGCCTCCTCGACGCCGTAGCGGAACTCGCGCACGCGCGCCGGATGGCAGGCGATGCCGCGCTCGCCGCCGCCCCAGTCGCCGGCGGGCAGGCAGTACTGCACCAGCTGCAGCCCGTGGCTGCACAGCCGGTGCGCGATTTGTTCGACTGGATACGAGTACGGGAACAGGAATTCCACGCCGTCGAAGCCGGCTTGCGCCGCCGCTTCGAAACGGTCGAGGAAGCCCAGTTCGCCGAACTGCGTGCTCAGGTTGGCGGCGGTTCTGTGCATGGCGCGACTCCCGTTGCCGTCCGCCTCAGATGACGCACTCGTCGCGCAAGGCGGCGATCTGCACATCGCTGTAGCCCAGCTCGCGCAGCACCTCGTCGGTGTGCTCGCCCAGCAGCGGCGAGCGGGTGATGTCGGTCGGGCTGTCCGACAGTTTGATCGGATTGCCCACCGTCAGATACTTGCCGCGCTCCGGATGATCAACTTCGACGATAGTGCCGCTGGCGCGCAGCGACGGTTCCTCGGCGATTTCCTTCATCGACAGGATAGGCCCGCACGGAATGTCGAACTTGTTGAGGATGGCCATGGCCTCGAACTTGGTGTGCTCGCGGGTCCACTCCTCGACCGTGGCGAAGATCGACATCAAGCGCGGCAGCCGCGCCCGCGCGGTGGCGTAGTCCGGATCGGTGATCCAGCCCTCGCGGCCGATCACCTGGCAGATCGCCGGCCACACCGGCGCCTGCGCGATGAAGTAGATGTAGGCGTTGGGATCGGTCTCCCAGCCCTTGCACTTGAGGATCCAGCCCGGCTGGCCGCCGCCCGAGGCATTGCCCGCGCGCGGCACCGAATCGCCGAAGGTGCCGGTGGCGAACTGCGGATATTCCTCCATCGTGCCGGTGCGCTCCAGCCGCTGCTGGTCGCGCAATTTGACGCGGCACAGGTTCAGCACCGCGTCCTGCATCGAGGTATCGACCTTTTGCCCGCGTCCGCTGGCGTTGCGCTGGTACAGCGCGGTGACAATGCCCAGCGCCAGGTGCAGGCCGCTGCCGCTGTCGCCGATCTGCGCGCCGGTGACCACCGGCGGGCCGTCGTCGAAGCCGGTGGTGGCGGCCGAACCGCCGGCGCACTGCGCGACATTTTCGTATACCTTGCAGTTCTGGTACGGTCCGGGGCCAAAGCCCTTGACCGACGCCACCACCATGCGCGGATTCAGCTCCTGGATGCGTTCCCAGCTGAAGCCCATGCGGTCCAGCGCGCCCGGCGCGAAGTTCTCGACCAGCACATCGCAGTCCTTGATCAAGGTCTCCAGCACCTGCTTGCCCATGGGCTTCTTGGTGTCGAGCGTGATCGAGCGCTTATTGTGATTCAGCATGGTGAAATACAGGCTGTCGACGCCCGGGATGTCGCGCAGCTGGCCGCGCGTGGCGTCGCCCTCCCCCGCCCGTTCGACCTTGATCACGTCGGCGCCGAACCAGGCCAGCAACTGGGTGCAGGTCGGTCCCGACTGGACATGGGTGAAATCGAGTACACGCACTCCTTCTAAAGCTTTGCTCATTACAGTCTCCAAACATTTATAATTTTTTTGACAGTATGCATCAATGCTCTGCATAGCTGAATCATTCATTGTGCTGCGACGCGGCATCTGCGGCCAGGCGCCCGGGATAGACCCATCATAGGCAGTGGTGAAGAAAACTCTCATTGACCCCGGTCAAGAATCGCAGGAAGGCCGCGGCGGCGCCGAATTGTGGAAAATTGACCTCGGTCATGGTGATTGGCGCGCCACCGCGCCTACCATCGGTCTCCCCCATCACAGAAGAGGACACCATGCGCGCCATCGAAATCACCCAGCCCGGAGACCCGGAAGTGCTGCAACTGTGCGAGCGTCCGCGCCCGTCGCTGTTGCCGGGCCAGGTGCTGATCAAAGTCCACGCCGCCGGCATCAACCGGCCGGACCTGCTGCAGCGCGCCGGCAAGTATCCGGTGCCGGCCGGCGCCTCCGACCTGCCGGGGCTGGAGGTGGCGGGAGAGATCGTCGCCGGCCATGTCGGCGACAGCGGCTTCCACATCGGCGACATGGTGTGCGCGCTGGTCCAGGGCGGCGGCTACGCGCAGTACTGCGCGGCGGAGATCGCGCTGTGCCTGCCGATCCCGCGCGGCCTGACGCCGCTGCAGGCGGCCTCGCTGCCGGAGACCTTCTTCACCGTGTGGAGCAATGTGTTCGACCGCGCCGCGCTGGCGCCGGCCGAAACGTTGCTGGTGCAAGGCGGCACGTCGGGCATCGGCGTGACGGCAATCCAGCTGGCCAAGACGCTGGGGCACCGCGTGTTCGCCACCGCCGGCAGCGACGAGAAATGCCGCGCATGCCTGGAGCTGGGCGCGGAACAGGCGATCAACTACCGGACCGGGGATTTTGTGGAGATAGTCAAGGATGCCACCGGCGGCAAGGGCGTCGACGTGATACTCGACATGGTGGGCGGCTCCTACGTGCCGCGCGAAATCAACTGCCTGGCAGATGATGGCCGGCTGGTGTTCATCGCTTTATTGGGAGGTTCGCGGGCGGAGGTGCCGCTGGGTCAGATCCTGCTGCGGCGCCTGACCTTGTCGGGATCGACGCTGCGTCCGCGTCCGGTGGCGTTCAAGGCCGCCATCGCCCGCCAGTTGAAGGCGCGGGTCTGGCCTTTGATTGAAGATGGCCTGGTCAAGCCGGTGATCTACCGCACCTACCCGCTGGAACAGGCCGCCGAGGCACACGCGCTGATGGAAACCAGCGCGCACATCGGCAAGGTGATGCTGCAGGTCGCGTAACCCGAACCGCATGGGGTCAGACCCCGCAGGGGTCTGACCCCGGTTGGCCGTGCGGGGTAAAAATAGGCAGCACCACGACCCGCCGAGACACGGGCCGCGAGCCGTCGAGACTTTACCCCGCGGCCGCCGTGCGGGGTGAGGCCGGCGTCAAGCGCGTCACATGGGTGCGGATGGACTCCAGCACCGGCGCATGCAACCCATCCCCCTCGTTCAACTCCACATGCTCCAGCAGCTGCCGCCGCATCGGCGGCGCCCAGAAGCGCTGCAGATGGCTGGCGATCTCGCTGCTGGCCTCCTCCTGGTCCGGGTAGGACGCGAAGAAGGTGCCGATCTGATTGGCCATGGTGACCAGGTGGTGTACTTTCATTGTCAGGATCTCCTTATGCCGGCTGGGCCGCCGCGTCCTTGTGGGCCATCTGCTCTTCGTGGAAGCGCGCGAACTCCAGCTGCCAGTCGGACTGCTGCTGCACCGGCATCACCTGCACCGCCGTCACCTTGTACTCCGGGCAGTTGGTGGCCCAATCCGAATTCTCGGTGGTGATCACGTTGGCGCCCGATTCAGGGAAGTGGAAGGTGGTGTAGACCACGCCCGGCTGCATGCGCTCCGTCACCAGCGCGCGCAGCACGGTCTCGCCGGCGCGGCTCTGGATGCCGACCCACTGGTCGTCCTTGATGCCGCGCTCCTCGGCGTCGTGCGGATGGATCTCCAGGCGATCCTCCGCATGCCACTGCACGTTCTCGGTACGCCGCGTCTGCGCGCCGACGTTGTACTGTGACAGAATCCGGCCGGTGGTCAAAATCAGCGGATACATGCGCGTGACCTTCTCGTCGGTCGGCACGTACTGCGTGATGATGAAGCGCCCTTTGCCGCGCACGAACTGGTCGATGTGCATGGTCGGCGTGCCTTCCGGCGCGGCGTCGTTGCACGGCCACTGGATGCTGCCCAGCTTGTCCAGCTTGGCGTAGCTGACGCCGCTGAAGGTCGGCGTCAGGCTCGCGATTTCGTCCATGATCTGCGACGGATGCGTATAGTTCATCGGGTAGCCCAGGCGGTTCGACAGCTGCACCGTCACTTCCCAGTCGGCGTAGCCGGCCTTCGGCGCCATCACCTTGCGCACGCGCGAGATGCGGCGCTCGGCGTTGGTGAAGGTGCCGTCCTTTTCCAGGAACGAGGAACCCGGCAGCAGCACGTGCGCGTACTTGGCCGTCTCGTTGAGGAAGATATCCTGTACCACGATGCACTCCATCGCCTCCATCGCCGAGATCACGTGCTGCGTGTTCGGATCCGACTGGACGATGTCCTCGCCCTGGCAATACAGGCCCTTGAAGCTGCCGTCCAGCGCCGCTTCGAACATGTTCGGGATGCGCAGGCCGGGTTCGGCCTGCAGCTCCACGCCCCAAGCCGCCTCGAACTGCATGCGCACGGTGGTGTCGGAGACGTGCCGATAGCCCGGCAGCTCGTGCGGGAAGGAGCCGATGTCGCACGAACCCTGCACGTTGTTCTGGCCCCGCAGCGGATTGACGCCGACGCCTTCGCGGCCGACGTTACCCGTGGCCATGGCCAGGTTGGCGATGCCCATCACGGTGGTCGAACCTTGCGCATGCTCGGTCACGCCCAGGCCGTAGAAGATGGCGCCGTTGCCGCCGGTGGCGAACATGCGCGCCGCGCCGCGTACCTGATCCGCCGGCACGCCGGTCACCGCTTCCATCGCTTCCGGCGAATTCGATGGCTGCGCGACGAAGTCGCGCCACTGGTTGAAGGCGCGGTCGTCGCAACGCTCGGCGATGAACTTCTCGGCCAGCAGGCCTTCGGTGACGATCACGTGGGCCAGCGAGCTGACCATCGCGACGTTGGTGCCGGGACGCAGCTGCAAGTGGTACTGCGAGCGGATGTGCGGCGACTTCACCAGGTCGATGCGGCGCGGATCGATGACGATCAGCTTCGCGCCCTGGCGGATGCGGCGCTTCATGCGCGAGGCGAACACTGGATGGCCGTCGGTCGGATTGGCGCCGATGACCATGATGACGTCGGACTTGGCGACCGAAGCGAAGGTCTGCGTGCCGGCCGATTCGCCCAGCGTCTGTTTCAGGCCGTATCCGGTCGGCGAGTGGCAAACACGGGCGCAAGTGTCGACGTTGTTGTTGCCGAAAGCGGCGCGCACCAGCTTCTGCACCAGGTAACCCTCTTCGTTGGTGCAACGCGAGGACACGATGCCGCCGATCGAATCCTGGCCATGCTTGGCCTGGATGCGCTTGAATTCTGACGCCGCGTAATCCAGCGCCTCGTCCCACGAGACTTCCTTCCACGGGTCGGTGATTTTCGAGCGGATCATCGGCTTGAGGATGCGGTCCTTGTGGGTCGCATAGCCCCAGGCGAAGCGGCCCTTGACGCAAGCATGGCCTTCGTTGGCCTTGCCGTTCTTGGTCGGCACCATGCGCACAACCTCGCTGCCCTTCATCTCCGCATCCAGCGAGCAACCGACGCCGCAATAGGCGCAAGTGGTGGTGACCTTGTGCTCGGCCTGGCCCATCCAAATCACGGTTTTTTCTTGCAGCGTGGCGGTCGGGCAGGCCTCGACGCAGGCGCCGCAGGAGACGCACTCGGATTCCATGAAGGTCTCACCGGCGCCGGCGGACACGCGCGACTCGAAGCCGCGACCGGAAATCGTCAGCGCGAACGTGCCCTGGGTTTCCTCGCAAGCCCGCACGCAGCGGTTGCAGACGATGCACTTCGACGAGTCGAAGGTGAAGTAGGGATTGGTCTCATCCTTCTTCAGCTTCAGGTGATTCGCGCCCTCGTAACCGTAGCGCACTTCACGCAGGCCGGTCACGCCGGCCATGTCCTGCAGTTCGCAATTGCCGTTGGCCGGGCAAGTCAGGCAGTCCAGCGGGTGGTCGGAGATGTACAGCTCCATCACGCCCTTGCGCAGTTCCTGCAGCTTGGACGTCTGGGTGCGCACCACCATGCCCTCCTCCACCGGCGTGGTGCAGGAGGCCGGGTAGCCGCGACGGCCTTCGATCTCCACCAGGCACAGACGGCAGGAACCGAAAGGCTCCAGGCTGTCGGTGGCGCACAGCTTCGGGATGCTGGTGCCGTTTTCGGCGGCGGCGCGCATCACGGAGGTGCCGGCGGCGACGGTCACGCGCTGGCCATCGATGGTCAGCGTGACGAATTCCATGTTCGGGTTCAGCGGCGGCGGCGTGCCCAGGTCGCGGGCGATGATAGTTTCAAGCATTCTGTTCTCCTAGGCGGCGCGCTGGTCTGCGGAGACCTGGCCGAAATCTTGCGGGAAGTGGTTCAGTGCCGACAGCACGGGATAAGGCGTCATGCTGCCCATCGCGCACATCGAGCCATTGAGCATGGTGTCGCACAGTTCGCGCAGCAGGATCACCTGGCGCGGACGTTCGCCGTCGACGTTGGCGGCGATCTTGTCGATCACCTCCACGCCACGGGTGGAGCCGATGCGGCACGGCGTGCATTTGCCGCACGATTCGACCGCGCAGAATTCCATCGCATAGCGCGCCAGCTTGCGCATGTCGGCGCTGTCGTCGTGCACCACGATGCCGCCGTGGCCCAGCACCGCCCACAGCGAGGCGAAGGCTTCGTAGTCGAGCGGCGTGTCGAACTGCGACTCCGGCAGGTAGGCGCCCAGCGGGCCGCCGACCTGCACCGCCTTGATCGGACGGCCCGAGGCGCTGCCGCCGCCGTATTCGTACAGGATGTCGCGGAGCGTCACGCCGAAAGCCAGTTCGATCAGGCCGCCGTGCTTGATGTTACCGGCCAGCTGCACCGGCAAGGTGCCGCGCGAACGGCCCATGCCATAGTTCTGGTAGTAGGCCGCGCCCTTGTCGAGGATCAGCGGCACCGCGGCCAGCGACAGCACGTTGTTGATGACGGTCGGCTGGCCGAACAGGCCGGCCAGCGCTGGAAGCGGCGGCTTGGCGCGCACGATGCCGCGCTTGCCCTCGATCGATTCCAGCAGCGCGGTCTCTTCGCCGCAGATGTAGGCGCCGGCGCCCTTGCGCACTTCCAGGTCGAAGGCGCGGCCGGACCCGAGAATGTTCGAGCCGAGGAAGCCCGCCTTGACGGCGCTGGCGATGGCGTGATTCAGGTTGGCGATCGCGTGCGGATATTCGCTGCGCACGTAGATGTAGCCCTTGTCGGCGCCCACCGCCAGGCCGGCGATGGTCATGCCTTCGATCAGCACGAAGGGATCGCCTTCCATCACGATGCGGTCGGCGAAGGTGCCCGAGTCGCCTTCATCGGCGTTGCAGACGATGTACTTCTGCGGGCCGGCGGCCTTCAGCACCGTGTTCCATTTGATCCCGGTCGGGAAAGCCGCGCCGCCACGGCCGCGCAGGCCGGAGGCCGTGACGGCGGCGACGATGGCCGCAGGCTCCATCGCCAGCGCGTTGCGCAGGCCCTTGTAACCGTCGTGCGCTTCGTAGTCGGCCAGCGACAATGGATCGGTGACGCCGGCGCGGGCGAAGGTCAGGCGGCTTTGCTTGGCCAGGTAGGGAATGCCTTCGACCAGGCCAAGCGACAGCGCATGCCCGCTCTGGCCCAGATGGAAGCCGGCGTCGAACAGCGCGGCGACATCGGCCTCGTCGACCGGGCCGAAGCCGATGCGGCCGGCGGCGGTGTCGACTTCCACCAGCGGCTCAAGCCACAGCAGGCCGCGCGTGCCGTTGCGGACGATATCGACGGCGACGCCACGGCGCGAAGCTTCAGCGGCGATGGCGCTCGCCACGTCGTCGGCGCCCAGCGCCAGCGCGGTCGAATCGCCGGGAACGTAGATGCGGATGCTCATGCGGCCTCCCTGGCCTTGGCCACCAGCTTGTCGAAGCGGGCCGGCGTGACGCGGGCGTGCACCGCATCGTTGATCATCATCGACGGCGCGGTGGCGCACTGCCCCAGGCAGTAGACCGGCTCCAGCGCAAACTCGCCATCGCCGCCATGCGCGTGCAGCTTGCAGCCCAGCGCCTGCTCGGCGTGGGCCAGCAAGGCGTCGCCGCCCATGCTCTGGCAGGCCTCGGCGCGGCAGATCTGCACCACGTGACGCGCCGGCGCTTCGGTACGGAAGTAGTGGTAGAACGTGATCACGCCATGCACCTCGGCGCGCGACAGATTGAAGGTGCTGGCGATCTGCACCACGTGATCCGGCGGAACGTAGCCGATCGCGTCCTGGATCGCGTGCAGGACCGGCAAGAGCTGGTCCTGGGTGCCGCTGCTGGCGGCGAGGATGACGCTGACCTGGGCGGCTATATCAGCCGGGGCCTGGGGTGTACGCTGTTGCATGATGTCTCCGTTTTTTTGTGTACGGTGTCGCGTTCATATGTTCTACTAAGCATATGTAACGCTTATTATTAATGCATATGCCTAGGCTAGCACTGTAAAAACATCGAAGCAATATGAAGGATTTTGCATATGATCAAAGTAGAGATACGACCGGACTGGGTGCTGCGCCAGCCCAGCGGGCAGGCCATCTCGCTGCCGGCGCTGCTGGGGCTACTGGAGGCCGTGCGCAGCACCGGCAGCATCAGCCAGGCAGCGACGGCGCGCGGCATCTCCTATCGCCACGCCTGGGGCCTGCTGCGCGAATTTAACGAGCAGTTCGGCGCCGAGCTGGTACACAAATCGCGCGGACAAGGCACGGTCCTGTCGCCGCTGGCCGACAAATTGATCTGGGCGGACAAGCGCATCAGCGCCCGCCTCACGCCGATGCTCGACAGCCTGGCGTCGGAACTGCAGCAGGAATTGGCCAGTTTGCTGGATGAACGTCCGCCGGCGCTGCGCCTGACCGCCTCGCACGGATTCGCGGTGGCGGCGCTGGTCAACCTGCTGGAAAAGAAGGAGGTGCTGGTCGACCTCCAATACCGCAGCAGCACCGAGGCCGTGGCGGCGCTGGCGCGCGGCGAATGCGACCTGGCGGGCTTCCACCTGCCGGTGGGCGAATTCGAACGGGCGGCGGCGGCGAAATACCTGCCGTGGCTCGATCCCTCGCGCCACATGCTGATCCACCTGGCGTTCCGCACGCAAGGCATCTTCGTCGCCAAGGGTAATC
>Ga0247741_1002261_pt1 | contig 10740 bp, 10 predicted proteins | sample UWRJL213509R2_FD_180945 | JGI IMG/M metagenome (GOLD analysis project Ga0247741, IMG submission 180945) | Plant litter microbial communities from Arlington Agricultural Research Station in Wisconsin, United States - UWRJ-L213-509R-2 | ecosystem: Environmental > Terrestrial > Plant litter >...
AAAGCCCATACCCATTGTTCCTCCACCGCCTGGTTCCTTCTCAATTATCATACGGCCTCCCTGGGGGTATCGAAGCGCCAAGCCTAACCGCCCTGAGGGACCATACTCTGTTCCACTTCCTTTCTCGGAAAGATCCGTTCAACAGTACGCCACAGGACTTGAAACGGAGGGGGGTAGAAATTTGCATCCGCCTCACGGAGTGGATGTTTGGCACCCAAGAAGTGCGACATTTCGTGCCTGACGAGACACCGATCGCTCCCAAGCTTCCAATTCAGTGGATTGCTCGGCAACTGGATGCAGATTTCACCGACCTACAAGGTTAGTTGCAGAGCACTTTCTGACGAATTGGAAGGCTCATTCCCTTCATTGTAGATGTTCAACATCAGGTGTTAGCGATACTAAACAGCTTCTTTGGAAACGCTCTGGAGTTCCAATACGATCAAGAGAGCAATTGGGGTAGAACCCTGCACATCAGCGCATATGTGCGGCAATTCATATTTTCTGCGGCGGTTATCATCTGTTGGGAACCCACCGACTTGATATCTGCTGAGCGCGACAGGATTATTACAGAGGTGACATGGGCGCTCAAGGACTTCCTCGACACTCAACCCCCAACCACAACCTCACCCGACTACCTCTTCTACGCCGCATTCATGTTCGCAAACTCCTTGCTACGCGCAAATGTGCAACCTACCAGAAGTCTGTGTACATTGGTCATGGTGCTGCTAGCCTATAGAGCATGCGTGCAGGTCAACTTGAAACTTCAAAACTATCTCGACCTCGATCATCCCCACTATAGATGGGAGGCATTTTGCTCCCTCATAGATACACGCGGAATCGTGCTTCCTCGAACACCAGACTCTGGATGCCTACCGACGTCTACACTTGCTGGATCGCAGACCATATATGAAATAGGGTCTCATTGCTTGGACTCGGAGGCAACGACTAATGATGCTTTTATTGAGATAGCAGATACGAACGATATATAAGAAATTACGCATGGCTCAGTGACCTAGAATACTTCATTAATCTGTTAATTTAATCGACACCTTTAATTAATACAAGACTTGTGTACAAATCATATCGTAGTATACTTACCACTGAAGAGAGTTTATCCTGCCCTGTTTTAAAACGCCAGGTGTGGTGGCAGGTGAATAAGCCGAGGGTTCAACGTACTCGATTAGTTCGCACACGGTGAAAGGTAAGTCAACGGTACTGCTTACCTGCCACTAATCCATTTCTAATCTTTCCACTAGTGCAGGTACATCACCGACCGTGGTCGTGGCTTCGTTACCTATATATCGACTTCCGGTATGTATTCTGTAGCGTTGTCAATATCGGCGAACGAAATACAAGTTTTAGCACCAGGAGAGCCACCCGTGAGCTGAGTGTTTCTTCAAATTCCAGCAACTCTACCGAGCAATGACGCGGCTGAAGGTCAGTCGGCGCCAAATTCGTAAACAAGCTGAAAGATCACCCGGTGCGATGTTGAAATTGAGAGGAAGGGGTGACGCAGGCTTGGATGGTGCTAGTTGAGGCTCGGCGGATTTATGTGACGCAAAATTCAAGACTTTCGTTGTGTAGCTGGGAAATTTGTGGTTAGCACGATAGCGATGAAGACGGACCACATATTACATTTAATACACCCTTAATAATGTTACGAGCGAGGCCTATGGACTCAGATGAAAGAATAGAAAACATTACATCCCAAGAGAATTCGAAATGACTCATGCTCATAGGCTTTAGCTTCCGCCGGAATGGTGGACCAAAGGAGGCAAAGTTCAGATTGTGGTCGACGAAAGGGAAGATAGGATCTGAAGTCGAAGTCCAGAGGTAACACTTTTGTCGTATCGTAGATCCGACAAGTTCGAGTCATCAGCTCCAGCGTTGGATGACGAACGGGGCCTTGCAAGGCTTGTTCAGCAACCAATGAATCGTCTTCTGAGTGAAGAAGATGATCTCGGAAAGCCTAAGGACCATGGATCGAGGATATCAAAATTCGAATGAACTGCTCGAAGTTTTTGCGCTGGATTTATTATCATTTCATGATCGCGAGATGGCTAAGGCGGAAAGGGTCTAGGGTGGTATTGGTGAAGCGAGTTCAAGTTGAGGTATAACATATTTTGAGGCTTGGATGCTTCAGGCAATGGAGGACAATGCCTCTACCAGAGGCCTAGAGCATGAGTAACATCCTGCATGCTGCAGCTGGTGATTATAGTAAATGCCCTGTCTAACGCTGGTGGGGTTTACGGAGGCGCTCAAAGATCGGGGAAACACAAATCGCATTATGCCTTGCAGTGTATGGACCTAAAAAACAAAGACTCGGATACTGGGTGGATTGAACTATGATGGATCTGTCACGTATAGCACGAGAGGCTTACGAAACATGGGGAAGGAGCGTGCACAAGTTCTAGAATTGCTAGGAAGGGTGGTAATTAGTTTCGTAGGCAACGATGAGGTGTGTGCATACCCTTTAGGTGGAAATACAGGATGATAAACTTTCAACTCGATAAACTCGTACCTGCTAAGCGCATGTGGTGGCAATTAACACAAGGCATTACCCAGTATGGCACATATACGGGGCTTTGGGTGGGTGCTGGATTGCTGTGCTGATCTCGGATTACCTAAAATGGAAGGAGTCCCGCGTTGCGCGCGCCTATTCGTCGTGGCACACACCTTCCCTGCTGGGAACTCTTTGACAGAAGTTCTCGGGATAGTACTTGAGGAAGAAAATGTATTTTATGGTGCTAATAGACGCTAAAACGGTTTGAGAAAGGCCTAGATGCTACTAGTATTGCTGTGAAAACCTAACCCAAACCACGAGTGACCCTCCCTAGACTGGGCTGCTCACACACTCTGAGATGCTTTCCACACGCCCTTGTGAATCTGTCTGGAATTCAAGTAAGATATGGCTTCCCTGGAAATGAATGAGGGTGGCGATCGGCCACCACGGTGAGCCGTTTCCAAATCATCCTAAACCCTGGAAAACTTGAAAATCTGAGGACTTGGGACCTGGAAGGACTCGGATGTGGGAAACACTCTACACTGTGCAGCCTCCTCAACAGTACTAGTACAACTCGATCCAGAAAAAGGACTTTGTGCCATGTCAACTTCGGAGAAGTTCCTGTATTGTAATCAACCAGTGCTGTAGGTACTGGTACAACATGACAGACTGACAGCATTATTATGCTCCCAGCTATACATAACTAGACAGCAGAACGGGTATCATGGCAAGCTACTGGGTCAAGTGAGAAAAATCAGACTCGATAGGATACCACGACTTCAATTTAAATTCATGATGGACCAACACCATGAATTGAAAACTTGTGATGCGGCACTGCAGATTGACATTTAATGAATTATATGCGCAGTTTGTAGCATCAATTCTTGGCTGAGATGACAAGTTCTCATGTTTCGAAGTCCTACAGGGAGACTGTATCTAAGAATCTATTTCGACCACTTGGGAGTATGTGCCACAAATTGGTATAAAAAGGGGGCCTCCGACCTCTGGATTCCCTCATCCTAGCTGGCCTAGCAAATCAACTCTCAAACAATTCAATCAACAGCCATGAAATTCTCCGTCGCACTCATCTCCTTCATCTCCTTCGCCAGTATCGCTGCTGCGACCGACTCAGTCTACGCCGACCATTCTGCTGCTCGCGATTTCAATGACGAGTTCGGTGTCGTTCGTCGGGATTCTGAAGGCGTCTTGTATAGGGTATGTGCAGGCTACCCATAGCAGTTATTGAACTAATAAATAAATCAATAGCGTCTCAAATCTGGCGCTTGCATTGCCAAAGGCGTTTGCCTTGCAGGCAAAATCAAATGCCCGGTTGCCCACTGCAAAGCCCCCAAAATGCCATGCGCGTGCTAAACAAGAGAGAAGACTCAAGGGATAATGGCAGAGAGTTAACATATCGACTGGCTCGTATATTGCCATAATATAACTATGTAATTTGCTCCCATCTGAGTGTCCTCGTTGCCTGAATTCTCCCGAGAAATGTCTCTTTGGTTGTATTTGGCTCCGTACGGAAGGGGTAACATTTATTGTTTAGCGCCCATCTTACCAAGTAGGCTTAGTTCATGTTTCCAAGCGCTCATTTATGTGTCGCACCAACGGCACGCGGACAACGCAATGGCCACTCAATACTACGCAATAAATGGACTGGGCCTAGAGGTGGCATCTATAGGTGGGCAATGGTCGCATCCGTTTAGGACGATGACCAGTGTCTAATGATCAAGCAAACCCTAGTAGGTCATGCAAGTTATTGCGCTCTGAGATTGGGGCAGTGGACTTGATCAAGTGAAGCTTAGAGTGTGGAGCTATCAGGACGAAGGCACGAAAGAGAACGAGGAACAGGGGTAGGATGAGAATGACGAACCTGTGCTTTGAAGTTGACTAGATTATAAGAGTACACCCCATTCGAGCTGTCGATGGATGATGTTGGGTCTTTCAAGCTTCTACAATCAGACCGGTATGCCTCTTTAAACGTCCATGTTAGTTTGGCTTCCGGCGTTGACGAGATAGCTGGATGAGGGGGGTGGTAGAGGAGGTAATGGAAATAAGAAGACTCGGGGACGCAGTTGCTATTGGTGCGGAGGAGTGGCCATGCATCATGGACCGTGGATTTTGGATAGAAGTCAGCCAACATTGCGTGCCTGGGTCCAATGTCGGGTTTGACATCTAGCAGATGGCTAAGGCAGGGTGCGTGTGGTCGTAACGGGTGGTCGTAGCGCCTAGCAGGCGCCATCGCAGGCGGCGAACATTGAGCTTTGAATTGATGCTGCCACCCGGTACATCTGTTTGGGACGACGACGATTGATGAGATGGGGTCCCCGATGACCTAGTGGGCAGGAGAGTGAATGCCAGCGGGACAGGTGGGATGTGCGATCATAAATTAGGGAGGTCTAGAGTAAGACTGTCAGTTTTTGGTTTTTTGAAATGAAGACGGGCCCGACGGAGGATGAGACGAACCCAAGCTAGAGTAAGGGTCCGAGACGTATGGGTTGATGGGCTGTCCTGGGTTGCAAAATCGGAAGATATGTTGTATGCCTCGTCGTGCATGTAGGTCCAATGACCAGAGACCTGAAAGTGGATCACCACGCCTCTTATGGGTTAGGAGGCGAGAAGCCACGCTTGTCGAGTTGTACGAGTGGCACTAACGCTGGTGAGATACTGAGTGAAGGAGGCTGAGGAGAATAGAGGACTCGTTGGAAGTGAGGAGAGGTGGCTGAAACGACGGTTTTGGTGCAAAAGCTGGTCACGAAGGGGGTAACGGGAGAACTTGAGAGACTAAGAAACGCCTCCTTTCTAATTGTTGATGTTGCACGTAGTCTTGGGTTGACGTTGTCATCGTTGATACTGAAGAGTTTCGGGATGGTGATGGCTCGAGCCGTCCTTTTCTGAGGGTAGAGGGAGGTGAGGTTGATCAAGACCATTGTGGACTCGGGCTGCTCTGTTCTTGTAGGTAGGATGTGAAACTCTGAAAGGTCAATCGGTCTTGACACCAGGGAGCTTGAGCTTGTGGATTAGAAGGGACCTGGGTGATAATTGCTAGATTGGCTTCAGCAAAGGGGAAGAGGAGACTGCTCCTACGTAAGGATGGGCGGCAAATATATTGGACGAGGTTGAGTTGTTTGACAATGGCGAAATATTCAAATCCATGGAGTGGACCATTGTCGACGCTGAGTACGAGTTCTCATGCGAGGCGTCAAAATTTCAAACGTGGAGTGGCGATCCGAGATGCGGTCCAGCCGTCGTTCTTGGTCGACTCTGGATGTGAGGACCACATGCTGCTGAAGTGTGCATCGGAAGGAGAAGGAAACCGGACCGCAATTAGTTCCCACACGTCATCGTGCTGTAGCCACGCAAAACTCAAGCCCAGAGCATAAGATTAATCGTTTAGAGAGAGATAGTAAACAAATACCCCAGCGAAGTTCTAAACGCGTCCTCGCTGGGTTCATGACTTGTACCCAACGATCTGTGAAACCCAGTGGCAGCAACGGGCGCTAATCACTGCTCTCTTTGCCAGGCACAGCCACATTTAATGCCGACTGGACATCAATTTACGACACCTGCCCCCGCCCGTCCCAAGCTATCGAGCTTGCATAGAATATAAGGATGTTCAATGCGTATTCACTCACTCCAAAACTTCAAAGACAACCCTCAGTGCGACCCACTACTGTAAAAGCTCACTGGATACACTCTAGATCTCATGGACATGGGTATCTTGATCCCTGAGAGCATCTTTGTAATTTCTCATCTGGCGAAACAGTAGGGTTTTATGAATTGAACATACCAGTAGGGATGCAGGTCTAAAATTTATTGGACAAGGTGATACGGTAGCAGTCGGAGTGACGACGGTGTACAAAAAATTTCATCTTCCAGGCTACACTAAGCACGAAAAACGAAAAACGGAAAATGAAAAGAAAATCAGTAGCCAAAATGAACGTACGGAACCCACGTCAAAAGACCTTCCTCTGTATCACCGAGTGTATCTCGAATACCCTGAATGGCATGGTGAAGGGCGTGTGCAGCACCGCTGGTGTCGAGTCGCGGCTCTCCCAAAGTTGTCCCCCTCTCAATAAGATATTTGTAGAAACTTTCCGCCACTACGGGGCCGTATCGATCCTTTATGGACCACATAGTCGCCACCACACTTCGATATCCAGCTGCAAGCATCCCAGCCGCCAAGTGAACCGCCTCTTCCGACAAATTCTCGTCGCCCGTGCTCGTCTGACATGCGGACAAGAATGCCATTTCGCGAACGACGAACTTTTGCTTCATGATTTCAGAAAGCTCAAGTCGTCCATCGTGGAGGTAAAAGCCACTTTTGAGAGGGGTATAGAGATCTTGGCTGGCGTGGCATGCGAGGTGAATCGATCCATGCGATCCCATCTCGAGTTTGACTCGGTCAATCGAGGCGGCTTCTCCTTCTAGACAAAGAGCCCCTTTGTTGGATGCTCCAATCGTTCTCCATATACAATTCATCTCATTTGTGGTTTCTGGGATCGCGGACCGTCCTGGGGTGTTTGGTTGGCTGATGATAAGGAGCTTCGACGATGCGGGCTCTCGTACTTGGGCAAATTCCAAGCCTTTGAGCTTCTGGAGGAGCGAGCTAACAGTAGGGGTGTAAGAGGAGATTGCAAAGTCGGAAATGCACGAGCCTGGTGGAGAGCGCCCATCTCGACTATACATTCCTGCGGCATGGAGGGGAAGAAATACAAGGGGACCAGTGGGACACCACCAGATTCGGGCAGGGTGCGACGGGGGAGTAGACTTTGAAATAAGATTGAACAAGATGATATATTACGAACTGAGAAACACTCACGGAAATTTTAAGACCATGTAGGATTGGCCTCACCACACGCAGCCAGAGTGTCTCAAGGACGGAATGTATTTCGCTCTGCACAGCATCTTCGTCCAGTACTGGACGTGGACCACGATCTGCTTCACGCATGCGAACTCTGTGGAACGAAAGAAAGTGACGCAGACGTTCTCTGAGCTCAGACGCCTCCTTATGAGTAAAATCGACCAGAGGGATGTGGATGGGGGTGTCGGAGCCAGAGACGAGAGCCAGGGCGTCACAGCGGGCTTCGTGAACATTGACAATAACTATGACACCGTCTGATGGGAGGTTTTTTAGTAGATCTGACGTCTGAGGTGGTCGAAGAAAGTCCTGGAATCGAGGAATGAGGCGAATTTCGTCGAGCAGCTGGCTCCATTCACGAGATAGCTTGATGTGAAGGTGGGCTTCTTCTTGCAAGCTCTGTTTCTGTGATATTAGAGCGTCTAGACCTTCCGAACCACGACGGGAACCTGACGCTTCCAGTGCACCTGAGATGTCCAAAAAGCGCTGGGCAAGGCGTTCGTCATGAGCACGAAGATTGTCCAGGGGAGTGCGGAGTTGGTTGAGTTGGCTCCAGACAAGGCAACGACCTTGTTCAAGCCATTCCAAGGCCTTCTTAGCCTCCCCGAGAGCAAAGGCGACTGATGCAGCAGATGTGGTTAAAGTTGAGAACGCGATGATATGAGTATGGCGCTGATCGATAGTGCGGTCCATACCTGCGATTTCGCAGGCGAGATCAAGTGCAACTCCACAAGCAATCAGAGAATGCGGGAAATCATGAATAAGTGAGAGCTCTGCCCATCTTTGGGCAGCAGATAGGCGGTTAGACGGACGTCCAAAGGATGTCGCAGATTTTTGAAAAGTCGATATGGCGATACGAATATCAGAGAGGTCGTGTGAACGTTCAAAACGACTCTGAAATGATATCCCAAGATTGTGGAGATACATTGGCATATCAGCGTGGCGATCAGGAATGAATTTAATTGCCTGCTGTTGGATTGAAATGGCTTCAGAGAGGTCCGAGACATCACCTGTATATTTGAAGCGACTCTGAAGTGAAATTCCGAGATTATTCAGTGTTGTCGGCATATCGGGGTGGCCATCGGGGGTGAGTTGCACTGCTCGCTGCTGGATCGAGATGGCTTCCACTATATCAGAGATATCGTTTGTGTGTCCGAAGCGATCCCGAAGGGAAATTCCAAGGTTATTCAGCCTTCCTGGCATGTCAGGGTGGCCGTCGGGGGTGAGTTGAACTGCCCGCCGGTGGGCTGAGATGGCTTCCGCTAGATCACAGACATCATTGCCTGTACGTTCGAAGCGATACGCAAACGAACTTCCAAGGTTATTCAGCCATGTAGACATATCAGGATGGCCATCAGGGGTAAGCTGCACTGCCCGCTGGTGGGCTAAGATGGCTTCCGAGAGGTCAGAGACATCAGCTGTATGTTTGAAGCGACCTTGAAGTGAAATTCCAATGTTATTCAGCGCTGCCGGCATGGCAGGGTGGCCATGGGGGGTGAGTTGCACTGCTCGCTGCTGGATCAAGATGGCTTCCGAGAGGTCAGAAACATCCCCTGTGCGTTCGAAGCGACGGTGAAGTGAATTTCCAAGGTTATGCAGGTATCCTTGCAGGGAAGGGTGGCCATCGGGGGTGAGTTGAACTGCTTGTTGCTGAATCGAGATGGCTTCCAAGAGGTCAGATACGTCGCCTGTACGCTCGAAGCGACTCCAAAGTGAAATTCCCAGGTTATTTAGCCTTGCTGGCATGCCGGGGTGGCCATCGGGGGTGAGTTGCACTGCCCGCTGCTGGATTGAGATGGCCTCCAGGATATCAGAGACATTGCCTGTGCATTCGAAACGACAAGCAAGTGAATATCCAAGGTTACTCAGCCCTGCCGGCACATCGGGGTGGCCATCGGGGGTGAGTTGAACTGCTCGCTGGTGGGCTGAGATGGCTTTCGAGAGGTCGGAGACATCGCCTTTGCGTTCAAAGAGATACACAAATGAGTTTCCAAGGTTATTCAATGTTGTCGGCATTTCAGGGTGGTCATCGGGGGTGAGCTGTGCTGACCGCTCGTGGGCTGAGATAGCTTCAGAGAGGTCAGAGACGTCGTCTGTATGTTTGAAGCGACACATAAATGAATTCCCAAGGTTACTTAGCCATGCTGACATATCAGGATCGCTATCGGAGGTGAGTCGAACTGCCCGCTGCTGAATTGAAATGGCTTCTGAGACATCAGAAACGTCACCTGTGTGTTTGAAGCGACTCAGAAATGAACTCCCGAGGTTATTCAATGTTGCTGGCATATCAGGGTGGTCATCGGGGGTGAGACGAACTGCCCGCTGCTGGATTGAGATGGCTTCCAGAACATCAGAGACATCGCCTACGCGTTCGAAGCGACGCTGGAATGAATGCCCAAGGTTATTCAGCCTCGCAGGCATGCCAGGATGTCCCTCGGGGGTGAGTTGAACTGCTCGTTCGTGGGCTGAGATTGATTCCAAGAGATTAGAGACATCGCCTGTGCGCCCGAAGCGGATTAGAAATGCAACTCCAAGATTGCTCAGCCATCCAGGCATGTCACTGTGGCCATTGGGGATGAGTTCGATAGCCTGCTGGGTGACGGAGATAGCTTCCAAGATGTCAGGCAGATTGCCAGTGCGTTCAAAGCGTCTTATCAAAGTCTTTCCACGGCTCCCTAATTCCCCAGCTATACGCGTTGAACATCTGTTTTTTCTTCTTCTAGATTTCCAGTTTAAACTTACCTATTTCCACCGATTTATCACTGCCTTGTATACCTTCCTCTCGAGTAATCCGGATGACAAGGAACGATGATTTGAGTGCTGGGACACCCGCCTCAGTTGTAAAGTCTTTAGTGGTTCCTGTTGTACGGAATTTGAGTGAGCGATAGTTCAAATAAAACACAAATTAACCACATACGGCCTTCTAACCCTGAAGCTAATTCATCTTTCGTCAAAGTCATGAATGCGAAGTCCGTCAATTCTTGAGATGTAGCCACGATCCTCAGGCCGTCTGTGTCTGTCTGCCAGTGTCTGAAAGCAACTGACGTCAAACTGCAAGCGGAATATTGTACCATTAAATCCGCACATTTCAAAGGGTGATGTCTGCTTCCATGTCTCTGGCGATTCCCTTTCCAGCGACAAAATCCTCCCTTCCTCGGTAGTAGATCCATAAATGATGAGTTTGACCGAGTTTAGAGATGGAAAGTCAGCCAATTCCGTTGCGCATTGAAGGTGGAGGCCTGACGACAATGATGTTTAAGAAATAGCACTTCGATTAGCCGATGGCCTTACCCGTTATGTAGAGTCTGAGATTTTGATCTCTATCGATAACACCACCAGCTGTCTCGGCCAACCAACGGACTGCCATCTC
>Ga0247741_1002262_pt1 | contig 10738 bp, 14 predicted proteins | sample UWRJL213509R2_FD_180945 | JGI IMG/M metagenome (GOLD analysis project Ga0247741, IMG submission 180945) | Plant litter microbial communities from Arlington Agricultural Research Station in Wisconsin, United States - UWRJ-L213-509R-2 | ecosystem: Environmental > Terrestrial > Plant litter >...
GACTTGCCGGAAGAATCTTTGGGGATTTCCAACGACGGATGGCATTCTTGAATGGTTGCAAACGGAGATCATAGCCTACATTTTCATTTTCTTACATATCTTACATATCTATGGTCCATCGAGGATAGCCTTATTAGTTACCCTTAGTCTTTACCAGACGTAGATGGATTTCTTATTGTAACAATTGTAACATACTTATGCCTCCTTAATCTGCCAGCCCGGGCCGTTCTGTAACTCGTGAGATACTTCGGACAAACAAGTGACACGCCATCGGATGGTCCCGGGTGATATAAACCAGCGAACTCAGTTCCTGGTATTTCACTTCAGCATTCGGTGACAATTGGTCAGTCCAAGATGTCGGTCCGTAGGTCCGGTCGACAAAGAAATCCTGTGGCGTTTGAACCCGATTCCTGTTATCCTGATGCCCCGCCATCCACCGAGTTCGAGAGGATCGTTGCCAGGCTAGACCTTGAAGCATTCCCATCCTCTAATTTTGCACGTATCGACGACATTTTAACATATGCGTTATTTGCTACCAAGCGATCGCCTCGAAATTATAGGGCACTTGTCCCAACCAGAGCGTTCTTGGAAGATCATCCTCCGCTGACGAAGACAGAGGCGTTGGATATAAATAACTTCTATGCTTCGCTCCGTGATTGCCCGGAAACACTCACAGTTGCGGCACAAGTTACCAAGTATTTGAAAGACAGATACCCATCCATTATAATGGAGGTCGCCGACGAAAAGGCCGCAAAGCAGTAAGCCTAATGCTGATTCATGTCTTCAACACTGTTTAACGGAGCTCCCAGTTTAATCTCTAGATATCACCTCTTACACCAACGACAAGAAAGCCCACTCACCCTTGAAAAGGTCAAATTCTACGTGGGAGGGGATGGTACAATCACATGTGGCTTGAAGGCAACACGGTTTATTCCTATCGCAACGTTTCTTCTTTCTGCTGGAGGCTCCATGTCGTCAGATCTGGTCGAGGGGAGGCCCGCCATATCAATAATTGAATCTTCCACACGGCAGAAAGGTCCACATGGGCAACGACTCCTTTTGGGCCCATTTAGGTTTGCCAACCATGATTGTAAACCCAACTGTCAGGTAAGAGTCTCATCGTGAACACCGAATATTTCTTTGCTATATCTAACTTAATCTAGATTACCCCGATAGCAGGCACGCATGCTTATACCCTCTGCACTATCCAGCCAATATATGCGGGGGATTCTATCACTGTTAGCTACGCAAGAGATGGATCATACTTCACCAGAGGCACTTGCGGATGCGCCTCATGCAACCCAGAAAATCCGCCAATCGCTCTCAAACGAGAACCGAATTTGGGCTGCGTGAAAAGACGTAATGAGGCCTCGGATTCTGAAGGACGGGCACCAAAGAAGAGAAGAGGTGGTGAAAGAGCAAGGAAAAAACGTCAGCGTTCAGGAATCAATCAACCAGTACAATAATATTTATCACTTTCAGTACTGGCCCAATGGGACTTTCACGTATTCTTTGGTCAAAAACATAAACACGACTAAGGTATTTCTCAAGTAGGTACTGGCTGTGAATGACATGACACACACTGGCAGTGGAGAATTCAGTGCTTGCGAGAGACCATGAGCATGTGTAGCGTAGCGTTATGACCAACTGAGCACTGCACAGCTCGAGCCACAGCTCTGGCCTCAAGCACGGCATCTGAAGAAAGCTGCGATACTGACGAGTCCAACGACGCATCAAGCGCGCAAGGATACCCGAATTCTATGAGTTGGGACTTCACTTCAAGAAAATTGAAGTACGGCCCACGGCAATGGCTATTTATCGAGATACGAAGTGGTTACATGAGTTGCAGTATTAAAGTATTAGTGACGTACTAAATAAACAGCCAGTTTTGATTTAATGACAGTGAACATCTTTCTATGTCTCAGCCCATCGGTGAATACAGACCAGGCGTTCTGGGGAACGGCATGTTTCTGTTCGCGGTGATGGAGCGCTGTCAAAGAGAAAGCGCGAGGTTCTGCTGATGACCTCTCAAAAAGGGGCGTACCGAGGTAATTATGTCGCACGTAGAGAAGACAGAGAATATGGGGCCATGACGGCGGGGTCTGAGGCAGCAGAGAGAAAACTCAATGCAGCCGAAAATGATGATTCGAGGTTTCTCCCTCAGCCTGCTGTGGACCAAAGTCAATTTCGTAACAGTAAACCATGCCGTTCGTGGAGGAATAAATAGGGTTACTCACAGTAGCTATTTTCGAGCTATTTTCGAGTTCTATTCTCGTTCTATTCTCCCGCAAAAACTGTTCCAATGGCGGTAAAAGTGAACGAAAATTGAAACGAAAATTGACCAAAAATGACCGAAAATTGGCTACTGTGAGTCAGCCCCCCCCCCCAAATTCTCGAGAATTGAACGAGAATTGGACCTCTTTCCTATTTTCTCACCTTTCGGCTCGTTCGGCAGCTGTCCAGTTGGTTGTAACTCAGCCGCGCGTCAGTACGCCCGTGGTAAGGTGGCCAATTACGCGTTCGCGACCGTCAATGGCGCCCTCCCTCACTGAGATGTGTTTTCACCTACGTAAAGCAGGCATCATGTCATTTTGAGTAGTTATAGGCGACCTCTGGAAAAAAACAAAAAAGGGACAGTGCCATCGACTGCAGGAAAGCAGTAAGTATTGCTCAACTCAAACTTCATGTGTCGTCCACCTTCAAGGACTTTGCAACGACAGACCGCCACATGTTGAAGTAAGTCACCTCCGACATGCAAGAGAACAGTATCTGGTCAGACTTATATATGACGTGGGGGTGTATATCGAACAACGAGTCTGTCAAACATATGTTATAACTATCCTAACTACACATTTGACTATATCTGAGATCCAACAGCCTCCAAAAACTCCACGCTAACCTCCCAGAACATGAGCTTGGACGCGAGTGGAGCTACGACGTCCCCCGAAGATATGCTTGTGAGGGACGGTCCTTATCTGCAGCTATCTGGCCAAGTGCAAGGTGCTCCGAGACTCATGGGGTGTTAGAAGGTGGGCAGGAGGAGGAAGGAACGTGTTGCTACAAGGATCCGGGCTTAGCATTCCCCGACACGATTGCAACAGCATACTCCGCTCTTTGCTCCTCAGTTTCCCCCACTCCCGTCGACGATGTTGGTGTTTCTCTGGAGGCGCCTGGTGCCACCAGCTAGGGCTCAGCATATCGAGTCTTCGAGGATCCGCCCCTGTGCGACGCGGAGGACGATGGTGGTGGAAGGGATAGCGGCAGATGGAAGGTGGTAGACGGTGTGGTGGATGGTGGTGGTAGGAAGCGAAAGACGCGATGTGAGGGAGCCCAGTACTTTCAACTTCAACCTCCGCCCAAAGAGGGCGATGCAAACATGAACGCAAAAATGAACGCAGAATTGGAACGGGTTCGAAAAATGACCATCTCGGCCATTTTGAAAAAATGGATACTGTGAGTAACCCTAATGCTACAGTGAATGCGGGAAGTGAGACAGACTCGTTGCTGGTCCAGGGCATTGCTCGAGAGGCCTCAAAGGCTCTAACATATAGTATATATATACGGCCAACAGCTTAGATATAAGAGGATGTAAGTCCTTCGAATCCATGTACCCAGAGGTGGCTCCATGACCCGGTCACACATTAGACCTCTATGCCGGACTGCCATACTCGAAGTCAGACACGGCTGGTATCTCCCAGGTCATTAGAAAATTTGGACCTCGAATACCTTCAGAATAAGTACAGTGTAGGTAAGTAGTTTAATTTATTGGGACATGACGCTGCGTCTATCTTTGATGGACCCGCTCTACTACGTGTCGTGTACGCGTGATGTACCTCTCACTGTCAGTCCAGATGAGTCCCCCGTGATAAAAAATAGGATCTATCGGTCAAAGTTGAGTTAGTCTCTGTAGGCGCGACTGAAATCTCCAAGCCGTTTCGAATTTCCACGACAATCTTTGACACCTTGGGCTGACACGCAAAATCATGAGCAGAGAAGCAGCGGAACGCGATCACGAGCTTCGGGCAACCTGGATGTGCGACATCTTATCAATATACACTGCGGACCAGCTCATTGTTCTGGATGAGTCAAGCAAAGAAGGCCGAACCCTCATTCGTAAATATAGTACGGCATGTATCCACATACCTTCCTGATACGGCTCATCAGAGAACATGTACTCCTCCTGCTCGAAGTCAGAGGGGTGAATGTCATACTGATGAAAGAACTCGAGTAACTCGGTCTACCACTGACCTTCGTTTTCAGCAGGCTCTGACTGGCCGTCGTAGTTGCCTTCATACAGCTTTGGGGCCATGTTTTCTTGGTCTGATGACGGGAATATCAATGTTTCTTCGTCAGAATAGTCTGAAATAACTGTCGCAGGACGCCCACCATGTTGTAGAGGGTAAGAGAACGAAGACAAGCGGTGGAAAAAGACCGTACAGATATATTTTGATTTATTGAATTATTTTATTTATTGCGATTTTTGAGTTGAGGGAAACGCCGTGGACAGGCAAATCCGAAACGGCTGTATTCACCATCAGACCTGGTAGGTCATCCCATATATAATCGATAGTTTTGATTGGTAGGACTGTAATATACTTTCAGCACGCTGGAGACCACTTGGCAGTTATGATTCACGTTTCTGTGTAGCCAATAGTGCTCTACTTGCTCCGTATCAAGTTGAAAGCCCAAAATAATACGCGGGGAAGGCCGTTGTAATACTGATGGTCTGTTTCTGGTGTAATTTGTGCCAATACCCTCTTTTCGAGTCCCTCTCCCTTCCAACTTACCATGACCAATGCCACCATTAATATAAATCACACACAGCCAATTTCTGTGCCGAACAGCGAGAACATCAACATCGAGCATTAGCATTGTTCAAGGTGAAAACTGGCTAGTGACTCCTAGTGAAAAGTCCGGTGGGCCTGGTGGAGTTTGGTTGAGTCTGGTTGGTTGAAAACGTAACCATCAAAATCGCTCAACCAAGGCCAACGCCAGCCAAAAAGTGCAACCTCCGCCCAATGATGGAATGGGCATGGTTGGGTGCTATTGGCCTTGATTGAGTCGTCGCTCACCTTTACCCAATATCACTCAATTGACTCGCACGTCCATCGAGCTCAGGTGGGCCTGATTGGGCTCCATTGGTTTGGTCAGGAAAGAACTCAATTGAATCAGATTCATTGTCGCCAAACGAGGGCCAATGAGCAATTGGGCGCTATTGAGCATGTTTGAGCAAATAATATGTTATTAGACGGTTTAAAATACTAATCTAGTCTATAATATCGTCATCAACGCGCCGACGCCAGCGAAATACGAAATAATGCAAATATGGAGGCTTGATATAGTCGGGCAAGTCTTGTGGCTGGATTTGGTGGGTTTCCTAGAGGGGCTGCCTTCTTCTCTTCAGTTTTCTCCTTTGACAGGTAAATGAAGCGCTGCCCGTCGCAAATCAGTAATATTCGGCTTCCCATTGATGAGATCCTCGTCTGTACCTTTGACAGTAGGTCATTCCTACGACTGGCTCTCCTTCGACGCGAAATTTACGACAAGCGCTCTGGACTCCCACTAGTTACCAGGCTCTTACCCAGAAGACCTAAAATGCTGTATCAATGTGAGTAAATAAAAGTGCGGGAAATAGCAGCGCTCACTAACATTGTTAATGCCGCTCTCCTCTGAGTCCTATCTGAACAGGTGTAGCTACTGCATCCGCTGACTTGAGACGTAGAAAATAAACCAAAAGGCTGACACCAAGTAGAGTAGCCAACTGAGCCTAGAAAAGCATAGCCGTGAGGGGAACATATATGTTCAGGAGGAGGACATGGAGGAGGGAACGACGAAGTTCCCCAATGACCTGGCAGTCTGCAGGTTTAGGCAGGTTATGTGAACTTAGCGCCTCAAATCATTGATCCTTTCTGGAGACATGCGAATTTCCAACGATTCATCTGAAATTGCATTGAGCAGAGTTGGTCCTTGTTGGGCGGCGTTGGGTGTAACTGAGAACCAGATCACCTTCATCAACCAGGGGAAAAACCACCCTGAGGTCACTCACTGGAAGCCAATCTCACCGAAAAGGTCGCTCAACGAACCCAACCACGCTCAAAATCCCCCAATCGGCACAACGGACTTTTCACTAGGCTAGTGACTCTCGAAACTTGAGTCTCCTGGTGCAAACAAGTTGTTTGTGGTGCGTGTTAATCTAAAAGGGTTATGAAATCATGTTACTGACCTCTCAATCCAGGCCCGCTGATCCAAAGCATCATACGGGACTGTTCCTCCTTAACCGCGCATTGGAAGACGAGGGCAGCACAAACTCCGAGCTCAAGGTTACATACCGTTTATTGCCAATAGATGACCTGCAGGCGACCACCTAAAATGCTTAGTTACCCTTTTAGTGGCAGACTCGTTGTTTTGCTTCAATTTATACTGCTGTTACAAACCACGTTCCTCTGCTTCCCGTGCCTACACTCCATTCACGAAGGGCACTGGTGGGAGAACAGCTCCCCCGCTCTCGTTCAGTTTCACCCACCCACCACCCCCTCCAAGAATCGTCAAGAGGTTTTACTCATTCAAGCTCTTTTCGGCATTGAATATTTTCTACTTCTCAATAAGCAAAACACTTGGGCTCGCCCGTCGCGATATCGCCTCGAACAAGTAGGAAAGCTTCCGCGCCAGGCGGGAAGCGCTCCCTGCTTTCACCCACTCTCTACCTTCTGTATTCAGTGCAGTATATATGCTATACATCGGCAGGGTCACTACGAGTGAACTTTCAAAGACCTAACTTGGGTTCTCCGTCTTATGTGGTGGACTTCATCCCGTCATCGAGGGTGGCTGTGCCGGCTTTTCGACTCGAAAGAATTGGCACTGCCACAATTATTAGCGGAATAAGTCTCTGAGATCAATCAAACGGCCGGTATCGAATCACACGAAATTCATGCCAAATATATGCACTAGAATTCGTGAAAGCCCTTAGATATGACGCGCATTTGAATTCAAATAAACTGGAGAACCCAAATTTGATTATCTAAAGAATATAGCCGCAAGTTAGACCTTCTGGGTGTCCGCCCATTTAACCCATGTATCCAGAAGGATTTACAGTACTTGTGTACAAATATAAAGCATTTTTCTTGCTTTTTGGACACTTTATGTAGTGCCTTGGCTAGACCCTGTTCTCCCATCTGTCTCCGGCCCATGAGCGATCTTATTGGTATTTGAATACACAGCCATAGCGCCCTTTTCACAGTCCCGAATTGAACTCTTGCGTGATTATCAAAGGATACCAGCGGCGCAATGCATAGAAGGTAAATATAGGCACTAGTAAAATGACCGTCCATGCCTTCCATGCCTAACTCATTTCCATTCTTTTCCCCTTGCCTCCGTGCAGTAGATCTTATTTAGCTCAGAATAATTTCTCCTCCCGACACCAGTCAGTTGCGATCTAGCATTCGAAGGATCTCCATTTCTAAAGCGTACACGAATTTTTGCCCATTTGGAGAGAATCTGTTGTAATTAAGTATTCGGCTTTTAAATATGGAGTAAGCCTTACCACTTTCCGATCGCTGTGTGACGAACACTTTCCAAATAATTTTGCATGGACAACAAGCTCTTCAGAGTTCAGTCCTCCAACTAGAGCATCCAGTCCTTTTTGGTCGTCTTTCCACCTCCGTATGATCGCTTCGAATTCATTTCCAGGGGAAATTGCCGTGGAGCTATCAGTAGGATGTTGTTCAGGTGATCTCTTGTAATCCTTCATCAGAAATTCATCATTCCAGGCACAAATTTTCACTTGCACTTACATGGTGAAATCCATCTCCAGGTATATCCTCAGCTATGCTCTCTGATTTCATGGCGCGGGAACCATTGGCCATTTTTTTGTGATTTTCACTCGCATGACTCCAGTCCTTTCCACCGGGCGTTGACTGTATGTCCTGAAACCAGGAAGAGGTTGTTTTCTTTCCCCGGTGTTGAGTGAATGGACGATACCGATTTTCCCACCGCTGCACATATTGAAATATTATGTTTTGAGGGAAGTTAGGTATCATAAACGATATTCAGCTCACCTCTTCTGAATTTGGGTGGAAATCTGTGGGTAAGTTTCGCGTGCCTTTGTCACTGTCCTTATGTCGTTTCTTGTGACGTTGGAAGTAGTGTTAAGTTTTATAGCTCAATGTTGTCGTAGGTGATCGTACCTGCGCATATTCTGAATCTCTATTTTCTTCCTCTACTTCCCCATCCGTTTGAGATCGCTTGACTCTATCACGGGATGTAATTATGTTCCGTTGAACGGCCTTTTACCCCAATGAGTACGTCAGATGGGCACGAGCATAATTTTTTTTAGAAGGCTTACATTGTGAATTTTCTTCGGGATAGTTGTAGAAGAGATTTCCTGGGGTAACTGTGTGGCCAAGGAATTGGTTCTAGAAGATTTATAGAGCCTATTCGCACTGCTCGTCTCCTCAAAAGTATCAACTTCCGGTCCTCGTTGTGTTTTGGGATGTTTCCCACTTTTCTTCTGCAGAGACGCACTGGGTGTAGGATGGGGTATAAATAAATCATCTGTAGAAATTCCCAGCCCAATGGAAATATCTGCAACCATCTTGTTCGAAATATTGAAGTCATTGACGCTTTTGTAACGCATAGATTTGTGTAAGACCGTGTCTGTGATAATCTTTGCCACCTCTAGGAGACCTTCTCGCACGGTGAGAAACCAGTGCTTGAGCTCTTCAAAATAAATAAAACAGTTCAGTAACCGATACAGCATGAAACCTCACTTTCTTCCAATAAAATACCATCGCGACGATATAACTCATACTTGTCGTCGAGTTCAGTCTTCTTTTCGTCCCTTTCAAGCGAGCAGTTTTGATAGCCATGTACAAGACGAACAATCCATCTATGTAGTAGAGCATCCAAGATATTGTCGTGGATAAGTCCGGGTGAGGTAGAACGTTCAAGTAAGTGGTCGCGTAAGTTCCAAACAAAATGCACGTTTTTCCAATATGGCCTGGCAGCCTCAGCATCCAATTTCCATATTTCTGCTAGACAGGCGAGCTCCTGCATCGACAGAAGCATGAAAGGTACTGCATATAACGTCGGGAAAATGTACTCTTGACCATTGTGTGCCCACACGTGAAGGAGTTGTTGAGATGAATCCGGAGTGCGGTTCAAGGTGATGAGCCTGAATAAGAACTTCCTACTTGGTGGTATATCCTCGTAGGAAGAATACACTGCGGGGTTGGAAACCCACCACATGTTCTCGGTGTGTTCTGGTGTGTTCGACATGCTTCACAAGATAGCGATACGGACAATGCATCGCTGTGCCATTGATTGGATTTGGAAACAATTCTCACGCTTTGTTTAGACCCCTTTGACACATACCAGCAACGAGGATTTCAGTGCCTCAAGAGCGGTGATTGCAGGTCTTACATAATTAGAGAGTCCAATAATATATCCTCACGACTCCGAGCTCTTATTGTCACGGTCTTCAGATCCACGCTAATTCAACGCCAATTTTTGTGAAAAATAACCAACTTTGTTGTAATGGTCCATGCACCATTCTCGAAATTTGGCATAACAGCAAGCTACCAGCAGAGTCTTCCATAACTGAAACCCCTTTATTTTGCCGTTACAGGTGGGAGCTTCAATAATGATTGTGTCCCAAATATCTCAACCGACATCAACGTAAATGAGGCGCCAAAGCGGAGCGAAGCGTTAGTTCCGTCTTTTCTGAACGGGCCAGCAGTACGGTGGCTGTGAACTTGTACTCCGATTATAGCGTATGCAGGACAGGCCCATGGGTTGGGAAGAGGTCAGGACGCGTGATCAGAGCGCGAACGTCTTTGTACCTCACGTCTTCCCAACCCATGGGCTAACACACCATGGCAGATTCTTCACCATGACCGGAACAATTGTGTTTTCATCACTACAATGGGCTTCGACATTCGAACCCTCGATATGATCTTGGAAGACCGCACGACGGTGATCAGAGGCATACAAGAAGGGCGCTACAGAACAGGGGCGCTCCATAAAATGGCTAAGGACTGCAACGCGCGACGGAAAGAATGGGAGGTGCGGACGTCTGGAGCGATGGAAAGGTAATGAGGATAATGCGGCGGAATGACCAAATATAGCATTTAGAAAAGTTTGCAACCGAGAGCCCGGAGCCACAGTGTGATGGGACCCCAAGCTCATGCTGAATCAAGCCATAATTCTACATGAGTTCTTCAATGGCACATGCATATAACACGTTCCACTTGGGTCTTCTCAGTCGGAATTTTTAAATCCCGTCGTCTATGGGCCTCACTGGGCACGGTCGCAGCTTGTAAGGACCGTTGTGTATTCCTAGCGCCCATCTCGATCCCAAAAAGCGTCGTATTTGTGTGTGTGTGAGAAAACGACAGCATTCCAGACGTTTTCCGTGAAGTACCCGGAGGCGCAGCCGACGGGTACGTTTTCTCGTGGGAAGGAGTTGCCACAAAGGCAGCCATCACACGACATCTAAGTCGTTCGTACCATCACCTCGATCCAGAGGTGGTTCCTCGTCGCTCGTCAGAAGCGAGCTCGCTATCCGTAGTATCTACACTTCCTTTCGGTTAAATACCGTTCTACCACTCTGCCACCTATAGAAACGACTTATGCTGCCCCAACATACTAAACTTCCAGAACAGGACTTGCACCAACCGACTGATAGCGAAGGAACGTCCGAGTCTGCCCACTTCACGGCCATATTACGAACGCCAGCCGGCCT
>Ga0247741_1002263_pt1 | contig 10737 bp, 7 predicted proteins | sample UWRJL213509R2_FD_180945 | JGI IMG/M metagenome (GOLD analysis project Ga0247741, IMG submission 180945) | Plant litter microbial communities from Arlington Agricultural Research Station in Wisconsin, United States - UWRJ-L213-509R-2 | ecosystem: Environmental > Terrestrial > Plant litter >...
GCAGGTGGTTAATCAGCTGTTTGCTTCACCAAAAGCGCTGGCGGTTGCATCGGGTATCTTGATTATTATGGGCCTGATTCCAGGCATGCCACACATCGCGTTTTTGTCATTGGGTCTGGTTTGTGCTGCGATTGCTTACTACATCTACTGGAAAAAAGAGCAGCCTGCGGCGGTGGATGAAGGTTCATTTATTCCGTCTGGCAGCCGCTTGGCCAATGAGCTTAACAGCGCTAACAACTCTGCAAACACAGCGACTATTGCTCCGCAACGTACACCACCTGCGTTACCACCGGGAAGTGGGCAATCCATGGCGCATGAAGGGCCTGAGCTGGGTTGGGACGATGTACAGCCAGTAGATGTGATTGGTCTTGAAGTGGGTTATCGCCTGATTCCTATGGTGGACAAAAATCAAGGTGGCGAGCTATTGGGCCGTATTAAAGGCGTTCGTAAAAAGCTGTCGCAAGAGATGGGCTTTTTGATTCCGTCTGTCCATATTCGCGACAATCTGGATTTAATGCCCACGGGTTACCGCATTAGCTTAATGGGCGTAACCGTGGCTGAGGCTGAGGTTTTCCCAGACCGTGAATTGGCAATTAACCCTGGTCAGGTGTTTGGCAATCTGGATGGTGTGCGAACTAAAGATCCCGCCTTCGGTTTAGATGCTATCTGGATCAATGCAACCCAAAAAGAACAGGCGCAAACCTTGGGTTACACCGTGGTTGACCCGAGTACCGTTGTGGCGACTCATCTCAACCAAATTCTACAAAACCACACCTATGAATTGCTGGGCCATGAAGACGTGCAAAAGCTGTTGGATATGCTGGCCAAAACTTCGCCCAAATTGGTAGAGGAATTGGTGCCCGGTACTATCAGTTTGAACATCTTCTTGAAAGTACTGCAGAACTTGCTGCATGAACGCGTACCGATTCGCGACATTCGTTCTATCGCTGAAGCTTTGGCGGGTGCTAATGGCAGGAGTCAAGATCCCGTCGCTTTAACGGCGCTTGCACGTATCGCACTACGTCGTCAAATAGTCCAAAACATCATCGGAAACGAGCAAAACCTGCCTGTAGTCACGCTTGACCCTGGTTTGGAACAGTTGTTGCTAAGTACCGTACAGCAAGCACAAAAAGCTGGCGCTGATGACGGTGCGTTCATAGAGCCAGGCTTAGCGGATCGCTTGCAAGAGTCGCTCGTAAGCGCGGCTCAGAAGCAAGAGATGGCGGGGAAACCCTTGGTGTTACTGGTGGCAGCGCCACTGCGGATGATGATGTCTCGCTTCGTGCGTCATAGCCTTCCGGACATGCGCGTACTGGCTTACACCGAAATACCTGACAACAAACAAATTACGATTGATGCGAATGTGGGGGCTGATAGATAAGCCCGAAACCCCTCCCAACCTCCCCCTTCACAGGGGGAGGAGCTAAAAGATTGACCCCACCCTAGCCCTCCCCTTGAAGCGGGGCGCGTAGCCGGGAGGGAAAAAAGATTGACCCCACCCTAGCCCTCCCCTTGTCAGGGGAGGGAACTAGACTCCTCCCCCTGCGAAGGGGGAGGTTGGGAGGGGGTAAAGTTTTAACCTAACAGAATTGAAGTAAGCCGAAAGGCAGGAGCTGAATATGCAAGTTAAACGTTTCGTAGCTGCTGATATGCGCCGTGCGTTAGAACTGGTTCGCCAGGAGCTGGGGCCAGATGCAATTATTCTCTCAAGTGGCCGCGTTCCGGAAGGCGTTGAGTTGCTGACGACCACGGGATCGGACAGCGAACTTATGCAGCTGCAACAACAACCCTTAGGCAAGATGGCTTTCGCCAGCGCGTCTCCCATGATTAGCGACGGCGCTTGGGCGGAAACCGAAGTGATTGAGCGTGCTGCCAAACAACATGCGAATAGCTCTTTTGCGCAAACATTGGCGGCTACCAAGTCTGGTAGCAGCAATAGGGGCAAAACCGGTCAGCAATTAGTTGATGATATTGAGCAAGCGCGTTTGCGTATGCTTGCCACTCAAAACCTTGAAGCATCTGCAAAAGAATTTATGGTGGGTAAAAATACCGTTGTTAACGCAGGTATTCCTCGCAAAGCTGCCGCTCCTCAAGCCACACACTCTCCTCAGTCGGTACAAAAGCCAGTTGCGAATCGTCCGCAAGGTCGCAAAGCTGTTGAAGTGAAAGTGGTAGATGCCAAGCCTGCGAATGAAAAGCTTGCAGCGGTAAAACCTGCCATCGTCAGCGCGGCTGACCGTTATCCTCTCGTTGATAAAGAATTCGATGGTGCGTTCGACAAACACAGCCAAAATGACAAAGTTCAATTGAGTACAGCGCCTGCGCGCAACAACGATATCCAGGATCTTCAAGCTGAAATTGCTGATATGCGTTTTTTGCTTGAGCAACAACTTAATCGCTTGGGCGCTGCCGCGAGCCCCGCTAACAGCTCGCCAATTTTAGGCAGCATAGGTCGTCGTTTAGAGCGCTTGGGTTTACCAGCGACTGCGATCAACAGCGTATTAAATGGCTGCACTAAAACCAAAAACCTGAGCGATGCATGGCCAGATGCGCTGGCAAATCTTGCGCATCAGTTACCGGTTATCGGGAGAGATGTAGTTGATGCCGGCGGAGTGTTCGCGTTCGTTGGCCCAACTGGCGTTGGTAAAACCACCACTATCGGTAAACTCGCTGCACGTTATGTTTTGAAGCATGGTGCAGACAAAGTCGCAATTATCACTACCGACACATACCGCATTGCCGCTCATGATCAGTTGCGTTCTCTTGCGCGTATTTTACGTGTGCCAGTGCGCGTGGTTGATGAAAGTAATTCGTTGGAAAGTTTATTAAAAAGCTTGCGTCATTGTTCATTAGTATTGATCGACACCGCGGGTTTCCGTCACGGCGATCCACAATTGAAAGCACAACTCAAATCATTGGCTGATCAACCACAAGTGAAAAGTTTGCTAGTGCTGTCGTGCAATAGCCAGGAGCAAATGCTTAAAGCATCCATTCATGCCTACGGCGCAGCGCGTATAAAAGGTTGTGTGCTCACCAAACTGGACGAAACCGCAAGTATGGGTGAAGCCTTGGGCGTAGTGATTCAGAACAAATTACCCGTTGCCTACACTACAGATGGTCAGGATATTCCGAAGAATATAGAAGTCGCAAAGGCACATCATATGGTGGCCAAGGCGATAGCGTTGTTGAAGGCAAATCCGGCTTCGGCGGTTTCTTAAAAAGCGTAACCCCCTCGGCAACTGCATCCTGCGTGGCTCTACCTCCCGCATCCATGCAGTCGTCCCAGCCTCCCCCTTAAAGCGGGGCGCGTAGCCGGGGAGGAGTAGGTCCTCGCAATTTTGAGAGCGGAGTGAGTTCCGCTCCCTCCCAGCTACGCGCCCCGCAGCCAAGGGGGGGGCTGGGGTGGGGTGCTTTTAAAAGTCGAGATCCACCTCCTTCCGGCTACGCGTCCTCCCTGCGACGGGGGAGGTTGGGAGGGGTGCTTTTAAAAGCTTAGGTTGTATGTAGTGCAGAAGTGGCGTGTTTCAAAAGTGGCGTTCCAGATCGCAAAACAAGTTATAAAAAATCCATGCTGAGCCAAATCACCTTCTATACTCAGTTCACAAATTTAGTTTTAAGCCGGTTTGTTGGAGTTAATAATCAATGCGCCCAGTACAAGTTATTGCAGTATCCGGCGGCAAAGGCGGAGTCGGTAAAAGTAATATTTCCGTAAACCTCAGCATCGCGCTGGCTGAATTGCGTCGCCGTGTAGTGCTGTTTGATGCTGACCTCGGGTTGGCAAATATTGATGTGCTGCTTGGCCTCAAAGCCACCAATACTCTTGCCGATGTACTCGCTGGCACCCATTCATTGATGGATGTACTTATCAATGGCCCAGCCGGTATTAAAATTGTTCCCGCGTCTTCAGGTGTGCAGCGCATGGCGGAATTAAGCGCTGCGGAGCACGCCGGTTTAATTAACGCCTTCAATGAATTAAGCGATCAAGTTGATGTACTGGTGATAGATACCGCTGCCGGTATTTCAGACACCGTAGTCAGTTTTGTTCGCGCAGCTAACGAAGTAATCATCGTGGTATGCGACGAGCCTTCATCTATTACAGATGCTTACGCACTTATAAAACTTCTCAATAAAGAATACGGCATGCAGCGCTTTCGGGTTATCGCGAATATGACGCGTAACGCGCAAGAGGGCACCAGTATGTTCAACAAACTCAATACGGTTTGTGAACGCTTTTTAGATGTCACCCTTCAGTTTGTTGGTCAGGTTCCCTTTGATGAGGAGGTTCGCAACGCCGTGCGCAAGCAAAAAGCATTGTTAGAGTTTGCTCCCAATTCCAAAGCCGCTGTTGCCATCCGTGGGCTTGCCCAGGTGGTGGATAAATGGCCTTTACCAAGTGGCCCCAGTGGTCGTTTGGAATTTTTTGTTGAACGTTTACTTCGTGCGGCGAATGACCGCTACTGAGTATGACTTATGGCCGCAGTCGATAGGTTAGCCATGTACGATAAAAAAGGGCAGAACCTTGCCAATGCGCGTATCGAAGAATTTGCGCCGCTGGTCAAGCGTATCGCTTTCCACATGATGATGCGGATGCCCGCCAGCGTGCAGGTAGACGATCTTATCCAGGCCGGCATGATTGGTTTAATCGAGGCCGCGCAAAAGTACGACTCCTCCAAAGGCGCCAGTTTTGAAACCTATGCGGGTATTCGCATTCGCGGTTCAATTGTGGATGAAATGCGCCGTGGCGATTGGGCACCGCGTTCTGTTCATCGCAACTCTCGTCGTATTGCCCAAGCCATAAAAGCTGTTGAAGCCCGCACCGGTCGCGACGCACGCGATATCGAAATTGCCGCTGAATTAGAAGTAGAGTTGGACGAATATTTCGCCATGCTGCAAGACTCAAATTCAAGTCGTTTATACAGCTACGAAGAAACCTTTGGCGAAGAAGATAGCAACATTGACGCGAGTGAAACCAGCAGTGCATTCGCAAGCCCTTTTGAAGGTATTCAACGCGAGGGCTTAAAAAAAGCGCTCGCGGAAGCCATCACCCAATTACCAGAACGCGAACGCATGGTGCTCGCACTTTATTACAACGAAGAACTCAACTTAAAAGAAATAGGTTTGGTGCTCGGCGTAAGTGAATCGCGCGTCAGCCAAATTCACAGTCAGGCCGCCGCACGTTTGAAATCTCGGTTGACGGGTTGGCAAAGGTAAAAAAACATACCCCCTCCCGGCCTCCCCCTTAAAGCGGGGCGCGTAGCCGGGGAGGAGCAAAAGTGCCACTAGTTAATTTTTGGCACGCACAACTCCCTCCCGACTACGCGTCCCGCAGTCAAGGGGAGGGTCGGGGTGGGGTCTTTTTTTCTGTCCTCCCCTTACAAGCGGGACGCGCAGCTGGGAGGGTTAGGGTGGGGTGTTTTAGTTTTAAACACTAGCAAATCAACCAATCACCATAAGTAATTAAAAAAGTTTTTTAACGTCAAAAAACTGGCCAGATTGTTAACACTGGCTAGACTAACAGTAAATGAAATACCTGCAGGTGCGACGGAGGTTCCTTTGGATAAGAACATGAAAATCTTAATTGTCGACGACTTTTCGACAATGCGGCGGATCATTAAAAATCTGCTGAGAGATTTGGGGTTTTCAAACACCCATGAAGCAGATGATGGCGTGACTGCTTTGCCAATGCTTAAGAGCGGTGACTTTCAATTTCTGGTGACCGATTGGAATATGCCGGGCATGACTGGAATTGATTTATTGCGTGCGGTACGTGCCGATGAAAAACTCGCAACACTTCCCGTACTCATGGTGACAGCTGAAGCCAAGCGCGATCAAATTATTGAAGCGGCGCAAGCTGGTGTAAACGGCTACGTTGTAAAACCATTCACTGCGCAAGCATTAAAAGAAAAAATAGAAAAAATATTTGAACGCGTTGGCTAAACATTTTATTTGCCTCCCTCCACCAATTAAGGCACGTCCATGGCATCTGAAAATTCGATTGATCCCAACAGCGATTTTATCGCAGAACTTAAGGAATGCGCGAAACTGCTGACTGAAAAGTTGCAGGGCAATCAATTTGATGAAGCCTCAGTACTTATTCGAAGTATTACCGAATCACGTGATCGTCATATATTTCACACCGTGGGTAAATTAACACGGGGTTTGCACAATGCCATTGTCAATTTTAATGTGGACGCTGACCTCAGCAAACAACCACCAAAAATTGAAGGCTCCGATATTCACGACGCATCCAATCGTTTGAATTACGTGATTGAACTTACACAAAAAGCGGCTGAAAGAACTATGGATATGGTGGATGAGGCTGCTCCGATTGCCGCTAATTTAGGTCAGGAGGCAAGTTTACTTCGCAACGATTGGGCGAGGTTAAAACGCCGTGAAATGTCTGCTGATGAATTTCGCGAATTGTATGAGCGTATGGATGGTTTTTTAGGACAAATGGAAACGGGTACAACGCGTTTAAACAAAAGTTTGCAAGACATTGTGCTAGAGCAAGGCTTTCAGGATTTAACCGGACAAGTATTAAAACGTGTCATCGGTTTAATAAAAGATGTTGAAAAAGATTTAGTTGATTTGGTGCGCATGGCAGGTCAGGTTGAAGAAATTACCGGCATTGCAGACCCTAAGGAAAATCAATACGAGATTGAAGGCTTAATAGAGAAACGAAAACACGAGGCGGAAGGCCCACAAATTAATAAAGAACGTGAGAATGTAGTTTCCGGGCAAGATGAAGTTGATGACCTCTTATCAAGTCTTGGTTTCTAGCCTTCATGTTTTAGGGGAATGAGTGAATGAGTTTCGGTGATGACGAGGACATTCTTCAGGATTTTTTAGTTGAGGCGGGCGAAATTTTAGAGCGCTTGTCACAACAGTTGGTCGATCTTGAACAGCGTCCTGATGATAAAAATTTATTAAATGCTATTTTCCGCGGCTTCCACACTGTGAAAGGTGGTGCGGGTTTTTTGTCACTTACACCTATGGTGGAATGCTGCCATCTCACTGAAAATTTATTTGATATTTTGCGTAATGGAAAACGCACAGTCACATCAGAATTAATGGATGTCGTTTTACAAGCGCTCGATAGTGTTAAAGACCAGTTTGATATTGTTAACGCGCGTGGTGAATTACCTCCAGTTGACCCTGAATTAATTCATGCACTTGAACGTTTGGTTTCTTGCGATGATTTAAATGAATCTGCAAAAGCTGAACAGTCAGTAGAAATGGAAAATACTTACGTTGATGTTGCTGCGAATGGTGTAATTAGTTCTGCATCCACAGAAGCGCCGCATGGCGATATCACTGACGATGAATTTGAACGTTTACTGGATGCGATCAATCAAACGCCCGGCCAAAGCTCCAACCCAAAACCGCAAGCAGCAGCGCCAGTAATAGACAGTTCCGGTGCAGTGTCCACTGTGGCAGCCTCCACTGGGGACGAAATAACGGAGGATGAATTCGATGCGTTACTTGATCAATTGCATGGTAAAGGCAAGCCACCCGCGCCCAAATCTGCACCGGTAAATACTGCTAATAGTGCAGTGCAAACCTCTGTTTCAAATACTTCTGTTGCAAACACTGGCGCTGCGTCCACTGGGTCAGTTTCCACTGGGGATGACATCACCGACGACGAATTCGAAGCCTTGCTTGATCAATTGCATGGTAAAGGTAAAGGCCCGGGAATAGACGCTCCTAAAGCGGCGGAAAAGCCAATTGTTGCAGCGCCATCGCCCGCGGTTTCTTCTGGTAACTCAGATTTAATTAATGACGATGAATTTGAAGCATTGCTTGATCAACTTCATGGTAAAGGCAAAGCGCCAAATGCTGCTGCAAAATCTACGGCTACATCGCCAGCTCAGACTGCACCTGTCGCAAAACCTGCTGTGCCCGCTACACCTGCAGTCGCAAAATCGGCTATATCCGCGCCTAAGCCAGCACCAAAATCTGAGCCTGTAAAAGCGGAAGCGCCAAAACCTGCTGGTTCAAGCTCCGCTGCACTGAGTACGGCTCCTGCTGGTGACAAAGATAACCCCACCGGTGTGGAAACAACGGTGCGTGTGGATACGCAACGCCTAGACGATATTATGAATATGGTTGGCGAGCTAGTATTGGTTCGCAATCGTCTGGTTCGTTTGGGCGATACATCTACCGACGAAGCTTTAGTAAAAGCGGTAGCAAATTTAGATGTGGTCACTGCAGATTTACAAACATCTGTGATGAAAACCCGTATGCAGCCCATCAAAAAAGTATTTGGGCGTTTTCCGCGTGTGGTACGTGATTTAGCGCGTAATTTGAAAAAAGAAATTAATCTTGAATTGATCGGTGAAGAAACTGATCTTGATAAAAATCTAGTAGAAGCACTCGCTGACCCACTCGTGCATTTGGTGCGCAACTCAGTTGACCACGGAATTGAATTTCCCGATGCACGCGTCGCCGCTGGTAAATCGCGTACTGGTTTAATTATTCTTTCTGCAGAACAGGAAGGCGATCATATTCTATTGTGCATCAGCGATGACGGCGCAGGTATGGACCCGGTGAAATTGCGCAAAGTCGCGGTTGAAAAAGGTTTGTATGATGAAGATACGGCCGCACGTTTATCGGATGTTGAGGCATTCAATTTAATTTTTGCGCCGGGCTTTTCCACCAAAAAAGAAATTTCTGATGTGTCCGGCCGCGGCGTTGGGATGGATGTGGTGAAAACCAAAATCACCCAACTCAACGGTACTGTAGAGATTCAATCTACCTTAGGTAAAGGGACGCGCTTTCTTATCAAAGTGCCGCTCACACTTGCCATTATGCCAACGCTCATGATCATGCTTGGCAAACAAACTTTTGCGTTGCCTTTGGTCAGTGTGAACGAAATTTTCCACATGGATTTATCAAAAAGCCATGTAGTAGACGGTCAAAATTGCATTTCCATCCGCGACCAGGCAATTCCATTATTTTATTTAAAAGAATGGCTTATCAAAAATGCCGTTACCGGCGCGCGTAAAGATTTTGCACATGTGGTTATAGTGACTGTGGGCACACGTCGTGTTGGTTTTGTAGTGGATCAATTGATTGGTCAGGAAGAGGTGGTCATTAAGCCGCTCGGAAAAATGTTACAAGGCACGCCCGGAATGGCAGGTGCAACTATTACGGGTGACGGAACAATCGCATTAATTTTAGATATTCCCAGTTTGCTTCGTCGCTACGCCAAGGGCGCAGCGTCGTGGGGACACACTTAATCCACCTGTGCATTACGGTAGTTTGTAGTTAATCCCTCAGGGATAAATGCCATATTTGGCTCGGAGTAATTTTCATGCCGTTACGGGTGTTGGTGGTTGATGATTCGAGTTTCTTTCAGCATCGACTGAAAGAGATTATTAATGAACACCCCGAATTGAAAGTTGTTGGTATCGCCAGTAACGGCCGTGAAGCTATTGAAAAAGCGGACAATTTAAAACCCGATATCATCACCATGGATTTTGAAATGCCGGTGATGGATGGCATTACTGCGATAAAACATATTTTAGCGAGCCGCAAGGTTCCCATCATTATGTTTTCATCGCTCACCTATGAGGGTGCAAAGGTAACCCTGGATGCCTTAGCCGCAGGTGCGTTGGATTTTATTCCGAAAGATTTTGCAGAAGTATCGCGCAATTCAGCCGTGCTTAAAAAAAAGCTGCATGAACGGTTAATCACGTTGGCTCGCTCTGGTCAGCCGTCACCAGTCGCACCCATACCGCCAATAGCAGTTCAGACGACTGCACCGCGCGCGACGGCCGCAATGCCTGTAAATACAAAAGCACCTGTTGCTGAAATTGCAGCTACACACACTCAAATATCTGTTGCCACGAATGTAACTGCACCGGTACATAAACCGGTGGCAAGCTCTGACACTTATCGTTTAAAACGACAACCGAAAATTTTAATTATTGGTGCTTCTACGGGCGGCCCGGTTGCGTTAACCGAAGTGCTTTTGGCCTTGCCAACACATTTCCCCATTCCCATTGTACTGGTGCAGCATATGCCAGAAAATTTTACGAAAGCGTTTGCAGAGCGTTTAAATAAACAATGCAATATTCGCGTGCGCGAAGCGGTGGACGGCGATGTATTAGAACCAGGGCTAGCGTTGCTCGCGCCGGGTGGAAAACAATTAATGTTGGATAAACGTAATGGCGGTTCTGTGCGTGTATTGCCGGATGATAATCGTGTTACTTACAAACCTTCGTTGGATATCACTTTTGGTTCCGCTGCAAATGTGTATGGTGATAAAGCTTTAGGTATTGTGCTAACCGGTATGGGTTCTGACGGCTGTAAAGGTGCTGGATTATTAAAAGCGGCAGGCTCGCAACTCTGGTCGCAAGATGAAGCTAGCTGCGTAATTTATGGTATGCCAATGGCGGTTGCGCGTGCCGGTTACACTGATCGCGTAATGAGTTTGCAAGACATCGGGCCGCGCCTTGCGCGTGAGGTTATGTAATGGATTTTCTCAGCATAGTCGGAGTTATACTTGGCTTTGCTGTCATTATTGGCGGCAATTTTGCAGAGGGCGGATCGATTCACTCTTTAGTGAATGGTTCTGCCGCACTTATTGTTTTTGGTGGCACACTTGCAGCCGCAATTTTGCAAACACCTAAACAAAGTTTAAAGCGCGCCTTAAGTATTTTTAAGTGGGTTTTTAATCCGCCGTACGCTCCATTTAAAGAAGGTATTTCAAAATTAGTTCGTTGGGCCAATGCC
>Ga0247741_1002264_pt1 | contig 10737 bp, 9 predicted proteins | sample UWRJL213509R2_FD_180945 | JGI IMG/M metagenome (GOLD analysis project Ga0247741, IMG submission 180945) | Plant litter microbial communities from Arlington Agricultural Research Station in Wisconsin, United States - UWRJ-L213-509R-2 | ecosystem: Environmental > Terrestrial > Plant litter >...
CAAAGCCCCAAATTTTTACTTCCGTGTAGGGGGTTTCGGCCTTGTGCCGTCTGTAACTCATGAGCAATCAAAATAGCGATCAAGCAGTAACTTTTGGTGGGATCACTAATCCATCTTTCGTGCGCGCGCCCTCTATTTCAAATTCGCGCTCAGCTCGCCCCGCGCAAAACTGGGTACTTGACCCAATTCAGGATTTCTTTTTTATCATAGCCGCGCCGCTAATCTGCTTGGGTTTGGCGGTCTTGGCGATGCGATATTACGGCGCCGCACGCGGGGCGACTATGGTGATCATGGCGCACGTGGTGCTCACAGTTGCGCACCACATGCCTACTTTTATTCGCATCTATGGCGATCTCGATTTACTGCAACGCTTTAAATGGAATTTCTTGCTGGGCCCGGTGGTTCCGGTTTTATTTTCGGTGGGCGTGCTCGGCTATATCAACTATCACAATTATCCCGTCGAATATTTTCTCTATCTCTACATCTTTTTAGCGCTATGGGACCCCTGGCATTTTTTGCGTCAGCATTTTGGTTTTATGCGAATTTATGACCGCAACAATAAAGCGCCGGTGAAGCTTGCATCCAATATGGATTGGGCGATTTGCGGCATTTGGTTTGTGCATATCATGGCCGCCAGCGCGGATTGGATTCCGGGTTTACTGGAAGATCTTTATCGCAATACCCACATCCCATTGTTGATGGTTTTGCCGCAAGGTTTTATCGGTACACTCAAAACAATTACCTGGTGGTTCGCCGTAGCGGCGAGCGCAATTTATGCAGGATATTTAATCTGGTGTTTGCGGCGCGGTTACTACATCAGCATCGCCAAATTAGCGTTGCTTACCTGCACTTTTGGTGTGATGTATTTTACCTACACACCTAACGATTGGATTCTGCAACTCGTACCCGCCTGGGGTTTTAAAGTCGGCTTCGCAACGCTTGGCATTGTGCATATGACACAATATTTAGCCATCGTCTGGCGTTACGACCAACGCATCGCACAACAAGGCCGCGCACGTCCCAACTGGTTTCAAAAATTACACGGGCAACGCACGGTGGTGGGCGTTTTGTTGGCGGCAGCCGTTTATGTATTGTTCTGCATTGGCTACGGAAATGTAATTACCACCAGCCATGAAAACCGCTGGTTAATGTCAACGCTGCTAGCAATCGGATTTACGTCTACTTTGATGCATTATTATTTCGATGGTTTTATCTGGCGAGTTCGCTATCAACAAAATCGCGACGCTTTAAATCTGCAAGATAAATCTTTAGATTTGCAAAACAGATCATCGCTAAATGATCCCTTGGATACAGCACTCGCAGCAACAAATCCTGTTTCCGAAGTGTCGGCGTCCTGGTGGAATAATTCTGTGCAAACCAGCGCAGGCCGAATGCTGTTAAAACAATTGCTCTATTTCGGCGTGCCCATGGGAATTCTCACCGCCGGAGCCGTTACGGTTTGGAATGCTGGCAACACAAACTACGTTCAACACATGTATCACGCCCAAACCCTAAGCCAACAAGGCGACGCTAAGTCAGCAGAAGAAGCTGCGCGAAAAGCTTACGCCAGCATGCAAACCGAACTACCTTTCGCAGAAAAAATGGTGGACTTAAAACCCAGCTCATCCAATCAAGCCCAACTAGCATTTTTAATCTACAACGAATCCCTCTACAAAAATCGAATCATGCCCGCACTAGCAGGTTTGAATCCCACCGCAAGCCAGCAGCAAAATCAAATTACCCAAACTCGCCGAGCTGCCGAATTACTCCAAAACGCCGTCTTCCGCGGCGAAGCCTTGGGGCACCCCGGGCGCGAGCAATTTACTGTTGAAGAAGCGGAAAGGATTATCGCAAGCTGGCGGCGTCAAGCGCAGCTGTAAAAATTATCCCTTGTTTGCGATTCAATAAAAATCAAACCATTTACACCTGCCAATTTAGATCTGGAAACTATCTTTAAATAGATTTCAATCGACGATGTAATGCCGTGCAATTGACTTCCCTCCAAATAACAACTTAACTTCATTGCGAACGTTAGGGTTTCTGCCAATACCCTCACGCCGAGTTTTAAAACAACAATAAATTGATATTTAATTAGATGCTGCAAACTTTATAACTACAAATAACTTTGCGGGTTATATAGTGAACGCTATTTAATAAAATTTTAAAAAACCACGAATCTACAACTAGGAAGTAAAATGAAAAATCAATTTAGTCTATCTCTTATATTTATCGCATTTGCATTCGTATTGGTTGGCTGTACATCAACTAAAGTTACACCACTCACGGCAAAATTAAGTAAAGACGTATGTATTGAAAAGAATGAAAAGGTAATAGTTCAAAATTTTATAGAGATTGTGAGAAACGGCTTTGAAGAGCATGGCTTCAGAACTAGCGTTTACAGTGGAGCAACACCAGCAAACTGCACCAATATATTAACTTATACAGCAACTCGAAAATGGGACCTTGCACCTTACATGACAGACGCTGAGTTATGGTTACGTGATAATAATGGCAATAGAATCGGCTACGCACAGTACCACCTAAACGGCGGTGGTGGTTTGGCTCTAAATAAGTGGGCCAGCCCTGAAAGTAAAATGAAGCCTGTTATTGAGGAGTTGTTGGCAGCTTATCCGCGGTAAATATTTCTAACCAGCCGTTCCAGCTTCGCCACTGCGTGGCTGGATAGTTTTTAAGTCGCAGTTTTATGGTTTTGCTGCGCAAAAGTATTCCACAAAACTACAACTAAAAGCTGCCGCTTGGCTCGGCGTTGGCTTCTACAATTATCAAATAATGGAGTGAATGATGGATGATGAAATAACAATAAGATTAAAGGGAGGGGATGAGGTTAAGCCTGGGCTGATAAAATCTAAGGAATTGGCAGACATTATGGCAGCCATTGAAGAAATGGTTGTTGCAGAAGCACTTCGCCATAATAAAGAACTGCTAAAAGAAGATATTGTTGTTGGGCTTTATCGCATTGAGGACAAAAGCATTGGGTTAAAGTTTAAAACAGGATTTGCTTCAATTGTAATTCCCGCATTTATTTTATGCACTGAATCTATTAATTCTGGAAATTTTGAAAGCTTGTCTCATCAATCAATTAAATCACTAAAGACAATTTCAAGTTTCTCTAAGCGTCACAATTGCGACGCAATTTTGGGCGCTAACAATACCCAAGAATTAGCACGAATAACGCCTTCTACTGAAGTACCTGAATCTATATATATTTCTGGTGCTACTGAGTTAGTGGGGAAAGTAATTCGTGTTGGTGGAAAAGTTCCAAAAGCAATGCTGGAGCTAACTGATGGTTCAATTATCTATTGTGAAGTTCCAGAGGAAATTGCTATTGATTTGGGGCATATGCTCTACTCGTTGGCAACTTTTTCAGGTTTTGCAAAATGGGAATCGGGAACGCTTGAGCTTGAAGAATTTTCAATTACTGAAGTAACAAAGCTTGGTGAATTGTCTCCTTATCAATCATTACAGAAAATTTCTAGTCTAGTTGGAAGTTCATTTAACGGAGTAAAAAACATGAATTCATTTGTCTCTAGTCTGCGTTCTGGGGCCGAACTTCAATGAAATTGGTCTGTGTTGATAATCATGCTTTAATCTGGGGAATTAGAGAAACAGCCTCTGATGGCCAGGAGCATATGATACAAAGAACCAAACAATTCTTTGAATGGTGTAAGTCAAAAAAAATAACAATCATGGTTCCGTCAATTGTTGTAGGTGAGTTACTAACCGCAATTGAACCAAAACATCATTCTATGGTGATAAATCTACTTCAAAATGGTTTTCAGATTCCACCATACGATGCACAAGCCAGTGCCTTGTTCGCTAAGTTGTGGCGTGAAAAACAAGAATCCAGTTTATTTTCTGAGGTGAAAAATGAATTGCAGGCAACAAGGCAGGAGTTAAAAGCTGACTGCATGATTGTCGCTACGGCAATTGCGAAAAAGGCAGAAGTTCTTTATAGCAATGATGACAAACTCAAGAAGTTTGCTGGTTCAAGTATTGAAGTAAGAGAAATTCCTGTTTTACAGTATCAGGAAGGCTTTGAGTTTATTAGCTAAAAGCTAACAATCGCTCAAGCATCGCACACTTCATGTATTAGACAGTTTTTAAGTCGCAGTTTTATGGTTTGCTGCGTAAAATAATTCTATAAAACCGCAGCTTAAAAACTGTCGCTGAACTCGGCGCTAGGTGAAGGAGAAAATGTGGCACAACAAGAGTTAATAACTAATACATCCCCTTTGCTTTCAAAGCCAACCACGGAACTTCTATCTGCATTTGGGGCAGGTAATGCATCACCCGGATCTGGTAGTGCAGCAGCATTGATGGGTTTGCTGTCCGCAAAATTAATATTAACTGTTTGCTCTAAAAGCGCAGAGAAACCTGAATGTAAAAAAGACGAAAAAATATTTGAATATATATCACAACAAATTAAGGCGGAAATTGAACCAAAACTCCAACAACTTTTTGAAAAAGACGCTCATGACTTTGATCGTGTCGTTGAGCTAAGGCGGTTACGTGACCAAACTACAAATACACAAGAAAAATCTGCGTATTCACGTGAGTCAAATGACTTGTTAGAAAAGGCAACTGACTATGCTTTTGAAGTTACTGAACTCTGCATGAAGCTTATTGATCACGGTGTAGTTATTTTTGAAAATGGTTGGCACGCAGTTAGAGGAGATTCTGGAGCAGCAATTAGTTCTGCTGTTTCTGGAGTAATGTCGGGTATATTTATTATTAGTCTAAATTTGAAATCGTTAAAAGAGCGTAAGTATGCTCACAACAAGTTGGAGAAATGCAATAATTTGTATGCAAGCTTACAAAACAAACAAACAGCCGCCTTCAAATGTGTTACCTCACTTAATAATGAAGCAATCACTGCTGTACAGTTGGAGCTTGGAGATGGCACCTAAAAATCGCTAAAGCACTACCCACTTTGTGCGCTAGACAGCTTTTAAGCCGTAGCTTTAACTAAAGCGCCCCCAATAGTTTTATTGCGCAAAGAATTCCACAAAGCCACAATTTAAAAAACGCCGCGAGCATCAAGTTGCTAAACGCGGTAGGTGAAAAGAAGTGCTCAATTTTATAGATGCGGAAGCAAAACATACCGAGCTTCTTCGAGATACGTTAATCACATCGAAGGGACATTGGGGTTATTCTCAAGAGCAACTTGAGGAATGGAGATCTAATTTAAAGTTTGAAGAAGATTATATTTCTCGCAATACAGTCAAACTAATTTTGAAAGATGAAGAAGTAATTGGATTCTTCGCCATAGTGAAAGGCGATAGTGATGAGCTTGATCACCTTTGGCTATTGCCGAAAGCCATTGGCAAAGGTTATGGCAATCTAGTATTTGAGCAGATTCTTTCAGAATGTAATTCATTAGAAATCTCCAACTTCTACATCATATCTGACCCGGATGCTGAAGGATTTTATTTAAAAAAAGGCGCTTTGAAAGTTGGGGAAGTTTATAGCGAACCCCAAAAAAGAATGTTGCCTAAACTTAAATATCTGGTGGCCACGTCCACCTAACAATAAATGCGTATGCCGTGCGACTAGGTGCCCCATAGCTTTTCTGCGAGAATTATTCTACAAACCCACAGCTTAAAAATTGTCGCTTAGCTTTGCGTTATACAGGTTTATCAAATGAAGTTTATCAATGGAAGTAGTTTTTCAAGAACCGTTTCTGAAACAGCCACTATTTTAATGTCCAGCGGAATAGCAGTATCTACAACTGATGATTATGCAAATATACCAAAATATGGAACAGCCGCTCGCAATATAAAATCCGGTATTTGGATTCTCCTCGATCATCAATATGAAGATGCCTTATGTGTTATTAAAGACAAAAATTATGTTGTTAAAAACCCATTATCTGAAGAGGAAATTGAATTTCTAAAATCCTCGGCTAAAAATACAATCACTAACTTCATTAATGATATATCTAGTAAAGTAATAACTGTCATCGTGATCTTTATATTCCTATTTATTGTTGTTTATGTATTTGTAAATGCTTTTTCATAACAAATAGTTGCAGTACTGCCTCGAGACTTCGTGCCTGCGCTGGATAGTTTTTTAGCTAGGAGTTCCCACTAGTACTGCGCAAAGATAATCCGTAAAACCACACTTTATAAATCGCCGAGACGCATAGTTATTTAGCTCTTACCATGCACTTAGGGTATCCCCGCTGTAAAACGTCAAGTTTTAGTGGTCTTACTAAAACTGAGGTTAGCTATGTCACTCTTATTTTCTTCTCGCCGATTTATTTTCATTTTACTTTTCGTTTCCACATCATTAATTGCTGAAGAAAAAACTTTTGTGGTTGAAGAAGCCAGCATTGCCGATATTCAAAAAGCAGTGGATGAAGGTACCTTAACTTACGAAGCGTTGGTGCGAATGTACCTCGCAAGAATCGCGGCCTACGAAGACGGTGGGCCAAAAATAAATTCAATCATCACGCTTAATACGGATGCCATAAAAACGGCAGCTATGCTTGACCAGGAGCGAAAAACCAAAGGTAGGCGCTCGCCACTTCACGGCATTCCAATTTTGTTGAAAGACAATGTGAACACGGTGGATATGCCTACCTCGAACGGCTCGGTTATTTTGAAAAATGCCATGCCGCCTAAGGATGCATTCATTACGCAACAATTGCGCGCAGCAGGCGCGGTTATTCTTGGCAAAACCGCCATGGGTGAATTCGCAGGCGGAAGCTACAACTCGGTTACTGGCCAAACCGTAAACCCTTATCATTTCAAACGTCATACCGGCGGTTCCAGTTCTGGTTCAGGTGCGGCAATTGCGGCAAATTTCGCGGTACTTGCGGTGGGTACTGATACGAGTACTTCGGTGAGAGGGCCTTCTGCTTACAATGGGATTGTCGGCTTGCGTCCCACCACTGGCCTTATCTCACGCAACGGTATTGCGCCAAAAAATCTTAATTTTGATTCCGCTGGGCCCATGGCGCGCACGGTCACTGATATGGCAAATATGCTTAACGTATTAGCAGCGCCTGACGTTGGTGATCGCCTTAACTTACAAGTGTGGAATGAATATAAAAAAGTCCATCCGGATTTTTTTAGCAAAACTAAAAAGGCGGTGGATTTCTCGCAATTTTTATACACAGATGCATTGCAAGGCGTACGCCTCGGTGTAGTGCGCGATTTTTTTGGTGGCGATCCAGAAATTGATGCGCTTGCTAGTGCTGCGTTGAAAAAAATGCAAAGCATGGGCGCGGTATTAGTTGATATCAACCTGGATAAAGAATTTGTAGATACCTATTTGGATAACGGCGGTAAAACTATTCGCAAACTCAGCGATTATCGTTTTAAAGCCGATTGGGAAACCTATCTCGCGACTTTAAATAGCAATGACCCTAAAAATAAACTTCCAAAAACCGTTGCAGAGTTTGTTCGGATTTACGAAACCGAAGTGAAAAAATCTGCGTTTCCCGTTGAAGATAGCGTGATGAATTTATTAAAAACATCGCTCACTACCTCTACGGATGATCCAGCTTATAAAGAACTGATCGAAAAAACCTTGCCCAATGCAACCCAAGCGAAATTGGCAATATTTAAAAAGTACAATGTAGAGGCTTTAGTGTTTCCTTATTTCAGTACCTTTGCGCCGCCGATAAAAAACCCTGCATTTGCTATTGCAGATCCAACCTTTGTTGAATCAAAAAAATTGCAGCCTGCAATCTTGAGTGGTTATAGCTCGGTAGGATTTCCATCCCTGGTTGTACCTATGGGATTTGGCTCACAGGGCTTGCCGATGGATATTACCTTTTTCGGCAAGCCTTACGATGAAGGTAAATTAATTAGCTTTGGTTATGCCTATGAACAAGCTACCAAATTACGTAGCCCGCCAATACTTTTGCCACCGCTTCCTGCTGGAAAATAAATTATTTTAAGTTGTTCTGAAATAAAAAAGGCGCACATCATATGATGTGCGTTTTTTATGGGGATTACATTCGTAAATCTCTAATAAACTAAGAATGGGAATCGTCATCCCCGCTACGCGAGGATGACGATTCCCATTTAAAAAGGGAGCTTACTGTTCCTGCTCCTTTTTTTTGCCAAAGTGAAACAGATTAATGCGTTTGAAAAATGTCTTGATACAAATTTATTTTCTTTTTAATCGCGTCCGTCTCTGCAGTGGTTGGGTGTTCAGGGTCGGCCGCTCTAGGCATTGGCCCCAATTTCATAATGGCCCCCGTCAGCAGTAAACGCGCTTTGGTAGTGGTGAGATTATTTCCTTCAATAAATAAATTATTTGGGTTCACTTTTACTAGACCACTTGCATCGCCTCGCGCAGTTTTAACCACTGGTAAACCGTTAAGCACGGCTTTTTCCAAGGCGCGATCTTGCGATGCAGACATGCTGGAATAGGGCGCTGTGCCTTCACCAACCAAACCTGCTAACGGATAAGTTAGTAACTGGTCGATGTTGGCGATAATGCCTTTTTCATTGCCTGGATTTGGGCCGCCGTCATCATCAAACCAGGTGTCGCCTTTGAGCAAAGATACTTTTGGAATTGCGCTGGGCAAGAGTTCGCCTTCAGCTGTTTTGATAGTGACCGACACAGTTTCGAATTTTCCGTTGCGTTTAACTTGTCCATTAATGCTTGTCGGTAATTGCGTTACGCGCACATCAGATTTCCAGGTGTGTTTGCGAGTTGGCACGTTAGTTAAGTAAGCACCTGCAGTCATGGAACCGAAAATTCCACCATAACCACCGGTGACAACATAACCACCAGGGTGAGCATCACCTTTTTCAATTTCGCGCGAAGAATAAATAATTTCATCTTGTACCAGCACGGTTCCTAATTGGTTGCGACCTTGTTCGTCCGCCCATACTTTCGAGAGAATAAAATTAATCGAATTTAAAATATTTGCATCGCCATCCGGGCTGATTTCACCGCGGCTGCGGTGTGCCGAGTTAGCGGTAAGCGGCAATTTGGTATCCACCATTAAACTGAGCCAATAACTGGTGTTCTCCACCGATGGGCTGCCTTCCAACCAAATTGCACCGGCGTATTTGCCTGAGTTCATTGCCTTCTGCACATAATTTACTGAGGCTGCCATTTTTGAGCGGCCTTGCGCGGCGGCATAAGGTCCGTAAGAAAAGAAATTTTCTCCTAATTTTTCTGGTGCGATATCACCGTCACCTACGTCAGTGCGTTTGGATTTTGGTAATCCTTTGGTGTAACCACCGGCAGGTACAGCGCGATAAAAATCGTAATTTGCTTTGCTGTAAATCTCGCCGCCGTTGCGTTCGATTTCTTCAAAAATGCGTGAGCCATCGGGCACAAACGTTTGGCGCGATTGTGAAAAAGGTGCTTTGGGATCAGTTGAAACGCCTTCCCACGGCTGACCATTTACCTGACGGCCCATGTAGGGCAGTGCATATAAACCGTCTTCCGGTTTTAGGGTTATCGCATACACAGGTTTGTCGGCTTCGCTGGTTTTAGTTTTTGAAAATTCGCCTTTGGAATTTACATAGCCGTCGGGCGCTGCATAAAGTTCTTTTACATCTGCCTCAAGTGGATGCGCCGTAAATTGCTCAACATAAACCGTCACAGGAGCAGCCAAACGCTGATAGCGCGGCCAGTCGGCAGTTACATCGCCCCATTGATCTTTATGCAACGGTAGGCCGTATTGCTCGCGAGCTTTATTGCTGGTGATTAAAGGTTTGTTGTTTTGGATGGTTGCTGTTGGGCCAGAAAAAATCGCAATTTTCGGTTTGGCTTCTGCGGCTTGCGCCATGCTGGTCACCAGCAGAGTTTGAGCAAAAATACACCTTAGCATCGATATTTTTTTTGCGTGTGTGTTTGATCGAATTTTCATTAAGACCTCCTTAATTCTTTAACGATTATTGGCAATTGTTATTCATTCAGCTTGAATAATTAATTTTTGGAACGCCTGGGAACATGAAGATTAATAAGCTCGTAACAACTTAAGTCCAGCACGGTTTGTTGTAGCGATTCAGAAGGAATTTCGGAAAGTTGATTGCGGATGTCGTCCCAGCAAAGCGTTCCTCTTTTTTGCAGCAACTCAACTACCGCCCGACCGCTGACATTTAAATTCAAGTTGATGTCATTTACTGAGATTTCATTTGTGTTCGAAACAAATGTATAAACACTGGCGAGGGATACTTCGAGGTCGTCACTAAAGTTTAATTTCTGTAGCGCAAATTCAGTGTGAAATTCACCATTGAGTTTTTCACCAGCGCGGTGCTTGCTGATAAAACCATCGAGGTTATGTTGATTGATCGCCTCTTGCATGAGGTGCAACATCGTTTGTGCAAAGGCGGGATCATCGGCGTTAATGCTGCACGTTTTTCTCGCATCCAATAATTGCGGAAGTTGCGTTCTGCATATCCACATCACGTAGTCGAGCGTTGTTGGTGGATAGGTCCCCACCGATAAATGCAGGCTTTCGCCAGTCACGGGCGTTACTTCATGCCACCAGCCGCGCGGAACATACAGCACGTCGCCTTCGCACATAGTGCATTCAAAATCGGGTGCTCTTGATGGTGGCGCGAACTTGGAGCTGGTTTGATAGCTCAGCGGCAAAGGCAAGGTCGGTTCAAATAATTGCCAGCGTTTTTTCCCGATAAGTTGTACGGCGAATACATCGTGCGTATCCCAATGTTTGCCGAAAGTGCCAGCAGCTTCGGCAGACACATACGCATTGCAACTCGTGGTTTGGTGAACGAACTT
>Ga0247741_1002265_pt1 | contig 10736 bp, 19 predicted proteins | sample UWRJL213509R2_FD_180945 | JGI IMG/M metagenome (GOLD analysis project Ga0247741, IMG submission 180945) | Plant litter microbial communities from Arlington Agricultural Research Station in Wisconsin, United States - UWRJ-L213-509R-2 | ecosystem: Environmental > Terrestrial > Plant litter >...
CCGGATCCTTATAGTCTCAGCGTCGGAGTACCGTCTCTTTCTAACTTACGCTCACTTACTGTATATTGTCTATCGCCTGCCCTCCGAGGAATACAACGTGGTCCAAACAAGCTGCGACCGCGCTCAGTGTTGTCCATAGACGACGGGCTTCCATATTCTCTGACATAAGACATTTGCTGCTGATCTAGCTGGGGCCAACTTTGGATATACATTCACTGTATGTCGAAAGAAGTCAAGACATTGGAATAGATACATCTAAAAGTGAAATTCTAACTTGGTTTTGATACACGAGTCACTGAACTGATCATAGGTATCGCCATTTTTAAATTTGAGCTTTAACTTCACCTATGTAACAGGGGAATTTTAAAAGACGGCAGCAGCATTGGAAAAGTAGCACTCACTCCCATCCGACTTTCAATCACCGCATGGAACTGCCCAACGTAGTCGATCCCGTCAACAATTATTCTGTAATTTCCCTAAGTGATTCATTAAATCATGCTTCGCTTCAACGGTGGTTTAGAGAGTCTGACCCTATACTGAGTCGATGATACCTGGCTACCACTACACGTCGTAGAAGTTGGGATTGTTATCTCGGTGTACCGTGACTATGTCGTACATACCGATAAATTGACATCCGGACTAGACCTGATGAAGGTACGGCTCACACTGGACATCTCGGACTACGTAGTCAGCAATTATGCAAGCTAAGCAGGGATGATGAGATGTTATCTACGAAAGGAGCGGAGTGATCGAACCGTGACTAAGTTGGTGCGCGACCCGAGCCGTTGCAAGATCAAATATTTCAAACCCCGCCAGTTTCATATTGCCACCACGTAGGTATCGAAGACCCAGACTCTCCCATGTGGTTATCTAGAGCTACCTCAGGAGTTGTACTGATATCGATAGCGGTCACTTTTTCCTCATATGCGCTTTGGACTGTCCATTCTCCACGCAAAAGAAAGGAGCGTCTTCGACGCAAGGTTTGGCATTTACAGCTATTCTGTCGTTGGGTTTGCAATTAAATACTACTACCCACAGCTTCCCACCAATCTCGACACTTGGCGAATACCTGGAAACTGTCAAGAGGCTGAAGAGAAGATTTGGACAGATTTATATAGAGTTTTTCGTGATGCAGGATTTACGCTGTGGCCAAACGCTTTCTGTAGTACTCTCAAGACCCCAGGTCTCACATTTCCCCTGTCAAGCGGGTTTGGCTACGCAACATCTAGCAGACGCTTAACCCCTGAAAGTGGTCCAGGAACTGTCGGGAGACTTCGTCGATACGATTACAGTGTCCGTGGTATTATTTCTCGTCAATCACTTGCTAACGTCACAGATAGAATCCCCTTTCTCGAGCTGCCCGTACAGGAGATGGGCATGATGTTATTATCCGCGTAATTGTCATAGGAAATGAAGGGCACGAACATCTCAAAATCCTCAGGAGGATTGCCGTAGGGGAGATCAGCCTCTATAGCGACAACCACACACTCCCCATGTTTGCAGAGTTTCAGTTCGAAGACATAATTTTTGGTGTATTTCCCAAGGTTGGAGAAGCCATGAGGACAGCATATGGACATTGGGCAAAGAACTCCGTCGGGGATATTGTCGACATGCTTATGCAAATGTTGGAGGTAGGTTTCGTGTTTGCCCATTCCCGTTTACATATTTATAATATCCGTGGAAGGCTCTCGCATTCATTCATGACTTGAATATTGCGCATTGCGTAAGTAGTCTAATTGGGTTACTAACCTTAAATTTTATCTGATTTTGCTTCTGGTGTATTCAGGATGCATTTCATGACAACTTTGTTGTTCAATGGCAGCCGGAGTCACTGACGACAATGAAGATTTCTCCGTCTCGTCCTCGAGTATATCTCGTTGACTTCGAAGTTGCCAAAGAATTTCCGCCAGAATACCCAGCAGATGATTGTGTCTTGAATGGTTACCCTCTTGGAGGCTCTTTTACATGTCTCGAAATGTACTCTCGCCCTCACGCGCCTGAGTTCACCTCTGGCAAGCCGTATAGTCCCTTCAAGCTCGATGTTTGGCAATTAGGTACCAGCCTCTCGGAGTTTAAGGTAGGAGTGTCTAGCGCCAGTCAACTTATTGGTTGCTCGTCACCTGACCAACTTTCATTTTCTAGAGCACAATCACTACAATCGATGAGATTTTTGCTGGAATGACTGATACTGACTCAGGGCATCGATTGGATGCGAAGGAGGCTCTGGATAAGCTTCAGAAATTTGTCCTTTCTGCGACGCCAGAATCATTGCTCATTGCACCTGTGGTGGTCGAAGCATAAATTATCAGTATAATGCGCCGACTGCAAATGATTATGAATTTAAACCAATAAGATGAATTGATAAGATTTTTGATTTGAGCGCTTGCCGCTTTTTTCCGTATAAGGCAGCTTGGCCATGACTAATCATAATCCTGCAATTTGATGCCAAGCGGAACATCGCCTTTGCTGCCACAGGTGACGAAATTCGCCGACTAATCACGCCAGGCGTCCGACGTCGACTTTGCTCGACTATACAATGACTGGCACAACACTGGGTGAGTGGGGGATTGATTCCACTACAGAAAATATAGTGTACATGAGGTTTTTATGGTAAATAAAATGGTATAAAGGGAGAAAAATCGAGTCAGAGTCCAGAATAACAAAACAGTGGAAATGATAAGCAATAAAAGAAAATGATACAACCTTGGAGACGAGTGCGTGCATGATGCCATGTGAACGACTTGCTCGTGTTTTCCGTGCTCAGCTGGTAAGGATACCTTAAACGTGCCTGTGAGGGCCGTCAGGGCACGAGGCATGTACAAGTTCCTTTCTTTTTTTCTTAGTTGAGTAGGCTTTAGACTCGAAGTCTTCTCCTTGGGGGGATATTCTTGAGCGAGAGTTTGAATTAATACCCAAGGAGACTGGAAGAACTGCATCATGATTGAGTACAGTGGAAGTTTTAAACTCTGGCTTGCCATATGGGAAATCATTAATCAGGGACGTGCTCAGTCAATGTGTTTCGATGCATCTCCATCTCTTGCAACATCGATGTGACAATTTCCTGTATCATTACACTCATAAGAACATCACTATGCAAACACCATTCGTTAGTACGACGAATACGAACGAATAGAGAACACGCACATTGAATTGTTTTCACGGAAGCACGGGACATGTGTGCCTTCGAGGAACGGCGACGGCGGTCAGCTCCTCAGGCTCTCGCTCTTGTACGATGTCTAGTAAGGTTGGAAAGCAGGTCCGTGACATTGGCGAGGCGATATTGATCTGGGAAAGGTCAATGCTGGACTGAGAGTCGAAGGCTGAAAGAGGAGGAGTGTCTCCACCAGAGCTGGAGGTCCATGTGCTAGAACGAGAACGAGAACAAGCCGATGGGCCTGGTCTTGTGAAAACGAGTGCAGTGCAACTATAAGATGATCAGATGCGGAATACAACAATACGATGGCTTACATGGCCAGACGTGTCCTCCCCGTCTCCAATGAGGCAACATTCCTCTAAGCTCTGTCGTTCCAATAGACCACGTTGAGCTCTGACCATGCATTCTCCGCCAAATTGGAATGATGAAGTGACGCAATGGATGGTTTCTCCACTATTCTAGCCTTGTTCGGGGATTCGTATCGGCCAACATGTTGAATTCCGGAGTGATTCCGCTTCCTGAAACGGACGCAAGGTGAAGCCTCAATGTTGGAGCCAACTAAACGGCGCTGAACATGACCACCCCTGAGCATCTAGAAAGGATTCAGCAAGATGCGCACTCTGAGGCTTGAATGAAGTTACGCTGATCATTGTGCCATCGTCAGCTGGTCTATGCACACTCCCAATGCTAAGAACAGAGAGCGGGCGGAACTGAGGCGGAGGTAAAAGTCCTGATTGATACGAGTGCGAGTAGTCATCACCGAAGACAGAGCTGTCTGAGACCAAGATAGGTTGTCCGGTCTTTTCGAATATAGAACCCTCCATTGAGAATCTCTGCTCCTCATCCATGACGGAGTCAAAGGAGTGCGACGTCCAGATTGGCTTTGAGAAGCAGCACTTTTGGGTAGAGAAGCAGAGATAGACGTGAGGGGGCATGATCTGCGGCGTTGTCGAACATCTTGTCTCCAAGTCTTGGTCAGCCTAGGTGTACTGCAGAGATGTCGCTCATGACAAATCCATGCATACGCCATAGCGACCGAGCTTGCACTGACAGGCGAATCATTTCTGCGATGTTGACCAAAGCTGCGGTTGTACTGACTGATTGGAGGAGCTTCCGACGATACAGACATGTTGGATCCACGGCGACGATAACCACATGTACCACAGTGCCAGGAGCAGGAGGAGGAGCAGAAGGGCGAAAGTAGAAGCTTGAGGCATCGCTATCAACACAACGACGAGGCTGGTTACGGATGAGTGCAGACGTGTCATCGACGGTCATAGGCATCGAGTTGCTTGACATATCCTCTGACGACGGGTGTTCACGAAGACTAGACAAGCCATAGTCGAAGGGGTGTTGGAGCCACTGTTGACGATGTAACCGTAAGACGAGGCGGAAGCAATGCTAAAGCCTGATTCATGTCGACAATGGAACGCGTCGTGAGGTGTTGCTGTAGAATGACCTGACGGTCTGAGAATCAAATGAAAGATTCCGTGTGTGTGTGTGTGTGCGAAGGGCAGGGCGAGTATCTCAGCGGGCGTCTGAACAATTCTGTGAACAGTGAGGAAGGGTAAAAGGAAAGGTGTAACGTGAACGGGTATTGTAAACTGGGCGTGTGTGAACTGGGCATGCGTGAACGTGAACGTGAGACCGCTTCTCGTGAACGGACTTGACTGAACTGGCGGACGTGAACGTGAATGGCGACGACTGGGGGTGAACGAACGGGCCGACGACAACACCTGGTGAGTGGGGGGATCGATTCCACTACAGAAATTGTGACCATAACCATTCAAAACAGCGTTGCTTGTGTCCGGGGCATAGGTTTCGCGGTAGTCGCGACGGCCCCCAAACTCAACATGGTTTGACTCGTTATCGTAATAACGCCCCTGGTTGGAGGAATTGAACGGGTCGTTTGAGTATGCATCTATCGATGGAGAAGACAACGGGTAGCCATCTTGGCTGGCGGGCACAGGACTGGCAGGCATTGAGGGTCGTCATCCACATGGAATACTCTGTAAGTCATGAGCCAGGTGTCCTTCGTCCCAGGCTGCAAGTGCTCCTCGAATCCGTCTTCGATAACCTTGTCTTTTGTAGAGGGAGACTTCGTATCGTCCAATTTGGTCGTCATGGTAGATAATCGGGGGATCATCGAGTCGGCGGCGTATCTGTTCTTCAGCTGTATGGGCTGCAGCTTGAAGAACATATTGTCGAGGCGCTAGGTTGCTGGGTAAAGCTCGAATGAGGGTGGGAATATACGGGTTCTTGTCTGTGTTGTCTTCTGCGGGAACATGGAGAAGTGATATTGGCCAGGAGAAGACCCTTTTTGACGCCTCGGGTATAGCTGTCTGCTTGAGAGTACCAGCGCTGCTTAATCGACGTTCGGGCTCTTCTGCCTCGAGAGTTCACTGGTGCTTGAGCGCCGACGTATCTACTATCCGGATATCAGTGATCGTTGTCATTGATAAGGGCACGTTGGACCGCTCACTCTGCATTCACTCCATAACTCCTGCTAACGCCAGCGCGAGTTCTTCGACGAACGCTTCGTTAGTCATTTGTCCCTCATCAGTTGCAGAGGGCGACTCGTAGTAAAGAACACCGGAGCAGGTTGGGCCAGAGTGGCGAAGCTTGACATCGGAGCCTGCAGATTCGTGAAAGCCGACAACATTTGGTGCGTCAAGATTTTTGTCAGTACACGAAGGTGTCCCCAGGCACACGAGCTCGCCTAAGGTGCCAGGTATTGCTCAGATGGAGTTATGGTCGATGGTGGATTGGGCTGTAAGCAGCATGGTGGCTTTGCTCTTTGGCCATGTAGATCGCTCGAATCGTGGCGAGAAACCCAGAACCATGGAAGTATAATATTTGGGTAAGGTTGAAGGCGGACAGAACGCGAAGTCTTTCGTACAGGAGGGCGCCTTGCTTGTGGTTGCGGTCGGAACTTGGGCGGGTGAAACAAACACCGGAGGAAGCTTGTTGAACACCGTTGGCTGACTGAAGCTGGTGTTGTAAGTAGGAGGTGAATTTGGATGCGTAGTAGAGGTGTTCATGCGAATTGAGTCGTGTTCCTTCGAGTGGTAGCGGCCAAACCCATCGCCTCTTTAAAGACAATGGCATTGCTGCACCTCCACTGGAATCTTGCCCATACCAACGCGAACGCCTAGGCCTTCGACAGTCTTCTTGAGAAGGTTGAGCACTCCTGCACCTGCTCGCGAGACGTCCGCAGGTAATACGTTTTTGACTGGTGGGTTGGAAGGGGCTGAAGCTTCGAGCGGTTCTTGAACTGGCTCGAGGGCTTTCTCTTTCGGTTTACGAGGCGCTGTTTCATCTTCAATTATTTTGACAACTTTTGCTTGTCCAGGCATCAATGATGATGGCCGTGGGAATAGTTTGATAGCGATGCGAGTGAGCATCTTTGTTGGGGATCTGCTGGGGTTGGTGACCAGAGAGACGGCGGTAGGAGGGGGAGACAACGTTGCTGGGAGCGGAGGTGTCGCACCTTTTGCTATTCCTGACAGTGGTAAAGGGAGATGTTGGACGCAGCCTTGAAGAAGAGCAATATTAGTCATTGAAGTTGACATGGTAGAAGAAAACGCACATTGTTGAGTTGGTGTGCACTGTACCTGAGATTGATGCGATGGGAAGTAAGTAGCCCAGAACGCGTGTCCAATAGGTTTGGGCGAGGGAGTGGACGAACGCCGGAACTCTAACTCTTCTCTACAAATCGAGCTCGATGGAGAAGTGCTGGCGTAGCTGGATGGCAAGGACATCTCCGTCGCTGACAAAGAAGTCCAGACAGAGGCGAACTCATTTCGTTGTCTTCACCAACGGCTGTGAGTGCAGAGTCAGGCATCACGATGACACCCTTGTCGGGGGAGTGAGGACTGTTGATATAATATATAGAGGAGTCATATCCGATAGCGGTGTGCATGGGTCGACAAATATTGGTGTCGATAATAAGCCCAAGTCCACTATGGTCGTTGCCAGAGCGCTGCTCAGGCGTCGCATTAGCATGTAGACGAGAACCAAAGTTAGTGTCAAGGCTATCGGGAGTGGAAGGAAGTGGCGATTGAGTGAGCGCCGGCGTTCGAGAGCGATCGAAGAGGTCCATGCAGAAGGGTTCAGGCTCGAAATCAGAAGAGATACTGGAGTCGAATACCCAGGTTGCACCGCAAGAGTATGTCGTCCAGAAGCGCCATATGAAGAACCTTCCTCCACGGAGTGCGCAGGAAAAGCAATCTTGGAAGTGGTCCAGTGAACCGAGGTGACGTCCTCAGGGAACTGGGAAGTTGGCTGAGCTGGAGGCGGCTGCGGAGCTGCGTCCTCGGGGCCAGTTCCTGAGGAGGAACTGTCGATCTCCACCTTGCTCTTGCCTTGCTCCCAAGGGCAGCGAGCCATGCTGCGTTCAAAGACGACGCCGTCAGAGTAGAAGCTGGTGACTAATCAGCATTGTTTGTGGTGTCAGTCCCGATACGTAAACTGGTGGTTTTCCAACACGCAGCTGGCACTGATGCACGTCAAAGCTAAAGGCGTGTCCAGACCTGGTCTCTTTTACAGACCTTAGGATCAACAAATGACAGTCGATTGATGCGCGAGTGGATAAGAGACGCCTAAGTGCGCGACGCGACAACAGATCTTCATTTGGATTCATGCTCGACCACAAACACTTCTAATCTCATCTTATCCTATGATGAGGCAGCACTCCATCTCGGAACATATCACTATGTCAAGCTTATGCACACCGCCCAATGTTGTCCCCGACCCAAGGCCATGCAATGCGAAATATATGCATTATTATCATATGCGATATGACCTATTCAACTGTATATGCGTTCAGAAACCTCGTAATTTGTTCACTACTTTGTATAGGCTTCAACTTCGGATGAAAGTCAACACGAGCGGCGATCAAAGCAGCAGTAGTGAGACAGCGGCTCGACAATTTCAATGTTCAAGAGCAACGAGCAGATATACAGTGCGGCGGCAGGCAACCAGAACAGGAACGAAGTCGGATTGAGCAAGACCACGATTATCTTGTGCAGGCGAAAGCAGAGAGGAGAGAAAAGTCCAAGGTGTCGCTTTATAAGGGCGACACGGAATCTAACATAGGCAAAATGAAGGTCCACGGAAAGCACCAGCCTCACTTGTGCCTTGACAATGCGCGCAGCAAGTCCAGGGGATCTATACCAATGGATCCTGTTCGAAGAGGCGCGAAAGTTGACGATGCTGTCGCCAAAGAGTCTGCAGTAGAGAAAGGATTGATTCTTGAAGTAAGGTTGGCAGAAAGGAGATCGAACCGCCGGTTGAGCATCTTCTCGGCGATGCTAGTTGTCGCCCTAGCTGAGGCCACCCAGCCATGGATTTGGTCGACTTTAAATTCGAGGTTTGGTAAACGCCGTTTTATTTCCTCCTCTGCTTCCTCTTGACTGAGCCCGGACCTTGGACCACCACTTGCAAGACGGTGGTCTCTTCTCGTATGGTAACCTAGCACAGACTTGGCGAGAGATAGAGAAGAGTGGAACTCTAGGGGAAGCTCATGTTCTTGGGGCATGAAGTTGCTCTCCAGGTCTTGCACGTCGTCTGTAGCCCGTCTTTTTCCCTTGGCTTTTGAAGATTGGTTTGAGGCGGCCTGAAGAATGGCCGACCGCTTCTCTAGTGAAGCTTGCAATTTCTTCTCGTAAGCCTTATAACCATAGGAGACATTCTCCCATGATTCGTACTCTCTTTCAGCCCTGGGTATTTTTGATTAGATGGCGGGACAAGCGTGAAAATTAAAAATGCACCGTTGGATATCGGCTCCATAGGTAGCGCACAATCTCCCCCCCCTCAAATTCTGCTCATTCTCCTGTAGATCCTTCTGTGGGGGTTTACTACCAGCAGGCGATGAGTAAAAGCTTAGATCTATCCGCCTCTCGACCAACATTCGAACCACATCGTCTTGCATGCTTTTAAGGGCGAGAACAGCCTCTCCTGATAGCGGTGGTAAATGTGGGGAGATAGAAGACATGCTGGTGGACGCTGTGGCACGACGAGAGCACCATATAAGAAGTTGACGGACGCGCTCAGGCTCGGGTAGGTCGCGATCAATATATTTGTAAAATCTGGTCTCTGAGACAGAATTGTGGGGTTGGGCTAGGGTGTGAAGTTGGATGAGAGCTTTTCAAGAAGTCGAAGATAACTCACCTATGATCCCAGTTGCTTCAAAAAATGAGCTGCTTCGCTTTCCTCGCCCGCTAACAGAACTTTTCCGTCGATGGCCTTGACCTGGCATTGGCTCTGGTGTCCTGCCTCGACTGTCTAAAACTGCCGACATGGCTCCAGACCGGAGCTGTTTGTTGCAGTCGACCCCCTGTGTATCATGTTCTGGCATCGGTATCATGATGTCAACCACTCTGGACCTGCTTTTGCGAGATGTCCCAGGAAGTTCGGTTCGGGCAGGGAGCTGAAAGCTCGCATCTGAAGCGAGAACTGCTGAATCAATCATCGCGTGCGCCCTTGATTGTCGGCGAAGATGGTCAGCCTCATCTTCCATTGCTCTCACATCCTTCTCCACCTCTGAATCTTCTGAATCGTTTGCGTATGACACACAGACGGGTTTTGAGACCTTGGATTGGGATGCCCCACGAGGTCGCGTCGATTCTTTCGAATCAGCTTTGGATGTATTTGTCGGCGGTTTGGATGGACCGGCGGTGTTTGTTGCCACGGGTTGGGAGGAGAAATGGGGAGGGAGTGGATCGGCATAGTCCGTATGGGTGGGCTGTGGATGCGCAGGTGGATGGTCTTGCGCGCCGACAATTAGTGGACCACCAGGGCCTCCATCGCTGTTCACTAAGAAAGTTTGATTAGTACAATCAACGCGCGTCAAGTCCAAACACGAACATTTCCGTTTTCTCGACGCGCCTAACTTAGCCTCATGGTATTTGAAATCAGTATATAGGCTTAAGTGAGAAAATATACATCGACGCACTTTTTTCTTTGCTCTCTTCGCAATTTCAGCTTCCAAAAGTGGATTTATGTACTCCGGTTTGTTTTTTCTAGTTATTTGCGGTTGGGAGGGCAACGCCTGAGATTGGCCATGGTGGGGTTGGACGCTTATCTTATCTTATCGTTGATCCGAACTTGTATATTTGGCTGTGTTTGACAGTGTCCTCCGTGTCTACGGCAGCGATATTCCCACTACCTTTAGTAGGTAGGGGGTCTTAGCGACACAACTTTCACTTTTTGGCGGAAGATTTCAGATTCTGTCCAAGCTGTGCTAATAGCCCCCGAAGAGTGGTCACTTGTTTGAAATTTACCTTGAATAGCATTCGAAAAATGCAGACCTTCAAAGGCACGGAACCGGCATTGTGATTGATCGAGAAATGACACTTGCGACGAGTAAGAGTCTGTCCGGCAACCATAATACGAGATAATACGGTTGTATTATCCAGTGGTATTATTCCCACCCTCCCGAAATGGGCTGGTCGTGTACGGTAGGCCGGATCGCCGCGGTTCAACGTTCAACTTTGATCGCGAGTGATGGGGACACCCAACACTGCCTGTGTAGCCACACCTTACACCATGCACATATGTATATATTAAGTATCTCAGGCTA
>Ga0247741_1002266_pt1 | contig 10731 bp, 13 predicted proteins | sample UWRJL213509R2_FD_180945 | JGI IMG/M metagenome (GOLD analysis project Ga0247741, IMG submission 180945) | Plant litter microbial communities from Arlington Agricultural Research Station in Wisconsin, United States - UWRJ-L213-509R-2 | ecosystem: Environmental > Terrestrial > Plant litter >...
GAGAGGCCATCAAAGTGACAGCAAATGGCATGCACCCGACAGCATGCACTAGATCATCGATGTCGGGATCCGAGTTCCAACGTGGGTTGATCCTTTGGCAAATCTGGCGGCACGCGTTCTTGTCGGTTGCGGGGATGATTTCCGAATGCCAGTCGACGTCGATAGTAGGTGAGTGTGATCCGCGCATAGTGACGAGGATCGATACGTGACTGAGCTGATTCAACTTGTGAAGTGTTTCTTCAACTCGCTTCTGCCCGTCGGTCGTGTTCCATGGTGTCTCAAAGTTGTCGAGTAGAAGAATGTAAGGATCCTTGGATGAGTTGAGCTCGTCTAGGATGTCGCTCATGACGCTATCGGTTCGGCGCTTAACTCGAAGGCTCGTGTAGAGGACCTGCAGAAACAGGCTGGCAGACGTTGCTTCTATGCAAGGTACCCACACACGATGCTCCTCCCGAAACTTTGCTTGAACGAGATCCGAGCCCATGATGGCCAGTGAAAGTGATGTCTTCCCCATCCCACCGGGACCAAGAAGGCAAATATGCAAAGCTGTCTCCGATGACGACAGCATCGCAGATACCTTCTTGACCAGTCCATCGCGTCCGAAGAAGATGACCGGTTTCGATGGCATATCCTGCCGTTCTGGTTTCTTTGCGCTTGCTTCATGTTTGGCGCTAGCGACTACTTCGCTGAATTTCTTGATATCGCTGCGCACAAGGCTGACCTGCTCAACAAGAGTCTGAGTGAGGGACTGTATGCTTTGTAGTTTCCCTTGCAAGTCTTCAAGTGCCCTGGTTTGGCGCAGATCATTTCCAACCTATGTAACATGTAAGCCGTGCGTCGACAGTAAAACAGGAAGTATTTACGTTGAATTTTTCGAGAGCAACGGCGAGGCGACCTACACACCCATCAACCTTTCCCTTGTTCAGATTCGAGAAGATGACCAAGAGCAACCGATTCTGACGACGAATCTTGGTAATATCGGAAATAATCGTTCTCATAGTGCTGAAATACCAAGGGTCATTTCAGCCATTATTTACTTGCATGCATGTAAAAACGACGTACTCAAGGAGAGTCGTCAAGTCATTTTCAATCGCCTTGCCTGCCGCAATCATCTTCGCTTCTTCAGACCCGGCGGTCACATTCCTCACAATCGCAATCATGAGCGCTTCGACTCGTTCCTGCAATTCCCGGACCTTCTCTTCGACCGCTGTGGCGTCCTAGTCAAAGCATGTTCCTTCAGGTTTCCTTGTACTAGCAAAATATTCATATACTCACCTCGCACACCTCAATAATCTTGATAGCGGCACCGAGCGCATCCTTCAAAAGTGGTATTGGTACCAACTCGGCCGCCGACTGTAACACCTTTATAACCTCTTTCCCGCCAGCCATAATATATTCCTGAGTTTCAGGAACCTCAGATTTCACTGGTGTTGCTTGGGCCTAGTACGAAATGACAGGATAAGTCATCAGGATGGTATTTTATGGGATATATCACGCACATTTGTCGTTGAATGGCGTCGAGACTTGCCTCGTGGCCACCAGGAGAAACATCCACCTTGGGGATCCATGATGATGGGAGTTGGGATGTAACAGAAACCACGGCCTTAAGATTCTGAAGTGCGCATGGTAACTTCATGTCGTGTGATTGACATCGTCCCTTCATCCGCCCAGTCATACACGTGTAATAGCTGTTTACAGTGGGCTGCGGGTCAAAAATAGAATGGGAGCCATCCTCCGGCTTCCGGATCTGCGGCATGTGGGCTCAGTTGGTGAAGATAACTTACCGACTTGAATGATATCCAGAAGGCTATCGTGGTGGGTTTCGGGGATCTAATGCGACTTTTGAAGTCCAGTTCTTTGCATTGCATGTAGGCATGTCGTGAGATGAAGATCAACAATACTTACGGAGAGAAAACCCCATTTGGTCCATCTGTAATGTAAATCGTGTCGTCGGAATAGAAGGCCAGCCATCGTGCAAGGAGAAGTTTGAGCCACCCAAGAAGGCTAAAAGATATCGCCTACGATGATCAAAACGTGCTGGAAGCCATCTGTGTGGTGTTTAAAGTTCAAGCCGCCGTCTGGTCATCCCATGTACTTTGATAGCCGAAGTCAGCTCATCGCCGTTCGATTCGGGGCCTACCTAATCCCAACTGTAAGGAGCTGCTACTCAGCGCTCAGCACCTGTGCCTCTCATGTTGACTTGTCTTTACGAAACTAGAAAATTGGTAGACATTATATTGTACGTTTGAGTCCTCCAATACGTCCATATGCCTCAAAGCTTCACAATGGAAGGTTTCAAGTCGGCCGATGAGCTACGCTTCGTCGACATCATACAGGCCACCAATTGCTTTGTAACCGCAGCAGCGGCAGGTGACTATCAAAACGATGATATTATCCCAAGTAGCACCAGCCGTCCAACGGATTGAATTGCCCTTCCATCTAACTGGTCTGGAATTGTATCATCTCCATCATTAGCGCCAGTTTTATAACAAAGTCTCCCCTCTCTCCCAAGAACATCAATCGGTATCACAATCAGAGTGCCCAAAGCCAGAACTTGAAACAAAAGCCAAATCGCAAGAAAGATTACCTTCACTATACGATACGACCCAGAAAGCATCACCCCAAGACCCCAGAGGCCAAAAATCAAAACGCGTTGAACGCATCAGAAAGCCCAGAAAGCCTAGGGACTATTGTGACTCGAGCAAGAAGCATGATCACGAGTCCGTGACGCACGCTGCGTTGATTAGCTGGTACCGGCTGCAAGATTCAGACCAGAACGTCGATATGACAAGTGCAGAGGTCTGTTGAAAGGGGAGAAGGGTGAGCAAACGTGAAATTATGCGCACGATATGTATGACTTCGTACCAACCAATAGGTGGGGACTATGCATTGAACGATGGGAATGCTCAAGCTCAATTCATGGCTAAAACAAAGTAAGACGGGAGATGCGAGATGCGAAGACGGGAAGACATCTAGCGTGTCAAATGTTGAAGACTGCGGCTGTAAGCTATAAAGTCGTTCCCAAGACAGTTGCCAGCCGACGGGTCGCAGATATCTGCTATATTCTTGAGGGTACCCGTGAGTGCGAACGATGTGAGTTCCAAGTGGAGTCGCGGTATCACAAACCAGAAGCAAGTTGAGAAGAGACAGAACGAAAGAAAATGGGAGGAACGAAAGAAAGAAAGAAAAACTGACACGAATGAAGAAAAAGAGGGGACGAAAGAAAAAGGAACAGCGGTAGAAAATCAATGAGAACAGACATACCGTTCGCCACTCAAAACTCAGAACCCAACACGCAAATCACACTCCGTAGACCTCAGCTGCTCCTTCTATCCCTTACTCTCCATACGCGTTCACAAAGCCGCCTTGCATTTCCTCCTTCGAATCCCGAATCCGGATGAGCAGGAATGCAGACTGCTTGAATGCATATATGCTAGATATGCCAGTCCTACGGTTGCTTTACGATGAGAGGGATGATCGATGAGGCCTTGAAGGGCAAACCTGTGCAAGAGTTCGTTAGGTGCTGGGCGGAGAGGGAAGGACGAGAGAGTAGACCTACACAACAAGCCGATGCCCATACCTATCCCCATGCGCAACATTCAACATACGAATTCGGCCCATTCATGGTTCCTCACTTGCACTAACAGCGCCATGGCCTCCAACCGAACGTATCTCAACAACCGAACACCCGAGCGACAAAACCTATTAACATGCCTCGAAGATACCCAACGCAGAGTTGGAGCTTGAGGTACCATCGGACGGCGGACTTCTGGCATACAGAAGTGCGGAGTCGGGGATACTTGCGAGCGCTAGCTTGTACAGGGGCTTGGGGTGTATATGCCAGTGAGGGCAGGAACTTGGCGTATAAAGAGGGTCGACGTCTGAAGAGACGAGAGAAGAGCAAGAGATGTCAGGGAGGAGGAGAGGAGAGAAAGCCAATTGCGATGGCTTGGGCGGAGCTTCGATCGCGAGCTTGAGAAAGTCTCCAAGATAAGCCTGAAGACGAGTGAGGACGAGGGTGCGGGAAACAAGCGTGGCGGGGCAAGATGAGGGTGGAACGAAGATGACGCGGATATGGGTTAGGCCAATGCAGCTGGATGTCGTCTATATGCGTCCTAATGGAAGGAACAGGACCAGAATCGGAATAGCTGTTGGTCGCTGTTGGTCGCTGGACAGGCAGACGGGCAGATGGATCGAACGATCTTGTACGTTAAGACGTTTTTGGTGACATTCATTGCGTCGTGGCAGGCGATCCATATGGTGCGAACGAGAACACGCCAGATCGACTTGAATATGTGTGGGTACCAGCGGTGAGTGTCCCATGCCTTTTGAGGTAGAGTGGTCTGAGGAAACCTCGCAAAGGCTCGAGGAAGTTGGGAGCTCGAGGGTGTTGTTCTACAAGGAGAGCGTTCAGCACGGATGGAAGGAAAAGAGGGAACAAAGAGGTCATACACTGCACCAGTGCTGAACGCCGAACACTGGTGAAGGTGTCCATTGTCGAAGCGCCACGGTACGCTTTGTGATGATATGCCGATGTTAGCGAACACAAAGGAGCTCAGGCCTGGAGTGTATGTGAGGGGTGGGGTAGCTCATCGTCGGCATCTGAAGGTGATTCAGAGAAAAGGTTCATGGAGGGATGGAGAAGAAGGAATCGCGAGCTTGAAAACGACGGCCCGGTCCTGCGCAGGCGGTGCAATGTCCAGCATGTCCAGCACTGCCTGTGGTCTGACAGCCTAGACTCTCACCTCGACCGTCGTTCATTTCTCCTCTCTCCACCTATTGCGTTGCCAGCGGATACTCTATCCCAAAGGAACGCTCGTGAGCTCCTCTGAGCGCGATCAAATTACGCTCAGTATGTTTGGGGGCGACTACTTTACCAGACTCAGCAGTACATCTGCTGGGCAGGTTGCTTCTAGTTATCGAAGTCTGCCGTCAGGTGCGCTATACTTTATAATGGTCATTCTTTACATTGACCAAATGGTATGACTCCCAGTATCGCTGTTCGACCACGCGGAGAACACGACTATCATCGATAGTCAGTTTAATATCCAAACTCCTAGTAATGGTGCGTAACGAGCCTTGAATCTTAACCTCGTACTTATCAATGCTCACCATTGAAGGACTTTACATTCTGGGCAAGAACTCTGCATTAGGCGCTATCTACAACTCTCTCGAACGACAAAAGCTCGATACACCAAAGTGCCATCCCAACACACGCAAGGCGGTTATGAAGAAGCTTTTCGACTGGATTTACTCCCCAATCGAGGCAGATATATTGATCATGTGGCTCTACGGTGCAGCTGGCGCTGGCAAGTCCGCAATTGCACATACACTCGCTGAGATATGCGAGAGCTGCGGGCTGCTTTTGGCATCATTCTTCTTCTGGAAGACAGCTGGAGAACGCGACAATGCAAATCGCTTTGTGGCAACGATTGCTCATCAGGTCACACTGGCAATCCCAGCCTCGCGCGCCCTTATCATGGAAGCCGTCAACTACAACCCCTTTATTTTTGAACAATCCATTGACGTCCAGCTCAGGAAACTCATTATAGAACCACTTATGCAGCTTATCTCGGCTTCACCCCTCTTCGATATCTCACCCTTCGTGATCATCATCGATGGGCTGGACGAGTGTCAAGGCAGCGACGTACAGTCTGGGCTTGTCAAGTCTCTGGTTGCCGCATTCCGACATCTTCCTCTACACATTCGCATTCTTATAGCCAGCCGTCCCGAGGTCCATCTCCAGTCCACCTTCAATTCTACCTCAGTCCAATCCCGCCTATCACGACTCCCTCTGTCTCACGAGTATTCGGCAGAAAAAGATATCTATCGATTTCTGGAAGATTCGTTCACGAAGATGAGACACGAACATCCACTGGCTTCGTACATCCCATCATCCTGGCCAGGGCCTACTATCCTACGCGAGCTTACCCGGAAATCATCAGGCCAGTTCATATTCGCATCGACAACAGTCAAATATACTGGAGGAGACCCTTATGAACTTCCAACACGGCGTCTAGATGTCATTCGCCAGCTTCAGCCCCCTCGAGGCGAGGAAGATCTTCCGTATGCAGAACTGAACTCGCTATACACCTATGTCCTCTCTAATGTCCGTAACATTGAGAGGGTCAAACAAGTCCTTGGAGTCTTGCTTATTGCCAACCCTATTTTGGATCCAGGATGTAAATTTAGACGCCCAGGTGACATAGACGATTTGTTCTTCTGGCAACCTGGTGAAACCCAAGCCTGCCTTGGTCAGCTTGCATCTGTCATTGAATGTAGTGAAGCCAGCCGGATATCTATTATCCACGCCTCATTGTCAGACTTCTTGCTTGATCCCTCCCGATCTCATGGGTTTTCTTTATGTCGGGAGTCTGTCTTGGGTGATACCGCCGCCTTTGGATTGCGCCATCTGAGGCAGGATATAACAGGTGTGTCATTTCCGACCTTTAGAAAAGGTCCTCTTACCAACTCCATGTCATCAGCTCCTACCAACTCAACAATCTCAGTTGATCCTGAAGATTACAAACCTTGGTACATTGTGAACACCAACAAATGTTTTGAAGCACTGCCATATTTCACCCTTGCACTTCGACAGGAGTTGAGTGTACTCTCTCCCCAGGGATTGTATGAAGCCGATGGACCTAGGAGACGTTGGTCCTCAGATTTCTGGGAATTTTTTGCAAATCTCTTCCAGATGCTATGTGACCAGGTACGCTTCTATAGTCAGCATGCTATTTGAATATTCTGCAATGTTTCCTCAGAACATCATGGATCAATACCCTCATCTTGTTTCTGGCATCACATCTATCTACTTTCAACTCCTTGGAAGTGCTAAACCAATAAAGGACATCATTTTGCATGCATTCTATACATCTTACTCTCAGGTTTCTCAGGACAATGCCCTACGCTTTGCTCGGGTGTGTTGCATCCCTTATAGCAACCATTTCAACACTCTCAAAAGAGTATTTGACATGCATCCCCAACTGGAGAAACCTGCACTCTCGGCCCAGCATTACGCATATCTTGCTAAAATTCTCCTCAGAGGCCATTTAACAGCTGAGTTGTAGGTCCCATCCATCACATTTTTTGGTTGTTATATGTTAATCCATGATTTCTTAAGCGTAGGAAACTGTGCAACTGAAGATGAATTCAACTCAAAAGATATATCTGGCCAACACTATTTTTCTGACCGCCTCTCAATTCTTATCTACATTGCCTACATACTTCCTCTGGCATGCAGATCCAATGAGGTTCTGATGGAAATCACCAATTGTAATCCCAAGTATCCACATCTAAAGAAAACATTCCATGCAAAATGGAATCTAAATGGGTGGTGCGACCACGTCATCCAACCTGCTCGGGATGCTGTTCTCGAGTATTACAAGGTACGCACCTACAATCTTCTACTTTATGTTAAACTCATACAATGGAATTCTTTACCCAGCGCTACGCAGATCCGCAGGACGTCGAAAATTATATGCGCACCAATCACCTGTGCTAGTCTTTTCTTGAATATCTGTACACCTGTCAACCTGGTGTTATTGTTGCGTATGAAAAAAATCAAAAGTGGCAGGACTTGCATTGGCCAAAGTCATTGCAAAATACTGACACTACCAGTGGTCAAACGCCTGCCCGGCATATGTGAAGTTCTCATTCTGTGAGAGGTCGACGATATCGAGGTACCTGTAGACGAACGGTGAACTTAGGATTTACATCATAGATCGAAACATGATGATCAAAAACAAATGAAATGAAGCAAGGAAGCCACTTGAATCTTTAGGTGTAATTGACAACAGTAAATTGGTGGTGCAGTTATTTGTTATGCACCTATACAATAGGTCAGCTTTCAACTCTCAGCTCGAAAACATAGCAAAGCGACCATGAATTATAACTGATCGGAAGTGAGACTCGGACTCAGAAGAGAGCAAGAAGTAGAAAAAGAAAACAGACGAGGACGCAGACGTAGCCCTATAGTACATTCAAAATACCTATATGCATCGACAAAGTCCCGTGTTGTAGGTTAATCCAGACCCACCCCAGGGTCCAGATTGTGGATACTCTGGGCGGTGGTTTCTTGGGTGTTGCCTCTGACGCAGACATGAATCTGGCTGGAAAATCGTTGGAAGATGAGTGTTGTGTTGAGGAAGGGGTACTTTGAGGACACATCTGTAATAGGTCAGATAACGAGAACTGTGGACGGACAGACAATGTACGTATTTTCATTAAGAGAACCGCCGTCCATCAAAATTACCATCACATCGACTACTCAGGCGACCCACTGGGATACAGATCGCGATGAGTTCTCGCCCATTGTGACCGGAAACTTTAAGCGATTCAGATTGAATATTGCCGTGAATTTGAACATAAGAGTTTGAGGGATGAAGAACCTATGGAAGCCTTGCAACGCTCAAGGCAATCAAAGGTGTACTTCTAGAAGGATAACGTTTAGTAAGGAGACAAGAAAACGAGACAAAGACATACACTACTGCCAAGCGCAACATGAAAAAGTTGTTGATTCTACCTTCACCAATTCGTTAAACAACACTCAGAATACCATACAAAACCATGCGCCAGGCATCCACCTCACATTTATCAAGGTAGGCAAACACAGAGGAGCTCAGGCCTGGGTTTGGAATATATATGAGGGGCAGGGGCAGGGTGTAGGCGTTGCGTCCTTCAAAGATGTCAAAGGAAGTGGGAAATTTAGGGAGAGAGGAAGCTAACATGTCAATAGGTGAGGCGGATCCCCAACCGCAAGTTGGACAAGAACTCAAAGCTGAGTTTGAGTTTGAGTTGGTGGGGGTGTTGGAGAGGAGATGCGGCTCGAAGGTGGATATGAGAGGTCAACTAGTGAGAGAGTTTTGCCTATGATTGATCGCTGTAGTAGAGAAAGAAGAGCAAAGCTTCCAAACAGTTGGTGCCTAAAATACTTGGAGTGCGTCATCGTGATTGTGATCGGTTGATAGTTGATCAAGTTGTTTCTTTTGTGCCACAAGAAAGTCCTTATCCGTAAAAGGCAAGGCTTGGCACCACAGACGCTGATCGTTTCCCCTTTATGGTGATGCGCATGTTGTCCAGCCGCTCGGGACGCTACTCACGACAAAAGCCTAGGCTATCTGCTGGTTTGTTCAAGGGGAAGTCTTCCTGGCCTCGGTCTCAGTGTCCAGTCATGAGAACCTTGAAATTTCAAGAGGTAGATCATCTGCTGGACCCGAGTGTAGAGAGAGAAGTCTTCCTCGCCTCAATCCCAGTGTCTAGTTTGTGCCCATCGTAAGTCTTCCTGGCCTCGATCTCGGGGCCCAGTCTATGCTCGTCATGAAATCCATGAGTTTTGAAGAGGAAGGGGAGAGACTATGGGCTGTTGTTGAGGTCAAGGAAATTTCCAGATATTTGTATATAACTGCTCATCCCTCCGTAGAAAAAGCTTCATCTCGCTCACTTCCAAGAGCCTGAAAAACCCCCTTTCACTTCAAGCCTTCATTCCAAACATCTGCCTCCTTCAATCCCACAATCGACTTCATACTTCGACCAAATCCATCGCCATGCAATTCACCACTTTGAACGCTGGCAAGCTTGCCGTCATCGTTCTTCTCTCACAAATTGCCGTCGCTTACCCCACCGTTGAGATAGAGAAGTGCCAGACAACTCCTGCAATCTTCATGAGCGCTGCAGCTGGCTGGGGTGCAATTGCTGCATCCACACTCACCAACGTTGGTAACACCCTCATCACTGGAAACTGTGGCACGAGCCCTGGGACCGCGATAACTGGATTCCCTCCCGGAGTTTGCACCGGTACAAACTCTGCTGGTGGAACCGACGCTGGCGACGCTCAGGCTTCCTGCCTGGACGCGTACAATAACGTGGCCGCCAAGGTCCCCACAGCTGCCCTTCCCGCCTCCGACTTGGGCAGTCTTAGCCTTCCTCCCGGAGTCTACACCTTTCCCACTTCCGCAGCTACACTCACGGGTACCCTAACCCTCGATGGCGCAAGCAACCCTGGCAGACAATGGATTTTCCAGATCGTAACTACCTTCACCGCTTCTGTAGCCTCCCAAATCCTCACAATCAACGGCGCTCAAGCATGTAACGTCTACTTCATCGTTGGAAGTTCTGCTACTGTCAATGGTGCTGCTGAATTGGTCGGAAACATCTTGGCTCATACCAGCATCGCAGCCAGCAATGGTGCAAGCAACAGTGGATCCTGGTGCACCTTGAACGGTGCTGTGACCTTGATCAACAACACTCTTACTGCCCAGGAGATCTGCTCCACTTAGATTATTTGGGCGATCTGAAGGAAACCGAATGATCCCAGTCGGTTGTTGATGGGGTAGCGATTGTCATCACAAACTCGCAACCACTTCCCGTTCTGCAGCCCCTTTTCCCACCTGTGTTCTTTTTTTGAATTACCTTTTCGCCTGGTTCATTCGTCTCGTGTACCATAGTTCCTCCTGGTTTCATTACTACATCTCGCTTATGCATCCATCAGGAAAAGTCCTCTGAGCCCTGTTATTGCCTAAGATAGCCTGAGATCACACAAATAGTCCAAGGTGTCCCTGGCTGATCAAATAAAGCCTAGGGCTCCAGGGCTCTTCTAGATTACCCTCAAAAAGTAGAAGAGATCCAGGCTGACCCAGGCTATTTCTAAGTCATCCAGGGCAATAACTAGGGTGTCCTGGTTAATTTCAGAACTTCTAGGTTAATCTGAAGATATTCTGTGGATATTAGAAT
>Ga0247741_1002267_pt1 | contig 10731 bp, 10 predicted proteins | sample UWRJL213509R2_FD_180945 | JGI IMG/M metagenome (GOLD analysis project Ga0247741, IMG submission 180945) | Plant litter microbial communities from Arlington Agricultural Research Station in Wisconsin, United States - UWRJ-L213-509R-2 | ecosystem: Environmental > Terrestrial > Plant litter >...
GGTAAATCATCCTCGGCTGTCTCGCTGGTTATGCCTGTAATCTCTGCGAGGTCCATACCTCCTGTTGTGATGTCTCGCCCATGCGTTGTGTATTCAGTATCTGGCTTGTTCACGGATCGTTGGTGGGTCATCTCTAGAGCTCTGGATCCAGACATAGAATTGAACGAATGGATAGCGCGTTGCTTAGAAATGAGGAGGATGACGCGGTTGCACAAGATTGAGTGGATGACATGTTGGAAACTGGGTGGTTTGGTCAGTACCAATAGTCTAAGCATTTCGAGAGTGGAAGGTATTTACATCGCGAGGTAATGCTTATATTGTGGCGCCTAATAAATTTCCCAATGAGATGGTGAGCTGGCGTTGGCTAAATTGCTGCACGAGGTACTGCCACTTACGGGTGTTACGAGCGGAACAACGATGTTGGCGATGGTGATTACTGAATTCCAAGAACATAAGTCAGCGACAGAACTACCAAGATCAAAAGACCTTGAAGGGTCCGTGAGACGAACTCAGCAGGTAGATATAAAACAAGACCCCTACAGAATGTTAATGAAACAAGTCAATAGGTGATTGAACCAAGTACGCACCATGCTGATAGACCCGTTTAACCCACGAGTGACCTGGGTTCCGTACTAAAATAGGATGTCAGATGAACCTTTTGTTTAGATAGACAGGTTAGTCGTACAGTGCTCCATTCCCTTCATCAAGGTGAGGACGACAACGACCGTCTCCGAGAATGCGATCAGGACAAAGGATATTATAATTTTCCAGCTGGCACTTTCTAACAAACAGCCACGACCACCAAGAGGTACCTCAGCAACTGTTGAGATTCAAAGCAGGATTTGTAAGCTCATGTTAATCTTAGTGTGATACGGACCTCCAAGAGACGCACATTCTAAGGATGATATCTCGCTGATGGTGAGATAAATTCCAGGCCCGAAAGTGAGCTGAGAATGGTGGATTACTGATGACGAACGTGTATTGACTGGTTGGGAAGGACTCACAGTCGACATGGAACCCAGAAGCAAGAGGACCCATCTTTCTCTTTGCCAGATTGCGATTGTTCGAAGCAGGAGAACACCTTAAGAGGTATAAATAAGATTCCCAGCAGAAAGACTGCAAAACTTACTTGACGCCGTTATGAGACCAAGCGCGACCAACCCTGGGAGTAATAGAGCTCAATGTCAACTAAATTAATTCAGAACTGGCGATGAGGAATGAACAAACACGTTATCCCGACATAATAGCGTTTACACATCTGTGAAAGTTAGCCACGCTTTGATTCGGAAGCGATGACGCTCACCGTAGGATTAGTGATGGCCAACTCCACTTCATAAATGCGTCAAGTTAAAGCAGATTCGGTTTGTAAACGATGCCCACGTACCATATAGAGCCAGGAGCGTATCCAAGAAAGGTAGATAGCGGTTTGCAGCAAAGAGAATCGTTCCCAGCGTCCAGGGTGACAGCCATACATGGTTTATCTGTTAGAAATATCAAAGTAAGTTGACGCGCTGAGGAATATTGAGACCTCAACCAACCTCATCATCAAGGGTGATGAAAAAGTCATAAACCTTGAATGTGACAGTCAGTCATAATGATAATCAACTCGGGCAGAAAACTGACCAAAACCATGGCTGCAGCCACTATTATGTTTGAACCAACGGTGTACTCATTGCTCTGAACATTTGGATTCGTCGTAAGGAACGCGAGGCGCACAAACCAGTGATGCACTCACATAAAAGTACATGGAAAGGCGATCTCCTAGTCCGTGTATAGCACGACGTTTTGAACGGTCACGAGGTGTGCTGGCAGCTGAACGGCCTAGCCGTACCTATACGACTTGCCAACGTAGAGAAAGGCGTAATGAGATACGAAAGTCAAAGCTGACGCTGCGTGCGCGTTGACATGGGGGAACGGCGGCAAACGGGTTTGGAGAATTTGGGTTTTCTTCTGGTGGATTGATGGGAAGAACCCTGAAGAAACTTGGACACATGTTCCTACGACCCTGATAACTATCCTTAACGGAGATGGTGTATCCGGATGGTTGGGATGTCGCCGGCTGTTCTGGCGATCCGCACTGAACTCTGCCCGTACGATTCTCCTTCAAACGACCACAAGATGGCTATGTTCGATGGCTATTTGTTGGATCTCTGGACCTTTAGCGGCTGGCTTTAGAAAAGATGACCCTCGAGAGGATCACCTGGATCACCATGGAGAAACTCTTCATGACCAGGATATTGGGTTGTCGGTCCGCGCCACAGCACAGTTGATTGCCGACATTGCAGGTACGACTGGGGTTGTTCTCCTTTCTTAATTTACAACTGTACGATAGAGACCAGCCACTGAAAAAAACTGGTATGAGTGCGGCACCCACCGCGAATGATATCCTACACAGTAGCAGCAGCAGCAACAGACCTCGAAGGACGCAACTGTGGTTCAATGGATCAAGTTATGTAATCAGATCTTATTTCTCTGAATCTCTCGTCTGTTGACTCCAATCTCTCACGTTGAAGCCCGCCAGTTAATTTTAATCCTGGGTAAGTCCATAGCGGGGGAAGTTTGTTAGGCTGAGAATGGCAATGCTAGCCATTTTGAGCGCCTAGGAGCCTGGCCAAACGTATCCGCGTGACCCCTTACAGAGCCCGGATTATGACCCTGTGCGACTAGCTTGTGAAGGCATCGCCTACCTTCCTACTTAGAGGGTTGTATGAGGTCTCAGTACACAACCTTGAACGGCCTGCGCCATACATTGGAAGTAAAAATAATTACTGAAGTGTGTATTGGGCGTCAAAAGATTCAATATCTCAAATTTTCAAGGTGAGTCCAGACCTGATCGAAATTTAAAGGCTAAAGCAATTCACTGGTATTCGACAGTGCCTAATAACGAGATCCTACCCTCCCCGCTTGACATACCTGAAGCACTACTGCTGATCCCTTGAATTATACATACATAAAACAGACAGCAAGCTGAAAGCTTCGGGACTGATGTCAAAATGACAGCCATTCGCAAAGACCCTCTATTGAAATTGGCTTGCCGACCATTCTAGCATGACAGCTATATATAATTACGTGTACTTGGCACGTCAGGAAAATTCAAGTCCTGGTCGAAATATCGAACGGACTATTATGCAAGCCTCATGCTACTCACTGCGTTCTTCATAACCGTGGAGGAGGAAGACCATCTTGCCCTATAAATTACCGTAAATGAGTCATGAGAAGCACCATTGGCTCCGCAGGAGTTTCGTCTGTACTCACTGATTTTAGGTCTATGGCCGTGTGAGAGTCCTTTTAACAGAGTCAGAGTCCTCACGCGTACGTACGCAATGCATATGACACCCAATGCATCCATCCCACGCCGCCGACATGGGAAAGTGCTCCATACATAAAGAATGGAGAAATTTTCTGTATTCATAGATATAAGTCTGGCCTCATGAACTGTATAATTGTCACTTACGATAATAGACTTCTAAGTTCCATCAGGCAGTCTGAAAACAGCCACCAATTCTGATCCTTTACGCTGTATATCGGTGTAAATAAAAGTGCTAATCTAAAGCTTATCAGTTGACGACCAGAAATAGAACGCAAATCTCAGGCGCCTAAACTGCGCCACTGGCACACTGGACCTGATCGGGGTCTTGAGCATGGACTCGGATCAAAGCACGCTTGAAGTTTGAAAGCGGTGGGCACTTCAAGTTGACGTCGAACGCCCACAATCTTCTGCATGCGTATGCGATCAGGCCGGAAGCTCAAGATCAGCGATCATAATCAGCAACTAACGCGTGGTGAACCACAGGTGTACAATGGTGCTGTATCATGAGTCGTATCTTCAATGTTAGCGATGAAGCTATTTTGTGATTGATATGCGAGAATTGCAATTGTAGTGCACTCTGACCCCATTGTTTATTCGTTAGTCCACAGCTTGCACTCATCAATTGGTATGACTATATGATTGGTATGCAAACACCACCTCCCCCACACCATCTTTCCACCCAATTTCTATGTGCCCCACTAAACACACAAGCATTCAAGAAATCACCACGCACTGAAACGCGATGCTTGCCATTTTTCACCATCCTCTTCTCTTTGCCTTGCCTCTTTCATGACCACGATCATCTTACTCAACGATGTCGAACTCCCACCTGCAACTCAAGCCTCGACCTTGGTCGAATCAACACGCGCCCCCAAATACGCATCAGTCGCCGCGTCAGACTCGGGTGTACCACCGAGGTCCCAGCGGCCGAAGAGCATGCTATTTGAGAAGGATGTTAGTAGTGGTTGAGAATGACGGGTGATAGAACACAGAGAAAGATAGAAGAGATGGCTGAGCTCGTCGCCGTCGAACGAGAGACTCCTTCACTGTACCCGCCACTCGGGACGAATCCCGTAGGACTCTTAATCCTTCCCTTCCCGAACTCCAGAAAGCAAAAATCAAAATCAAACGAACACTCACTCGAACAGTGCCATGATTGTCCACTTCCTGTTATCTGCTTCGGGGAAGACGAGCGAGCGGGGGCCGTAGAATACCTAAGGGAGAGAGAATGGTGGAGTCCAGTTAGCGTTTAATTTTCCGAGGGAGGTTAAAAGAAGTAAGCGATCAGAGAAATCAATTCGTAAAACACCACCAATGAAGTGTCAAAGATCCAATCCTCAACCATTCTAGCGTTAACACGCACATGCGTACACAATCGCTCACTCTCTGCAGCCGAGCAACCAGAAGCCCCGAGTCTTTAAGCCACTTAAGAGGGAGACACCCTCATCCTGTCCAAGGAAAACATGCTCTGCACCTCCTCTATGCCCTGGACGATCTCAGCGTTGAGCTTGGAGCGTGGGGATAGACGACCCGACCCAAGGAAGTTTGACCATGCAATAAACACGTCAACGACGCGTCCGAACGTGCTCGGCCGACCTCGACAGGGAGGGAAGGACTGCGCCACAAGACGGCCGACGAGTCGGACCGAAAGGTTGTATAATGAACCCAAGCACGCCGACCCTGTAATAGGTCGCGTAAGCGATGCTCGCGTCGGCCGATACCAGGACTGGAAGGCGTGCAAAGCCAGAAATGACGAGCATTGCGCGAGGACGACGGCCAGCGAACGAGACGCGATGACATCCGACAAGACCTGTCTGATAATCCGCCAACAGGACGGAGGTCACAGCGCCATCGACGGGTGAGAGAGATTTTTGAAAACGCGTTTCGAACTCGTCCAAAACCCTCCACGGAAGCCGTAATCTAATCCCCTGACCGAGACTCACCTCATCATCGACCTCATCACCCTTCCTCGGTAAACAATGCATGAACTTCCAATCTGGGTTCGCGCCGCCTTCGTGACACATCTTCTCCGTTACCTGGTAGCCCGCGAAAGCTTGTAGACGGGCTGCTTTTTGGTGTTCTTGACCCATTGATATCCTATGTAAGGGTTAGCAAGTGAATGAGACGGGAACGACAGTATGAAATACAACATACCAAGTATCGGTAACAACCACATCCGCCCCCCTTACCGCCTCCCTCGGGTCCTCACCCCACCATATCCCACCTCTCCCGTCAACCTGCTTATCACACCCCAATTCGACCACCCTATCCCACACCTCCTTCGGCGCACGATACTCGTCCTGTGGGGGCGTCGCCACCCTCAATATATGTCCCAAGCGCGGGTATGTGACGAGCATATCATGCAGCACATTCGCCGAGTCGCCAATGTAGGCTATTGTCAAAGGCGGCAGAACTGGAAGAACAGCGGGGCCTTTAGGGGGACGCAGAGTGAGGGACGGGGGCGGAGATGCAAGGGATGCAAGGGATGGAGCGGTGGAAGAGGATTTCGCAGCGAGAGGCTGGAAGAGGTGGGCGTTCTCGTGTAAAGTGAGGAGGTCTGCAAGGATTTGGGTAGGGTGCCATAGGGAAGACAGGGCGTTTAGGATGGGTACGGGTGAGTATTGGGCCAGTTCCTGCAACGAGGTTAGCGAGGTCTAGATATGTAGAGAACAGAACAAACCTCAATCTCTTGATGCTCTCCAACCCTCGCGAATATCCCCTGGCACATGCCCCCAATAACTCGAGCACTATCCCGGGCACTCTCATTGACACCCAGCTGGATATCTTCCTTGCCCAAGAACAACGCGTTGCCACCCAATAGCGACGCGCTCGTCTCGGCAGCCAGACGGGTCCTCGTGCTCCTTTTTGAAAACAGGAGCGCGATGGACTTGCCGAACAGCGACGGGGTAGGCAGACGGAGGTTCTTGCGGTTGTTTTTTGCGCCCGTGACGAGCGGGGCGAGCCATGGCAAGGAACGCTTTTTTAGCTGATGCGAGTGTTGCAGGATACGATATATTTGAGCTGGAGAAAGGTCAGCGAGGGTCATAAGATGGGGCACCTTGGTCGGCAGCATGTTGTGCAGTGGAAAGCTGCAAAAGTGCGGGGAAACAATTTTGAGTCCAAGTCACGCGTCGGACCGTGTGCCCAATCACTGGATCGTGTATCATATGTAAGGTCATGAATTGGAAGAAGCGGAATAGTTTTAGAGATTGCCCTTGTCGTCCGACTCGGGAGTGTCGGGTTCGTTTCGGGGCAGGGCGACCGAGCATTGTGAAGGCGCTGCTCTGTTGTAGGTATAAGTATCGTCAGGGGTTTGATGCATTCCTCTGTATCGAGGAGGAAGACGTCGCGGGAGATCTTCTGGAGGTAGATGCGGGGTTTGTCGTAGAGTATGTGTTCTCGTGTTTGGAATTATACTCGGGCAAGCCTCGTCCATATCGAGGAAGAGTCTGCAGAACTCGCCAGTCTTTTCTGCACTGGATGGCTTTGCCAAATGTCTCCCGTGGGGTGTTGAGAAACTCTTTGGTGTGTCGCTGTCGGTTGGACGCAATTGGAGCTTGCGAATACTCCAATCTTTGGGGTGTTCTTCCACTGTTTGACCCATGCCCATCGTCCCAGCTATTGTTTCTGTACTCACGTTTTCTCACCAGTACTGTTTGCGAACGATCCTACCACAATCTGAGCACCCAGGTGTTGTGAGTGTTCGAGCGCCTACAAACGTCGTTTTCTTCTTCTTTGGAATCCTTGGATCAACGTGCTACAAGTTACTAAGACGCACGGGTAATACATGGTAATAGTATGTGAGGATCTGCACTAACTGTATGGAATAGGGTTGTAGGTGGGGATATTGTATAGCGGTAATATTTTGAAGGGCTAGCTTGAGTAATATAAGGAGCGATTGCCATATGGTGGTGCGTGAATGAAGGTAATAGGTTTGAATGAGAAGAAATGTTTTAGAGATGGTCTCGTCGTCTGATGAGTCGGGTTCATCTTCGAATTGTGGTGTTTCGCGTTCGGAAGCGGAACGGCCGAGGATTGTGAAGGCGCTGCTCTGTTCCAGGTGGGTTGTTAGGGCCTTTATACCCTCAACCGTGCCGAGTATGATGGGGATGAATAATGTCGCGGGAGATCCGGAGATGTATGCGATGTTTAGTGTGGTGTTTGCAGTCGCGGAGGTTATGTTCCCGCGTTTGGTCTGTTTCTCCGCACGGGCAGCTTTCGTCTTTCTCGGGGTGGAAGCGTCTGCGAAACTCACCAGGGTATGCGTGGCCTGTTCTGTTCTGTATGAGTCTGCCGAATGTCTCTCGCGTTGTGTCGAGGACCTGCAAATGTCAACGAGCTGTGACCACCATTGAGCACCCACAACCAGCGAATGCGCAAGTCCGCCAGACTGTATGCTCGTTAAGCACCCCATCCTGTTTGTCGGGATGCGGCGAGTGCCATAATCGCGGGATGTAGAGGCGAGCAGTGCTGTAGTAGGGCATTCTCGTTATGTGGCTTGTCGAGGCTGAGAATTGTCGATGACCAGGGTATCATAAAACTCCAAACAGAAGGTGATTTCTGAATCTCTTTCCTTAAGACCATCGCAACGCGCTTGAGACTGAACGTTCCAGCTGCATGCAAAACCGTGGGCCCATTCCAAGATTTCTCACTTGAACCTGAATTTGGGAACACACGACTGGATTTGGTGATGGTGCTGGTGTGGTGGGGCATTAGACTCGAATCGGAAGAGAGAAGGGGAGAAAATAGTGGTCCGGCCACCACAATGGCTTCAATTCGTCAGTGCCATTCTTCATCCACTTCAGCCGCAATTTGGCTGCGAACAGATTTGCTCCAAGATACGCCCTGGCATACCCAATGGTGGGCATATGGAGCAGATCCACTGCTGAATTGTAATGTCGAGTAGGTCTACAGTTTTGTATGTAACTGTCAAGTGAATTGATTACAAATTAATCGACAGTTGCAAAAGAAACGGCCACCTGGGGCTACAATGGCCAGTTACTATCATACCTACACCAACCCATGTCGTCCTGCTTCCCGGTGGCCAATCCGAAAATATACTCTAAACATGTGGTGCCAGATGTGGTGCTCCCCGCATTCTCGTACCGTTCTACGTATCTGGTCTCATCAATGGTGCGTCCAGTGTATATCAGTACTGGGGCGTCAAAGAAGCGACCACGTAGGAAGCGGAGGAATGACTCTCCTTGTTTTGGAAAAGGTTAATTCCCATTGAAGGACTAGATTAATAAGTGAATCGCCTGAAGGCATACTTACCTGCTGTGGGGTTGATATATGACCCAGCTTCTTGGGATGATTCGAGCCGCACATTGTCAGATATGAAACGCAGACGGGAAAGGTGGTCATTCGCGTTGAGAAAATCTACAAGAGTTACATTCGACGTGGAGAGGTAATTAGCTTCATTGGATGATCATCGTGGCAAGAAAAGCGCTTCACCTGAGTTTGCTTCAACCCAAGCTTTTGCAACAGAAGTAGACAATAGCTCGATAACGAATACGCCCATAGATCTAGCTTGTGCGACTTCATACACATTATTTTCTGGTCGATCGTCGATCCAAACAAGAAGTGGTGTTTGGAGTGGTTGCGCGCCAGGTGTTGAAGATGGGTCAATGGCCAGCGGTTTCTGTTCTGAAAGGCATAGTAAGTACTGATTTCGTGTCATTTGCATCCGAAGATAGGAGGGAAATCTCTCCTCACTCACCCTCTGAACATCTCATCATGAATCCTTCCAACGTCTGGTTGGGGTCGGAGGAACACATGTTCAGAGTCCGCACGTTCATCTTCGAACAGATTCCATAAATAGAATAGTATCTCGCGGAAGTTGTAATCAAGTATTTCGCACGACTGAGCTTTGCTTGCCTACAGCGTCGCCGCGGGGGTGAGTTATTCATCCAATGGTCATGGCTGTCGTATTTTATTTATCAATTCAGCTTCAATTTTTTGATTACCTGTTGTTATGTGTTGTATGGATTATGGGTTTGTCATACTGTACCATTTCGATCAATTCGGCCGTCACGCGCCGCGCACTTGGGTGGTTTGGCCGAAATTGAAACCGTGTCCCGTGTCACAGGCAACTTTGGGGCCATTTTCAGGGTCGGTGAGGGCTCCGGGAGCCCGCGCCGCAAGCGGCGCGCACCATATAAGGCAGGTGGCCAAACGCAAAATTTCGTCCACCTGGTCACAGGTCACACTCCTGGCCAAATTGAACGAAATGATACAGTATGGCATAAATGTTGTATACAGCCTAATTATCGAATACCACTTACATGATAATGAATCTTCTGGACCAACTGTGGTACATGTATAAGGGGAAACCAGACTTTTTCAGTCATGTCAAACTTTTATCTGTGCACCTGAAGGCTGATGTTGCTTTGGGTAATTATGCATACTGGAGTACTGTACTATTTCAACCAAAGTTCAGTAACAAATAACATTTTTCTGACCCCAGATTTAATTATTTCCAGATTTGGATGATTGTTGGCAAATAAAAGGTCATGTATGTGAACCCTTGGTCAAAATGGTATAGTAGACTGCTTCTGTTAGTTATAGTGATTTACAATCAGTCAACAACTCATCATGCTCCACCTCATGTATTAATTTTTATTAACTTGTACTAAATTATTGTAGAATCTAGATGCTTGTACTGGTTGAATTAAACTTGTAGTACTTGTAGTTCAATATTTAAGAACAGGACTTATACATTTTGACCCATATTGTTCTTCCCTCTTCCAATATTTTACTAACTGCTGCATGGCATCAGCTCATTAGAGACTATACTACTATACTAATTAGATTATACATGAATCTGCTATTAATTCATTTAGTTTTAATAGTAGAAATTCCAGACATAATACATTTATTTCTAGCATTAAGATAAATAGAGAAGCCAAGAACTTGTATGGAGATGAGAACAGCTTCTAATCTATATCTAGCGGGCTTCTAAGATATCTGGACAATAGAGAGAAGATATTGAATGACTTGATGGACACTAGGAGGATGCATAGCCAAGAGTTGATAATATAATTTATATTTGCACAGCACAGCCACAAAAGAGGGAAGCTGCCTATGTTTTAACTTGGTGATGAAGGCCGTTGCCCCTTGGCACAGCATGACGAGTCCCCAGCGGGTGGCTTAAATTTCACAGGAGAGGATAAAAATAATATATTACTGAATGTAGAGATGCTGTTGGGTTGGTTAGGTCACCCCGAGCTGAATACTGGAGCGATGAGCTCGGAAGTAGGCTCATTGAGAAGTCACCATCAATAGGGTTCAGTATAAATGCTGAACATTGAGATCCATGTTGAGCAGATGCCAGAGTGGAGGCAAATGTGTCTGTAGTCCGATTTTAGCAAAATGCTCAATCGCTTGAGCAGTTGTGTGTCGTTCAGCATGCGCGCAGGTGT